>ENA-OPIO01000056-OPIO01000056.1-human-gut-metagenome-genome-assembly--contig:-NODE-56-length-41747-cov-8.087283_pt1 | contig 41747 bp, 31 predicted proteins | sample MGYA00241395_ERZ501636 | MGnify/ENA primary metagenome ERZ501636 (study PRJEB25962, sample SAMEA2042198) | human gut metagenome | biome: human gut; feature: human-associated habitat; material: faeces... | reverse complement strand
GGGACCGTGAGGTTACCTTTCGAATCGAAAAGGTTTTTTAGTTAAACATATTTTTGATGCGCCGCAGCTCGTGAAGAGTTGCGGCGCGTTTTTTTGCCGTTTGCACTATGGGAAAATTGAGAATGGAGGGTTGGGAATGGAGAATTATGATTACCTTTGGACTTGAAAGCCTGCATGGGTAATCATAATTCTCCATTCCCAACCCTCCATTCTCAATTAGAAACACGGCAAACAGCCTTGCCAAAGGCCGTCAATCGCAACGCGAAATGCCGTCTTTGGCATTGTCAAAGACGGCATTTTGGTTTGTAATCAAGCGTATGCCGAGCGGTTAAAGGTTTGATTATTAAAAGGACTTGGCAAGACGAGTTGTAAGCAAACACAGGCGTTTTACTTACGAAAATTCATTGGCATTTAAACGAACAGGCTGCAGCCGGCACGCCATTGCTGCCGCATGAAGTCGGCCGTCACGACCCTTAAAGGCAAAAACAAACAATGGCGGAAGCCGCATATGCCGGTTTCCGCCATCGTAAATGTATCGTCCGCAGGTCACAACGGCATGTTGCCGTGCTTCTTCGGAGGATTGCTCTGGTTCTTGTTGCGCGCCATCTCCAAGGCCTTAATCAGCTTCGCGCGGGTGTCGCGAGGCATTATTATCTCGTCTACGAGACCCCGCTCGGCAGCACGGTACGGGTTGGAGAACTCCGTCTCGTACTCCTTCACGGCCTCGGCCTTCTCCTCGTCGCCGGCCTTGCGGTACAATATGTTGATTGCCCCGGAAGCTCCCATGACGGCGATTTCGGCCTGCGGCCACGCCAGGTTTATGTCGGCGCCGATGTTCTTGCTTGCCATCACAATGTAAGCACCGCCGTATGCCTTGCGCGTGATGAGCGTTATCTTGGGCACCGTGGCCTCGGCGTAGGCGTAGACAATCTTCGCGCCGTGGCGGATGATGCCCTCATGCTCCTGCGCCGTACCCGGAAGGAAGCCCGGCACGTCCTCGATGGTGACGAGGGGGATGTTGAAACAGTCGCAAAAGCGTATGAAGCGGGCCGCCTTGTCGGAAGCGTTGATGTCGAGAACGCCGGCAAGGAAGGCCGGCTGATTGGCCACGATGCCGACCGTCTGGCCGCCAAGGCGGGCGAAACCTACGACTACGTTCTTGGCGAAATGCGGCATAACCTCGAAGAAGTAATTGTCGTCAACCACAGGCTCGATGACGTCCTTTATGTCGTAAGGCTGGTTGGGGTCCTCGGGGATGACGGTCTGCAGGCTCTCCACCGTGCGGCTGACGTCGTCCGTACAAGGCACTATGGGCGCGTCTTCCATATTGTTCGACGGCAGGAAACTCAGCAACTCGCGCATCTGCATAAGCACTTCCTCCTCGGTAGGCATCATGAAATGGGCCACGCCGCTCTTCGTGCTGTGCGTGTAAGCGCCGCCAAGCTCCTCCTTGTCGACCACCTCGTTGGTTACAGCCTTTACCACATCGGGGCCTGTTATGAACATGTGGCTCTTCTCGTTGACCATGAAGATGAAGTCGGTCAACGCCGGAGAGTAGCACGCTCCGCCGGCACACGGACCGAGTATGGCCGTAAGCTGGGGGATAACTCCCGACGCCATGGTGTTCTGATAGAATATCGAAGCGTATCCGGCAAGGCTGCAAATGCCCTCCTGTATGCGCGCTCCACCAGAGTCGTTAAGGCCTATTATGGGTGCTCCGCACTTCAATGCCTGCTGCTGCACCTTGACTATCTTGGCTGCGTTGGTCTCGCTCAAAGAGCCTCCGTGCACCGTAAAGTCGTATGCGTAGACGAACACCAGCCGGCCGTCTATCTTTCCATAACCGCACACCACGCCGTCGCCCGGTATCTGCTTCTTCTCCATTCCGAAGCGCGTACAGCGGTGGTTTACCAGCTTGTCGGTCTCGCAGAACGTGCCCTTGTCAAGCAAAGCGTCTATGCGTTCACGCGCCGTCATGTGTCCTGCTGCGTGCTGTTTCTCTATCTTTGCGGCTCCGCCACCCTGCGAAGCCCGGCGGTCAAGCTCTTCAAACCGCGCGTATGTCTCTTCTCTTGTCATTGTTTTTTAACGTTTTTAGGAAGATATAAAAACTAAAAGAGTTAGGGAAATTAAAGCCTGATACTTGCATTCCATTCCTCAACAAAAGCATAACGGCCTTAACTTCCCCAACTCCTTCAAACCATATAATATCTATTCATTACTTAACTCAAGCTCAATCAGCGTCTGGTTGTCCTGCACAGCGTCGCCTTCGGCCACGAGAATGCTCTTCACCGTACAGTCAGACGTCACCTTGTAGTTGCTCTGCATCTTCATCGCCTCAAGCACAATGGCGATGTCACCGGCGTTAAGCCTGTCGCCTACGCTCACCGGTATGCTTACGACTTTGCCCGGCATGGGAGCCACAATCTTGTCAGACTGACGCTCGTCCGCGCCCTTCCGCATACGCAGATACTTCGCTTGGGTGTCCACTACGTCAACGTGGTAAGAACGGTAAAACATGTTCACGTCATAGCTTTTGCCTCCCTCGCCGCGTATCAGTTCGGCGTTGTAAGAGTTGCCGTTGTGCAATATCGAGCAGCTTCCGTTCTCCGCCATCACTATGTCAACCTCAATTGGCTTGCCGTCGATGGTAAGTTCCACCTTGTTTCCTTCTTTATTGACCAGCGTAACGTCGGCTACGCGGTCGCCTATGTGCATCTCCATAATTACAATTTATGTTTATGAACCGTGAATTATGAATTAAAATCAAATCCTCAACACACCCTTTTGCAGTCCGAACTCACGCCAGCGGCTTATCGGACGGGCGTCAGCCACACGCACGGGAGAGTTCTCTTCGAGGTTGAACAGGTAGTCTACGTAGGCCGCGATGAGCGCCATGTTCTCTATTTCCTCGTTGTCTCCGTTGGTACGTTGCAGCGAACGTGAGTATTTTTCAAGGAAAGACGTGTCGTATTCGCCCTTCACAAAGGCCGGCGCATACATTATCCGGCGCAGGTAACTCAGGTTTGTCTTCAAGCCGGTAATCTTGAACTCGTAGAGCACTCGGCGCATACGCTCGATTGCAAACTGGCGGGTTGTGGCCCATACGATGAGCTTTCCTATCATAGGGTCATAATAAAGAGGTATCTCGTAGCCTTCATACACGTAGCTGTCGATGCGCACGCCGATGCCGTTAGGCTCGGTCAACTGCTTGATTATGCCCGGACAGGGTATAAAGCCGTTCTCGGTGTCCTCGGCACAGATGCGGCACTCTATGGCGTGTCCGCGCTGGAAGAGGTCTTCCTGGCGGAAGCGCAGCTGCTCGCCGGCGGCCACACGCAGCTGTTCCTTCACCAAGTCAACGCCCATAACCTCTTCTGTAATGGGATGCTCCACCTGCAAACGGGTGTTCATTTCAAGGAAATAAAAGTGGCGGTATTTGTCAACAAGAAACTCTATGGTGCCCGTTCCGCGGTAATTCACGGCTTTGGCGGCGGCCACGGCCTTCTCGCCCATCTCGCGGCGAAGCTCCGGCGTCAGGAACGGCGACGGACTTTCTTCCACTATTTTCTGGTTTCTGCGCTGTACGGAACATTCCCTGTCGAACAAGTGAACGACGTTACCGTAAGCGTCACCGAGTATCTGGAACTCGATGTGATGCGGCTCTTCAACAAACTTCTCAAGGTAAACGGTATCGTCGCCGAACGACGACATCGACTCAGAACGTGCCGAGTCATACGCCTCCTTCACCTCTTCGGCGCTGTGGATAAGGCGCATACCCTTGCCACCGCCGCCCATCGAGGCCTTCAGCATTACCGGATAACCTATCTCATTACATATCCTGAGAGCCTCGTCGGCATCCTTCAGCGGCTCCGTAGTACCGGGAACGACGGGCACTCCGGCGTCTATCATGCGCTTGCGTGCCGAAATCTTGTCGCCCATAGCCTCCATTGTCTCGGCTCTCGGACCGATGAACACCAGTCCGGCGGCCTCGCAACGGCGTACGAACTCCGCATTTTCCGACAGGAAACCATAACCCGGATGCACGGCGTCGGCCTTGCACTGCAACGCCACATTGATGATTTTGTCGATGTTAAGATAACTCTCACGGGACTCGGCAGGGCCTATGCAATAAGCCTCGTCGGCGTACATCACATGCTTTGAGGCACGGTCGGCCTCTGAAAAGACAGCCACTGTACGCAATCCCATTTCGCGGCAAGAACGCATCACGCGCACCGCGATTTCGCCACGATTGGCGATTAATACCTTTTTTATCATTCTCTTTCTTTTTCGTCTGCGTTCCCCTATCCCACGAGCAGGAACGAACTTGGCTGAACGGCAGGTCTTCTGACTCGCCCTCTTCCTGACACCTTCCCGGCCGAAAACAACAAACCGCCAGTGGTTTAACCCTTCAGGAAGCATACCGAGCATCACAGCAGCGGGACTGTCCGGGATTCTCACCCGATTCCCTTTTAATCCAGGGCGCAACACACGCCACTGAAACCAATTCGGTGCAAAGGTAACACTTTTTTTGATTTCAAAGCAATAAAATTTATTTTTTTAGCACTTGGTAGCGTTTCTGGCGCTTTGTCTTATAGTCGTACTTGAACAGATGCTTGCACAGTTTCACCCAATTGAAATTCCACACATACCTAATCCATTTCAGCAAGGGCAGCTTCGGCGAGGCGTAAAGAGCCTCGTCAATATATACATAATAAAGGTCTGCCAGCGTGTCGAACGCCGAAAAATCCTTCGGCCCGGCCTTGTAGAGCCACTCCTCGGCAATGAAGCGGTCGGTGGCGATGCGCTCTTCGGGGAACGGGGGCAGGCGGCGCACATAGTCGGAGCGCACCCACCAGAAGTTTCCTGCATACAGATAATACGGCTTGGGATAAGGAGGCAGGCGGTAACAGCCGTAAGTATCGTAGCCGCCTTGCAGCACATTGACTGCCACGCGCCACTTGGCGAAGAGAAAATACTCCATCATGTGCCGCCACGCATCTATGTTGCGGCGCAGGCGGCGGAAGTTACTGTCAATGCGGTCGCCGCCATAATAAGACACGCCTTTGGTGTGGAAATAATAGAAAAGACACTCTTCGTCGCGGCTCTTGGCGTGCATGAACTCGAGCGCGGGGTACTCAAACTTCATCGGGTCGGTCTCGACAGATACCAGTTCGGCCTTGTCTTCGCCAATCATGCGGCGCAGCTCGTCGGCCTCGCGGCGGTCTTTCACTATGCAGCTGACGTAAAACCGCGCCGTCTGCTCCCACAGGCCGCTCGCTTTCAGACGGCCAATCTGGTCGGCGACAAGCTCGCGCCAGCCCTTGTCGCAGAACACATGGTACACCCCGTAGACGGGCATCGCCATGCCGGGCTCGTGCTCCCATGGCGTAAGGTCACGCCTTTGGACGGCGCGGAACACCGTGTTGTAGGCTGTCTTGGCTGCCTTTGATATGATATTTGACATTTTCCTTGTTTTCAATATAACCTTTCATACTCCTCCTGCATACGCCTGATGCCAAACCGTTCTTTTGCGAACAGCATTGCTTTTTCACTTAATTCACTGCTATTCGCACGTTTTTCAAGATCTCGGAAGATACTCATGTAGCTGTCGATACTGTTCCCCGTTACGGCCAAAGGCCAGTCAGGGGGCAGTGTGTCGCGCAGACCGGGGGAGCTGTTGGCTATTACCGGCAGTCCGGCAAGGCTCGCCTCGATTGACATTATGCTAAGTCCTTCAAACTCGGAAGGCATGAACATATAGTCGAATGATGACAGATAGGCAGCCAAACCGTACACGGGAGCTTTCAAAGTGACATTTTCCTGACTTCCTATTTCACGCTCGATGTCCGCCCGGAGACTGCCGTCGCCAACGATGTAGAAGTGCAGCCGGAGGTCGTCTTTCAGCCGTTTAACCACCTCAATGAGGGTGCTTATACCCTTTTGCGGCTCGAAGCGTCCTGCGAATAATATATTAATTTTATCTTTTCGCATATCTTCGCAACTTCGTTGCGGCGTTTCCGCCACACCGTTGTATATTATCGGAGGCGTCTGTCCGTACTCCTTGGCATAATTGTCGCGCACCGACACGGATATAGCCACGTTGCAACCGTGGCGCATGAAAAACCTCTCGACGCGGCGGCCGGTGCGCTTCATGCCCGTCCACAGCACTGTGTTGTGGATTGTGCGCACCACCTTGCAACCACGCAAGAGGCGCGGAAAGAGCGTGAACAGCCACCATACGGCCAAGTCGGGCATCTCCGTGTGGGTATGTATGGCCGCCGGGCGGTGCTTGAGCAGCAGCGGCAGAAACCACAAAGGGAACACCAAGGCGGCCAGTCGCTCGAAAACGTAATGGAAATGCACGTCGGGCACGCAGGCACGATGATAGCGTATGCCGGCCTCGTCAAGCTCTTTTGTAAACACTTTCGTAAACTGCGAATGGGCACGCAGCAGCTCGACTACATGGTATTCGTAGCCTTCCGTGCGCGACTTGGCTATGTTTACCGCCACGCGCTCGGCTCCGCCGACATCGAAATGCGATACTATGTGGAATACTTTTTTCATCTCCTTCGTGATGCAAAGTTAGCAATAAATGCGCAAACTACGGTGTGTCAAACGCTTTTAAATGGCATTTAATCCACCGCAAGGCAAACGCCTGCCTGCCGCCTTGCATCCGGCGGCATTACAAAAGACGGTCTTTGGCGTTGTAAAAGACCGTCTTTTGCGAGGCGGTTGGTAACATATTGTAAATCAAGAAGTTAGCGATTGAGCAAAGAAATGTATATTTTCCTTGCCAAGAGGTATGTGAAATCGGCCACGGCAAGCGGACACTTGCCTCGCAGCATGGCGGCCAACAGACGGAAAAACGCGCCCTGCGGACGGTAACCGAGCAACTGGTCGGCCAGCGAGAGGCTGAAACCTGCGCGGCGTATGTTGCGCAACGCGTTGGCCATTCCAAACTGCAAGGGCGCGAGGTAGCGGCCTGCGGTGTCGTTACGGCTGAAGAAGTCGAGCACCACGCGGCAGGCCATGAGGTAAGAGCGGGCGTGGCGCGGCGACGCAGTATGGGTGTATGACGACGCGTTTTCCTCGCTGTAGAAGTACACCGGGGCATCAATGGCCGCACGACGGGCATAAAACAGCAGGCGCGCCATTACGGAGTAGTCCTCGGAGAAGTCGATGCCCGGCACGAGGCGGATGCCGTTCTCCGTAAACAGAGACCGCCGATAGAGCCGTCCCCACATGCGGTTTGACACAACATTCTGGCACAGCAACAGCGCGAGATACCGCCCGCCGTCAGGCGTTTTGTAAGGCCTGCGCACGGCGGAGACACCCTGCGGCGTTACGCTCTGCCACGCCCCGTCCACCATGTCGGCACCGCTGCGCTCCATCTCTGCCGCCAGCAGACCTATGGCCCGCGACGGCAGATAGTCGTCACTGTCAACAAACGTAATGCCTTCGCCCGTACACTCGTCGATGAGACGCTGGCGCACATAGCCTATGCCGCGGTTGCGGTCGTTGCGCAGGATGCGCACCTGCTCCGCGCGCTGCGGCCAACGCGCCATCACTTCTTGCAGTATGGCTATGGAACGGTCGGGCGTGCAGTCATCGACAAAGACGAACTCCAAGTCCTGATACGTCTGGCCGAACAGCGACTCGGCGCACCGTGCGATGTATTTCTCCACCCCGTAAACGGGAACAAGCACCGATATTTTCATAGGCAAGCACCTTGTTTGAATAGGAATAATTAGCCCGATTAGCCCAATAGGCGGTATAAGCCGCGGCCACGGGCAAGCCATTTGCGGCCCACACGACACTTTCCGGCCTATGCCAGATACTTGGCGAACAGCACAAAGTTGTACACCATGAGCCACACCGTAAGCCCAACGAGCAGCTTGCGCAGCCATTCCTCGCGCTTGCGGCCCTCCATGGCCTTGACGAGGAAGCCCATGGCGATGGGCAATGCGAACAGCCAGTGGGCGGACATGATGTACACCTCGTTGATGCCGAAGCCCAAGCCCATGTGCAAGGCCATGTCGAAGGCCGCGCCGCAGAGCACCATCCACATGAAGCGCGACCGCCGACCGCACCACACTCCGGCCGCAAAGAGCAGCACGACAAGGCCTTCGACAACGTAATTTACAACCCAACGGTAACGCACTATCACCGGACGGCCGCGCAATGTGTCGCCAAGCAGGTGGTCTTTGTGCAGCTGTATGGATTCGCCGAACAGGTTTTCAACGGCCGTAGAGGCACGCGAGGTAGTGGCATCGGTCCACTGCATGAACTCGCCTTCGGCCATAGGCTTGCCCTTGTTGCGGTTCCACGGCTGCTTATGGTCGCGCACATACTTGGCGTATGCACGCCGGCGCACCTCCTGCTCGAAGGCCGTCTTTATCTCAACGCTGTCCTTCAGCTGCGTCGTATCGCGGAAAGCCTTGAACATGCGCTGCCTCAACTCGGCATTCTTCTTCGCCCTTGCCTCGTGGCGCGCCTTCTCCTTGGGCAACACGTAAGTGCGGTATTCCCAACGGGCGAAGCCCCATATGAGCGCCGCAGGCAGCAGGACGGCGAACAGGAAATATTTAAGTCTGAAAAACTTGCGCCCGTTCGTAAAGAGCGAATATATGTAAATCTTTATTCCGTTACTAAGCGTCACGCCGGCAGTGGCGAAGAACAGCACCACCGTCTGCCATATCTTGAACTGCGACCCGTCCTGCATCTTCCGGCCGGAGACGTAGACCGTAAAGACAAGCAGGAACATCGAGACGCAGAAATGGTCGGGCACCACGGCCGAAACCATGACGTATGCGAACGAGAAGAGCATCGTTGAGAGCACGGCGGAGTCGAACTTGCGCAGGCGGATGATGTCCCTGAACGTGCGGTACATGAAGACGAACGTGTAAAAGGCGCACAGCAGCAGCGGCACAGCCACTATGAACTGCACCAGGTTGACGCCGGTCAGCTCCATGAGCAGCTTGTTCAGCATTGAAAACGGCCACGCCATGAACGCCAGCAGAGGGTGGCGGTAGACGTTGTAGTTGGCGTCCCAATACGTCACTACGGAGTAAGTGATGGGGTCGAAGCCTGAAACGGTGAAGTTCTTGATAAAGATATTCCAATGGCCCCGCCCCGTCTGGGTGAACAGGTCGAAGTAACGCGCTATTACGAGAACGTGCAGTGCCACCGTAACCAGCAGCGTAATGGCGGACGCAAGCCACTCTTCACGGCTTACTTTGAACAGTCTTAGAAGCTTTTTCATAGGGTTTTCTTTTTATGGGAGATGTGGGAGAGCTGGGAGTTATGGGAGGGCTGGGAATGCAGGAGACTGCAAAGCGGCAGCCTATTCATTATGAATTAAGCAGTGTGCATTATGAATTACTTGAACGGCCGGTAATAACTCTCGTTGGCGAAGTCCAGCAACTCGAAGTCGCCCCGGCTGTCGCCATAGGCCGTAAGCCAGTATTGCGTGCGCTCGGGGAAAAGCTGCAGCAGACGCGTAACCTTCTCCTCGCCGTAGCAGTTCTTGGTAAGGAAACGCCCGGTGAGCACGCCTTCGCGCTCTTCAACCATCGTTCCGACGACGTAAACGCCGCCTATGCCGGCGAAAAACGGCTCCACCCAGTTGTTGACGCTCGCACTTACGACGACCACCTTGCCGCCTTCGGCCAACACCTCGCGGAGCTTCTTCATGCCCTTGGGGCGCATCAGGCGCGCCTTGTCACGGGCGAAGCGTGAGCAAAGAGAGTTGAACGTGTCAACGGCCATGCCTCTGAAGCAGTGCGAAAAGACGCGTTGCTTGGCCTTCCAGTTGGGATACAGCCCGAGCTTCATCAGCACGAGGAGCGGCGAATAGCGCAGGAAACAGAGCAGGAAGGCCTTGTCTCCCTTGGCGAAACGGATAAACTCGATGAGCGTGTCGCGGCGCGTTAGCGTGCCGTCAAAGTCGAAAGCGTAGACTTTTCCCAACGGATATTTGCTTATTTCGATGTCGGTCATAATCTAATTAAAACTAAATACGAGCCCCACCCCAGCCCTCCAGAGGGAGGGAGTATGGTTAGTTGTTGTCTTTTTTCCCAATCCATGCAGCATTGAAAAGCACATCAAGCTACCTCCATTGAGGATGGTTGGATGGGTGTCTCCAATTTATTTAACATATATCAGCACCACGAAGGCGAGCGCCCAGGCTACGACTACGAGCTGTGTAAACCTGTCGTGCAGCATCATGCGCGTAGGGTCGCCGCTCTTTTCATCAACTACGGTCAGCTGCATGTAGCGCAACAGACCGAGCAGAACGAACACGGAGGTGAGGTAAAGCATGTCGGAACCGATGCGCCCGGTAACCTCCGGCGACACGGTGTACATGATGTAACACACCAGCGTGACCGTCGCCGTGACGGTGATTGCCTGGTTGATGAACGTGAGGTTGTAACGTATGGTGTTCTTGCGTGGCGGCACTCCCGTCTCGTTCATGCGCAACACGTCGTCGCGCCGCTTGGCAAACGAGAGGAAAAGCGTGAGCAGGAACGTCATCAGCACCAGCCACTTGCTCGGCGCAATGTCGGTGGCGAAGCCTCCGGCGAGCACTCTCAGCACAAAGCCGAAGGCCACTATGCACACGTCGATGATGGCATACTGCTTGAGCTTGGCACAGTAGCAGAGGTTCATCACATAGTAAAACAACAACACGCCGCCCACCCGGAGCACATGCCGGAGGTCGCCTACCAGCGCGGCGACGGCGGCCGCCAGCAGCAGCATAAGCAGCATAAGGGCGCGCGCCGCACCCACCGACACCGCACCTGAAGCCACCGGGCGGCGGCACTTCACGGGATGGCGGCGGTCGGCCTCAACATCGTTGATGTCGTTGAAGCAGTACACCGACGAAGCCACGAAGCTGAACGCGAGGAACGTCAGCACCGAAGCGCGTATGTCAGATACGTCAAGCAGGCTGCCGCCGAAGAACATCGGCACCATCACGAAGACGTTTTTTATCCACTGGTGTGGACGGATTAGTCGTATAATATTGTTCATATTGCGATAATTTAATAACAAGCAGCCCCTCCCCAACCCTCCCGGGGGAGGGAGCCTGGTATGCTTTTGCAGGAAGTTACGCGGCCTTGGCGTGTTTGGCTCATCAGGCTTTCCGGGCTTGTTGGGCCCAATTAGCCTCATAAGCCCAATGAGGCTGATGCGCCGTTGGCATCATGCAGTTAAACGCCTGATTATCAACCACTTCCCAATATGCCGTCTTTTACCTTGCAAAAGGTGGCCTTTTAGCGTGCAATTGACGGCCTTTTGCATCGCCATTTGCCGTCTTTCGCAAACCGGGCGGCAGCAGGCTGGTGTCAGCTTCGCCGCACCCTGTCCGTCGCAATGCTCACAACCTTATGCAAAACCCACGCCAGCACGAGCGAAACGGCTATCATGAGCAACGCCGTAAGGCAGTAGCCGAGGCGGTAAGGGGTGATGTATTTCAGTACGAACTGTATGTGTATGAGATACAGCTCGAGGCTGATTGTGCCGACGAAGGCCAGCGCGCGGCGCACACGCTGCGGCGCATAGCGCAACGCCAGGGCGAGCAGCACTACGGCGGAGACGGTCAGCGGTATGTAGACCATGCGTTCCAGGAACAGCGGGAAGCGGCCGCGCCACGCCTCTTCGAATTCGACGCACATTGCCAAACTCATCACGAAAGCCAGCACGAAGAGCCACACGGCCTGCCCGTCCATGGTGCGCCGCTCCTTAACCCACGCCCCGAGGTTAAGTCCTATGAGGAAAATTGGTATGCGGCTGAAAAAGATTTCGAGGTGGCCTACGGCCTGATGAACGGGCGGATAGTATTGCACCATTACGGCCAAGACCATCGCCAGCACGGGCGTCCAGCGGTAGGCGGGGTGGCGCCCGATGAGCGTCATGTATGCCGGGGCGAACGTGTAGAGCATCATTATTGACGGAACGAACCAGAAAGTGAGGTCGTCCACGCGCCAGAAGCTCCAGCCTACGAGTATGTTTGCAACGAGATTGGGTATGTCGGGGCTGTAACCGCCGCCAGGAGTGTTTATATAATTAGGTATGTAAAACAGGCAGGCCATGACAAGCCAGGCCGGATATACGCGCAGGTAACGCCGCTTGAAAAAGTGCTTCAGCGACGGATTCTTAGTCCACGAGAACCAAAGCCCCACGCCGCTAAGCAGCAGGAAGATGTCAACACCAACGTTGCCGCAGCGCACGAGGCCGTACATGGGGTTGCTCTTGGGCATCCATACGTGGAACAACATTACGAAGAGCATCGCCAGCCCCATCAGTTCGCCGCGGTAGCGGCTTATGTCAGACAGTTCGATTGGTTTCTTCATGGCCTTAGTTTTGGTTTCGGAATATACCTGAAAGCGAGCTTGAAAAGCCACGCCAGCAGTATTGACACGACGACGTAGACGGCGAGCCCGGTATACACATGCCCCCGATAAGACATTGGAATGATGATTTCACGCGTCACGGGGTGCACCACGAAGAGCGCGGAAGATATGGCTCCGAACCACATCATAGGGCCAAGCGCCCCGGCGGGGATAAGCTTTACCGTGGCGACGGCTCCCACAACAATGAACGCCGGTACCCAAAGCCACGCCCAGAAGGCAAAACTGCCGAAGTAAACGACGGCAGCCGACACCACGGCCAATGCCAGGTAAGCCCGCGGCGACAGCTCCCGGCCATGGCGCGCGTAGAGCACTCCCATGCCGAAGGGCAGCATACAGCCGATGAAGTTGTAGCGTATGCGGTTGAGGGTTGCACCTCCCGGGTCGCTCTCGGGCGTGAACATGGCCTGCGCCACCCAGCATATAGCGATTAGCGCGACGACGTTCGACGTTTTCTGCCGGTATATGAGCAGGCGGTAGACGATGTAAAGCTGTAGCATTAGGCCGAAGAACCAGTAGGGGCCGGGCTTGATTATGTGGTCGGGGTCGGGCAATATATTAATGTACATGAGCAGCTGCGCCGCCACGCGCCCCGGCGTATAGCCGTGGTAACCGTGCGGATGCAAATAACTGACGACAGCGAACGCCACGTAGCCAAGGAACATAAGGCGCAGCAGCTTCAGGTAATGATAGCCTACGAAGGGCAGGGCGCGCACCCTCTGCGGCGTGCTTTGCTCGTACTTGCAGACAAGGCCGAAGCCGCTGATGAAGAGGAACACGGGCACGCCGTAATGCCCGAAGAACGACAGCAGGTGGACGAACAAATCGCCGTCGAGCGCAAGCAGCCTGTCGGCCAGCATCCGGGGCTTGGCCGCCGTGAACGTATATTCGTTCTCCTTGACGGCGAAGCCGAGGAAATGGCAGTAATTATGAAGCATTATGCCGAGTATGGCTATGCCGCGCAGAGCCTTCGACTCGGCAAGGGTTAGAAGCGATTTTGTCATTGCATTGTCATTTAACACCCACTACTAAATACCTGACACCCGTCCCAACACTGGGCCGACACCCATCCATGCACGGGAAGGCACCCACCCCAACCCTCCCAAAGGGAGGGAGCCTGGTGTGCGGTTGCATGTGATTTTATACATTACTTTTATATATTATAAGGCGGTTTTTACGCCGCTTGCATACCTTTCGTCAACCTGTTGACTGTCAGCCACTTACCCATTTGCCGTGTTTTACCGTGCAAAACGTGGCCTTTTAGCCTCTAAAAGACGGCCTTTCGCAATGCGATTGACGGCCTTTTGCGAAACCGGCGGTTATGTTCTATGGGACAAATGAGCCTGATATGCCCGATACGCCACAGCTCAAGGCATTTCAAACTCCCTCCCTTGGGGAGGGCTGGAGTGGTTATTCTTACTCCAGCTTGTCATAATCCGTAGTGTTCTTGAGTATCCTCGGGCGCGCCTCGTTGTACCCGTCGCTAAGTATGTTGAGGTCGTCGCGGTAGTGGGGCGTGCTTATACCGCCGAGGTAAAGCAGCAGATGGGGCAGCGCGTCGGTCATGTATCGGCGGTCGCGCGCCTTGAGTATGTCGCCGTAAACCTCCGGATTGTTCACTATGAAGTCGTGCGAGCACCAGAGCCAGAAGGGTATGTCAAACTCCTCGTGCGCCAGGCGGGATGTTATTTCGGTGGAGTGCATACGCCCGTAGAAGTGCACACCCTCGCCGTAACACTCCTCGCCGTGGTCGGGAACGTGGATTATGACGGCCTCCTCGTCCTCGAAACGTTTAACGATTTGGTCTACAACGGAGTCGTTGTAAAGCACGGCGTTGTCATAATCGGCCAGCACGCGCAGCTCCTTCTGCTTGAGTTCTGGGCGGTCATAGTCGTCAGGGTTGAAGTGGCGGCGGCCCCTCGGGAAGCGCGTTCGGTAGTCTACGTGCTGTCCCTTGAGGTGGAATATGATGAGGTTGTGCTCCTTGTTGTGCTTCTTCAGGCGGTCATACTGGTCCAACATGCTCTCGTCGAAGCGGAAAAGGCTCTTGTTGCGCGTGTCGAACATGGCCTTGCTAAGCGTCGGGTTGTTGAGGAAGAAGCCTCCGCTGAAGTCGTACACGGCCTCCTTGGCCTGCGGAAGGAACTGGTTGGTGAGGAAGGTTACATGGTAACCGGCCTTGCGGAACAGCTCGGGAAACAGCGGATAGTCGCACCATTCGCCCTTGTCGCCCACGGTATAAAGCGAGAAGAGGTACTTGAATACGAAGCTTGTCAGGTTCCAAGGTGCCACCACGTCGGTGAACGGAACGAGGCCTCCTTTGCGCGCCCTGGCCTCCTGCCGCGGCGTGGTAGGCATACCGTAGCCGTACAGGCTGGCGTGATGGCGGTTGTAGCTCTCGCCTATTATGAGCACGATGTTCTTGCTGCGGTAAGAGCAACTGTCTACAACGGCCTTGTCGATGTTGGCAACGAGCTTGTCAACCTGCTGCGCCGTAAGCCCGTTGGCATAGACGCTGAAGAGCAGGCGGTACACGGGATGGAACATCACGGCGCAGTCCTTGCGCGTAAGCTCGTGCTCAACGTCGCCTATGTTGTCGTAAGACATCAAGCGGGCATACGCCGCCTTGTTGGGCCAGCCCACAACGGCGCAGTAGACGAACGCGGCGAGAAGGGCAAGCCCGAGCCATGGCTTTGCAGCAGACAAGGCACGAGCAGACAAGCAGACAAGGGCGTTTGCCTTTTCAACAAGCCTATATACAAAAGGACGACGAGCCTGTTTTTCTGCTTGTCCGCCCGTCTGCTCGTCTGCTCGTCTGCTCGTCTGCTTGTTGACTTTATAATAAACTGCCGCCCAAACCATGTGAGCGAGAAGCACGAGAAGCACGCGGCCAAGACGGGTGAAGATTACTCCGAACGTCATGTAAGACTCGACGAACTCCGCCGCCTCGTCGCTGTTGGTCTCGCCAACCAAAAGCAGCATCGTGGGGGTTATGGTAGTGTCGAACTTGACGAAGCAATACACATCGACAATAGCCAGCAGGTAGGCCACAACATACATCGCGCGCTTGAGCCAAAGGCCGACCTTGCGCGGCATAATCCACAGCACAAGGCACAGCAGGCACACATCGACAAATATCTCTTCGGGGGCAAGCGCGTAGGCATGATAGCCGCGCTTGGCGGGCACTACGGCATAGACGGCCACCAAGCCCAGCACGAACATGAACACGACGAACGCGCCGTAACTGCGCAAAGGCTTGAGCACGGACGCCAACATGCGCCCTATCTTGTCAGCAAGATTCATCCTGATGATTGTAAAATTTTCGGCAAAATTACATCTTTTTATTTCATTTACAATAAATAAATGTGAAAAAGTATGGTTTGCCCTGCCGCCAACCGCAAAACGGCCGCCGACAAGCGGTTTTGCGAAAGGTGGCATATTGCAATGCAAAAGGCCGTCTTTCACCGTCTAAAAGGCCACCTTTTGCACTCTAAAAGACGGCCTTTTGCAACGCGCCTGATTATCAGCGGGTTACAGACAAGCCAAGAGCGAGGGCGGAAACGGCCATGCGCCTGACACCGAAACGGCTGTAACAAGCGGCATTTTGCCTCGCAGGATTTTGCAATTCCGGCTGATTTCACTACATTTGCAACGCGTTATGAAAAAGTCGTTACTGTATTTCGCACTGTTCGCAGCACTGCATGTCGGCACTGCGTTGCTGTTTTTCTCATGCCTCGTGCTGTACGCCTGGGCGGCAGACGTTGACCAAGGCACGCTCTTGGACGCGCCTTGGGTTGAGGACACAGCCTTGTTCTTAGCGTTCGCCGTGCCTTTCCTGGTATTCATTAGGCTGCGTATGGTGCGCCGTATGCTCACAACGCGGACAGCAGGCACGGGCAAGGCGTGCGCCTTGGCGGCGTTGGCTACCCTGTGCATAACATTAATCAAAAGTCCGCTAACCAACGCACTCAGGCTTGAGGAGGCCGTCAACGAAAGCGACCCGTTCGCGTCTGGCTCGGTGCTTATCCTGCTTACGGGCTGCCTGCTGGGGCCGTTCGTCGAGGAAATGGTGTTCCGCGGAGCGATGACTGGCAGCCTGCTCGCCAAGCGTTGCAACATCATCGTGACCCTCTCCCTGCCCTCCCTGCTCTTCGCCGCGGTGCACCTAAATCCCGAGCTACTACCGTTCTACTTCATGTACGGCCTCATCGCCGGGTGGTTCGCCGTGCGCACGGGCAGCCTCTGGCCGCCCGTAGTGCTCCATGTCACGAACAACACCGTCTGCGCAATACCCGACAGCGCCCTTCCCGACATCGAAACGCTTGGCGCTACTACAGCTACAGCCGTGGAATGGACGCTCGCCGCCATAGCCGCCGTAGTGCTCACGCTCTGCGTAATAGCGTTGAACAGAGGAACAAAGACAAGAAAATCTGTTTCTTATAAGTAACAGATTATACGCAATTTGCAAATCTGTTACTTATAAGAAACAAAAACAAATCTACAAATACAGCTTGTTTTTACGGATAAAATCCGCCACGACAGGCGGCACGAGGCCGTCGATTGACTGGCCGCAGGCTATGCGGCGGCGCACTTCGGTGCTGCTGCCGGGCACAAGGCCGGTATCGGCGAGTGTGACATTGGGAGGAAACGAAGCAGGATTGAGCGGCGTGCCCTCACGCGGATAGACCACGATGCGGTGATTGGCGATGATTTCACGCGCGGCATACCACTGGTCGAAGCGTGCCCAGTTGTCCGCACCGATTAGCAGGACGAACTCGCGGTCGGGATAATTCTTGGCAAGCGACTGGAGCGTATGCCACATATAGGAAGGCCGTGGCAGGCGAAACTCACAATCGGAAGCCGCCATGCGCGGCTCGTCAGCAAGCGCGAGGCGCACCATTTCAAGGCGTAGCGCATCGTCTAAAAGTTTTTCATTACGCTTGAATGGGTTTTGGGGAGACACAACGAACCATACCTCGTCAAGCCCGGCAAGCGTCAACAGCCGCCGCGCCAGCTCGATGTGGCCATTGTGTACGGGGTTGAACGAACCGCCGAAAATACCGATTGCGGATGTCATACAAACTCTTTCACCGCCTCCAGGGCTTCGCTTACGGCGCGGTCGAGGTCGTCGTTTACGATTACTTTGTCGAACTTCTGAGCGAAGCCAAGCTCGAACTCGGCGCGCGCCAGGCGGTCCTCAATTACGCTGGGAGCGTCAGTGCCGCGCCCTTCGAGCCGCCGGCGAAGCTCGTCGAGCGACGGAGGCTGGATGAAAAGAGCCAAGGCGCGGTCGCCGTAGAACTGCTTGATGTTGCACGCTCCCTTGACATCCACGTCGAGGACGACGTTCTCTCCGGCCTCAAGCTGCCGCTCCACCTGGCTCTTCAACGTGCCGTAGTAACGGTCCTTGTACACCTCCTCGTATTCAAGAAACTCCCCGTCGGCGATTTTCCGACGAAACTCGTCGGGCGTAACGAAGTAATACTCCACGCCGTCGCGCTCCGCGCCGCGCGGCTGGCGGCTCGTACACGATATGCTGAACGCCATGTTCAGCTCCTTATGAGTCATCAAACGGCCTATGATTGTGCTCTTTCCGCTGCCGCTGGGAGCGGAGAAAATGATAACTTTACCGGACATAATATTTTGTTATTTTAAGCAGACAAGTAGACGAGCGACAAGCAGACAAGGCCATTTGCGTTAGCCATTACACATTAAAAACAGAGGCAAATCACCTTGTCTGCTTGTCACTCGTTTGCTTGTCTGCTGTTTTCACAATACATTCAGCACCTGCTCCTTGATTTGTTCAAGCTCGTCCTTCATCTTCACCACGATGTTCTGCATCTCCGCATTGTTGCTTTTGCTGCCCGTGGTGTTGATTTCACGCCCCATCTCCTGCGCTATGAAGCCGAGCTTCTTGCCTTGGCCGATTTCGTCGTCAAGCGTCTCACGAAAGTATTTCAGATGGTTGGCAAGACGCTGTTTCTCCTCGTTGATGTCAAGTTTCTCGATATAATAGATGAGTTCCTGCTCAAGGCGGTTCTTGTCATACTCAACGTCGGGTATGCTCTTAAGCCCTTCCACGATGCGGGAACGTATCTTTTCGACGCGCGACTTCTCGTAAGGCTCGATGGAGGCAAGCAACGCCGCGATGTTGTCTATCTTCTCGGAGAACTTGCGGTAAAGGGCTGCGCCTTCCTGTTCGCGGAACGACACGAGAGCCGCCAGTGCCTCTTCTACGCCACGGCGGACGGCAGTCCACTCGTCATCGCCCAGCTCTTCCACCTCGACTTTCGTCATAACGTCGGGCAGGCGCATGAGCGTGGCAAACCAGTCTTGCGGCTCCGGTATGCCGACACTTGCCGACAAGGCCTTTATTTGGCGGTAATAATTCTCGACAAGGGCGGCGTTTACCGGCGTGGCATCGGCCGAAGCATCTTTCTCAACCCAAATGGAGAAATCAACCTTACCCCTAAGCAAGGCCTTCGACACCATCTGGCGTATTACCATTTCCTTCTCTCTATAAAGCGGGGCGATGCGCGTTGACAAGTCCAACGCCTTGCTGTTAAGCGACTTAATCTCTACGTGTATTTTCTTTTCATTGAAAGTTACGACAGACTTTCCGTAACCAGTCATTGATTGTATCATACGATATATGTAGTTAAATTTATGCAAAAGTACATATTTCTTGGGAAAAAAGCGTATTTTTGCACGTTATTTAAAAAGATATTTTCATTTTATGTCTTGCATTTTAAATATTGAGACAAGCACCGACGTGTGCTCGGTGGCTGTCAGCCAAGACGGCGTTTGCATATTCAACAAGGAAGACAACAAAGGCCCCAACCACGCGGTAAGCCTGGGGGTGTTCGTAGACGAAGCACTTGCATACATCGACAACCGCGACATAAAGCTGGACGCCGTGGCCGTAAGCTGCGGTCCTGGCTCATATACCGGGCTGCGCATCGGTGTGTCAATGGCGAAAGGGATATGCTACGGCAGAAGCGTGAAGCTCATCGCCGTGCCAACCCTCGAACTGCTTGCCGTGCCCGTACTGCTGGAACACGACCTTGAGGAAGGCACACTGCTCTGCCCGATGCTCGACGCACGCAGGATGGAAGTGTACGCCGGGATATACGACCGTGCGCTGCATGAGGTAAGGCCTGTGCAGGCCGACATCGTTGACGGCGACACATATAAAGAATACTTGGACAAGGGGAAGGTTTGTTTCTTCGGCAACGGAGCGTGCAAGTGCATCGAGACCATCAACCATCCTAACGCCATACTGTACAAAGACATCAGGCCGTTGGCTAGATATATGTTCCCGCTGGCTGACAAACGCATGGCTGAAGGACGGTTCGAAGATGTGGCATACTTCGTGCCGTTCTACCTGAAAGACTTTGTGGCAAAGACCCCAAAGAAGCTTTTGTAAGCCACAGGAACAACGCATTGCAAGACTAACCCAACTCCCAAACACTCAAAAACATAACAAATGAACATCGAAGGATTGGACTATAACACGCAAAGAGAACGACTAATACTGCCGGAATACGGGCGCGAGGTGCAGAAAATGGTTGACTACGCCGTTGCACTTGAGAGCAAGGAGGAGCGCCAACGCTGCGCGGAAACCATCATAGGCATCATGGAGCGCATGTTTCCACAGGCACAAGACGGTGCCGACCACGAACAGAAACTGTGGGACCACCTGGCTATAATGAGCAATTTCAAGCTTGACATCGACTATCCCGTAGACATAAACGAGGCTAAAAACATAATGAAAAAACCTCAACCCATGGGTTACCCAAAGCAGACAAACCCTGTAAAGCATTATGGAAGCATGGTGTTTGAACTGTTTGAGAAACTGAAAGGAATGGAGCCTGGACCTGAACGTGACGAACTGACAAGGCTCACGGCCAACCAGATGAAGCGCAACCTGTTGCTATGGAGCCACGGTTCAAGCGATGATGAGAAAATAGCGTCAGACCTCGCACGCTTCACCGACGGGAAAATACAGCTCGACTTGGACAGCTTCAAGTTCAACATCGGCAACATGAAAGAGCCAGGAGAGAAACGACGCAAGAAGAGATAACACGCAAAAAGACAAACCACCGACAAATGGAATCTTTCATCATTGAGGGCGGCCATCCGCTAAGCGGCACGATAACTCCGCAGGGTGCGAAGAACGAGGCACTTGAAGTGATATGCGCCTCGCTGCTTACTTCTGACGAAGTGACGATAAGCAATATCCCCGACATACTTGACGTAAACAACCTCATAAAGCTGCTTACCGACATCGGGGTGGAGGTAAGGCGCATGGGACGCAACGAATATACATTCCGTGCTAAAGACATTTGCCTTGATTACCTTGAAAGCGACGAGTTCATACGCAAATGTTCGTCGCTCAGGGGGAGCGTATTGCTCATCGGACCGTTGCTCGCGCGCTTCGGCAAAGCAGTCGTTGCGAAACCCGGTGGCGACAAAATAGGACGGCGCAGGCTTGACACCCACTTCCTCGGATTTAAGCATTTGGGAGCCACTTTCTCGCACAATGACAACCGCGGAACGTTTGAAATCAACGGGAAAGACCTCAAAGGATGCTACATGTTGCTTGATGAAGCATCGATTACAGGTACGGCCAATATCATAATGGCTGCCGTATTGGCAAAAGGGACAACTACAATCTACAACGCGGCGTGCGAACCTTACATACAACAGCTGTGCCACTTGCTCAACCGAATGGGGGCGCGTATCAGCGGAATAGCCTCAAACCTGCTTACCATCGTCGGCGTGGAGAGCCTGCACGGAGCCACGCACAAAATCCTTCCTGACATGATTGAGGTTGGCTCTTTTATCGGAATGGCCGCCATGGTAGGCGAAGGCATAAGGATAAAGCACGTCTCCGTGCGCAACCTTGGCATCATACCAGATTCTTTCCGAAAGCTCGGAGTAAAGATTGAGATTGACGGCGACGACCTCGTTATACCGCACATGAAGCATTACGAAATCGATTCCTTCATTGACGGCTCCATCATGACACTGGCCGATGCTCCATGGCCGGGACTTACGCCCGACCTTATTTCCGTACTGCTTGTCGTGGCGACACAGGCCCGCGGCAGCGTGCTGTTTCACCAAAAGATGTTCGAGAGCCGCCTGTTCTTCGTAGACAAGCTCATCGACATGGGAGCGCAAATCATACTGTGCGACCCCCACCGCGCCGTCGTTGTAGGCCACGACCACAAGATAAGGCTGCGTGCCGGGCGCATGACAAGCCCCGACATCCGCGCCGGAATAGCACTCCTGATTGCCGCGTTGAGTGCAAACGGCACAAGCCGCATTGACAACATCGCGCAGATTGACCGCGGATATGAAGACATAGAAGAACGCCTTAACGCGCTCGGGGCTAACATCAGGAGGGTGACAAGCACGCAAACTGACAAGTAACAACTACGATGATTAGGACTGAAGAGGTTTACAAGATTGGCAAAATAGGCAAAACGCACGGCGTAAAGGGTGAAGTTTCGCTGATGTTCAGCGACGACGTGTTCGACCGTGTGGATGCCGATTACCTCGTGCTGATGGTTGACGGCATTCTCGTTCCCTTCTTTTTCGAGGAATATAGGTTCAAAAACGGGGAGACGGCTTTGGTGAAATTCTGCGACATCGACACCAAGGAGCAAGCCCAGGAACTTACAGGATGCGAGGTGTTTTTCCCGAAAAAACTTTCTGACCGCGACGAAGACGAACTAACTTGGGATGAACTTAAAGGCTTTGAAATCATAAACGCCGATGCAGAAGACAGCCACATAGGCACTTTGGCGTATGTAGACGATGCCACGGAGAACGTGCTTTTCTGCGTGGAAAAGCCTGACGGAAGCGAAGTACTGATACCTGCATCTTACGATTTCATAACATCCATCGACGCGGAAAACCGCAAAATCCATGTCAGTTTGCCGGAAGGACTGCTCGACTTGGACTGAACCGGCCGGCTAAGCGACATCCACATACATATAAAATACGTGTAACACGAAACATAATGAAGAAGCAAATAGCCATACTAGGCTCCACCGGCTCCATCGGAACGCAGGCACTTGACGTTATAAAAGAGCACTCCGACCTATATGAAGTGTACTGCCTTACGGCCAACAACAAGGTCGAAGAGCTTGCCGAACAAGCACGGCAATTCAATCCGGCGGCCGTAATAATAGCCAACGAAGCAAGATATGACGAGCTGAAAAACCTCCTCGCCGACCTTCCCGATATTAAGGTTTACGCAGGAAAGAAAGCCATCGACGAGATTGTCGAAGCCGAACCTATCGACATGGTGTTAACTGCCATGGTAGGCTTTGCCGGACTTAGCCCCACAATACACGCCATACGGGCGCACAAAAAGATATGCTTAGCCAACAAAGAAACGCTTGTCGTGGCAGGAGAGCTTATCTGCAAACTCGCCGCCGAATGCCATTCACCCATCATCCCGGTAGACAGCGAGCATTCGGCAATATTCCAGAGCATCATCGGCGAGGGCGACAACGAGATTGAGAAAATACTGCTTACAGCCTCAGGCGGTCCGTTCCGCAACTTCACAAAAGAGCAATTAGCCTCCGTAACGAAGGCCGACGCCCTGAAACACCCCACATGGAGCATGGGCGCTAAAATCACGATAGACAGCGCGACGATGATGAACAAAGGCTTCGAAGTCATCGAAGCCAAATGGCTTTTCGGTGTTCCGGCTGACAAAATACAAGTTTTAGTCCATCCGCAGAGCATCGTCCACAGCGCAGTGCAGTTCTGCGACGGAGCCGTAAAGGCCCAGCTCGGTGTGCCAGACATGCGCCTGCCCATCCAGTTTGCTTTCTCCTACCCCGACCGCCTGCACCTGAACGGCGACCGCCTGGACCTATTCAAGCATCCGCTTGAGTTCTTCGAACCAGACATGGACAAGTTCCGCTGCCTCGCCCTGGCGTTCGAATCCATACGCAAAGGCGGCAACATGCCGTGCATAGTCAACGCCGCCAACGAAATAGTAAACCGCGGTTTCCTCGAAGACCGCTGCTCGTTCATGCAGATGAGCGACATCATCGAAAAGACGATGAGCCGCGTATCGTTCTCCGAGAAAGCCGACTACGACACTTACGTTGCTACCGACGCCGAAGCAAGACGCGTTGCAAAAGAACTTTTGGGAATAAAGAATTAAGAGTTAAAAATTAAGAAACATATTTTGAAAGCCTTGAAGACGGCGAGTTAGTACAAATAAATTCTTCACTCCCCGTTCTTCACTCTTCACTTAAAGATTATGGAAATATTTTTGATAAGACTGCTCCAGTTCATGCTGGCAATCTCCATTCTTGTGCTGCTCCACGAGGGAGGGCACTTCTTCTTTGCAAAACTTTTCGGCGTAAGGGTTGAGAAATTTTACCTTTTCTTCGACCCTTGGTTCCACCTCTTCGAGTTCAAGCCCAAGCGCAGCGAGACCACTTACGGCGTAGGTTGGCTTCCGTTGGGCGGCTACTGCAAAATATCGGGCATGATAGACGAGTCGTTTGACACCGAGCAGATGAAAAAGCCGGCCCAGCCTTGGGAGTTCCGCTCCAAACCGGCGTGGCAAAGACTGCTCATCATGGTGGGCGGCGTGCTTGTGAATTTCCTGCTTGCGCTGTTCATTTACGCCATGGTGCTCTTCACATGGGGCGACTCTTACTACTCGCTCCGCGACATGTCTATGGGCATGAAGTTCAACGAGAGCGCAAAGGAAATGGGCTTCCGCGACGGCGACATACTGCTGCGCACCGACGAAAAGACGTTCGAGAAGTTTGACGTAGACATGTACCGCGCCATCGCCAACGCCAAGACGGTGACCGTAAAGCGGCAAGGCAAGGAGGTGACAATCACCATGCCCGAGGACGTAAGCCTGCTTACGATGGTTAAGGAGCAGCCTGTCTTCGCACGTCCGTTCATCCCTGCCGACGTTGACAGCGTACTGGCAGACACTCCGGCGCAGAAAATCGGAATGCGCAAGGGCGACAAGCTGCTGGCTATCGGCGGCAAGAGCATCGACTCATGGAACGAATTTGACGACCAGATAGGCCGCATGAGCGACATGCTTGCTGCCGCAACGACACCTGCCGACAGCCTCAAGGCTCGCACAACGACCGTGGTTTTCGCGCATGACGGCGGCAAAGCAAAGCCCGACACGGCGCAGGTGGTACTGAACCCAGACCTTACTCTCGGCGTAGGCCGCACATACTTAGGCACTTACTACAAGCCCGTAAAACTTGAATACGGCTTCTTCGAGAGCTTTCCTGCCGGCGCGGTGTACGGCGTTGACGTGCTGCGCGGCTACGTTGACGACATGAAATACGTGTTCACGGCCGACGGAGCGAAGTCGCTCGGAGGCTTCGGCGCAATAGGAAGCCTGTTCCCCCCGACTTGGGACTGGATGATGTTCTGGCGCATGACGGCGTTCCTTAGCATCATCCTGGCGTTCATGAACATACTGCCCATCCCGGCTTTGGACGGCGGCCACGTACTCTTTCTGCTCTACGAGATGATTACACGCCGCAAGCCGAGCGAGAACTTTCTCGTCAAGGCGGAATACGTCGGCTTCGGAATACTCATCCTCCTCATGGTCGTTGCCAACATGAACGACATTCTTAGGTGGTTGGGGTATATGTAATTTAGAGAAATTAAAGAAGTTAGAGGAGTTATAGAAGTTAAAGCCAAATGCTTTGCCGGATACTTGTTTGCTAAAAAATATATTTGCAAACAACATGTACGTATCCGGCAAGGCATTTGGCTTTAACTTCTATAACTTCTTTAACTTCTTCTTTCAAACTCTTTCAGCACATCGCAGTTCGTGGCGTGTTCGTCAGCCTCTTCGGGGTGCTCCTTTATGAATTTGCTCAACGCTTCGAGGGCTTTGTATTGCGACGAGGCCGGTAGCGGCACGGTGACGGGATTGTAATCATCGTCGAACTCCGTAGTACACCATAGGTCTGTGTCCGTATATGCCAAGGCGTAAAGGGCTTCATACTGTATTTTCAGGTTGGCGGAAGCCTTGCATTCGGCCAGCAGTTCGCGAGCCTTACGGGCGAAGTCAAGCTCACCGGCGCGTGCGCTGTCGAGCACGCTCTTGCCGTAATGCGTCAAGAACCAGCAGTCGCCGTACCATGAAGCCTGGTAATACCTCGTGGCAAGCTCATACGCACGGATGTCCCTTTGCTCCCCTTCGGGCGCAAGGTTGTACTCACTTTGCAGCTGGAGCATGTCCTTGCAGTACCTTACTTTCAGATTTTCCTTGGGCGAAGCCAGATAAGGGCCGTCGGTGCCGGGTTCGTTCGGCAGCTGACGGGTGAACCAACGCGGCACGGTATAGGCGCGATTGGCCATATACCAGCTGATGTTCTGCTTCTCAAGATACTCCAACGGCACGCGTTCAAGCCACGTCAGCGCGTCGGCGAAGCGGCCTTCGGCGATGTAGCGCGTGCCAATCAGGTCGTTGTAATAGTCCTTATTCATGTACACTTGGCTTGCCACGTAGTGCTCGAACACGTCGGTCTTGGCCGAAGTAAGGTAAGCGTAATACGCCGCAAGGCTGTCGGCAGGCGTTTGGGAAAGCATCTCAAAATACTCGTTCCATACCGAATAGTTGTCATTCATGCCATAATCGCCGTTCCCGAAGATGTGCTGGTCCTTGCCGTATAACCGTGAAAGATACTCAAACTTGTTCTCTTCCATCATGCCGTAGAGGGCGTTCTCAACGTTGTGCAGCCCTGCGGCGTGGTATCGCGGGGCAAGCACGAGGTAGGCCACGCGCTCCTTCACGTCGGTATAATGGTTCTCGTAGTCCTGCGAATTGCCGCGTTCTTCCCTGATTTTCCTGTCCAGCCAGCGGAACTCGTCAGTCATCCACGCCGATGTTTCGCCGCCGAGCGGAGCTACGGTGGCCTGCGCCAATAGGCGTATGCACCGCGCGTTGTCCTTCATGCGGCGGCTGCCCTTCATGCCTACGGCGGCGTTTGCACGGCGCGAAGCCTCGTTGTAGTCGCCCAAAAGATACTCAACCATGGCCGCCGCGCTCTGCCACATGCATGGCGAAGACGTCTTTTCCTCTTTCAGAACGTCGTCAACGAAAGTGACAAACGCCTTTGCGTCAGCCGTCAACACAGGCTGCGCGCCCTTGTCTTTTACCCAGTCAAGGTCGGGCCGACCTTGGATGTACGAGTCGAACGTTTCCTGAAGGCCGTTCACAAAGTCTTGAACTAAATATAATAAGGTGTAAGCGTCGGGGTCGTCGGCGTACACTTTCCTTATGCCAGCAAGGTTGCGGTAGCCGCGCATACACCAACCGATGCTGCGCATGTCGCCTTGTTCGGCATAGATTTCGCACGCGGCGCGGCGCAGTCCGCTGTTAAGCAGGGCGCGGGCGTAGATGTTACGGCACACGTCGCGCCACACTCCGCGCGGCAGCTTCGAGGCCGTGGCCGTCCAGTAGAGCATGTTGGCCTTGTCGCGGCCAAGCAACATGTTTGCACGCATGGTGAGCAACGCGAACTGCTCCCTCATCCGCCGTCCCTTGTAAGCCTGCGCGGCGGCCAGCATGGCGTGCAGAGTGCTGTCGCGCGCGGCCAGCTCCTCGCGAGTAGGATAATTCCACGAGTCGGTCGAAACACCGTCGCTCACCTTCAGGTAAGCGTCCAGCCTGCGCATGTACTCCAGCATATCCTTGTCGCCATTGCGCCCGGCGATGGCGCGGAGGGTGTCGGCATACCACCTGTAATACTCCGTTTCACGGCTTTTCAGGTCGTCGGCGTAAGCCTTCCACCAGTTGTTCATGTCTTCGGCGAAGGGCGAGCGCATCCGTTCGCGGCGGAAAACGCTGAACATATAGGCGTTGTGCGTGGGCCGTTCGGGGGCGCACGCCAGCGCGTCGGCCAACGGCAAGAGGCTAATTATCGTTGCAATTATAAATTTTTTCATAGTCTTCGGGGTTATATCGGGTTATGTTCCGGTTGCTTAAATCAAACAAAATCACCTCCTGCACGGCACCCCTGCGCCTTGCGGCCACGGCTCGTGCGGCATCCAGTATGTCGTCAATGGAGGGCGTGCGCTCAATGACGGTGTCGCCCGGGAGCACGGGCAGGTCGTCGTCGCGGTGCATTATGCCCACGTACTTGCCGCCGCGGAAGAGTATGCGCCATGAATATATGGGGTAGGCCGAGGCCAGCGGCAGCCTGTAACCGGCCAACCGGCGCAGGTACGGGGCTGCATCGGCCATGTCGAGTATTGGCTTTTGGCAGGCAATGTCGGTGAAGTCGCCGGTGTTGTACATCATGAGCACGCCGCGCTCAACGGGCGGCGGAGCCTCAGAAAGCTGGTGCAGGCGTATTGTTACGGACACATCGATGCCTTCACTCCCGGCCAAAGCGACGAGCGTGCGCAGGAAACCGAAGTACCGCGGGCGCGTGCGGCGCGTCCAGTCGCAGTCTATCTGCACCTCGCTTACGCCCTTTACGCCGTTAGTCTCGCTCATCCGCACCACGCGCCGCAGCACCTTCCGGGCCAGCCCCGCAGTGTCTCCGGCCATGCACTCGTTGACGATGTACACCGTGGGCACTACCTCCAGCCCCTCGGGCACGGCGGTCTTGAAACGCAGCGTGGCGTTGGGCACGGGGCGGCCGCCGTCACCCGGTACCACGTCGAAATACCTGACGTACATTCTCCGCACGCCGTGCGCTTTCAGGAAGGCCTGCTTCACGGTGTCAACGTCGAGCACGGTGCTCCAGTAATACACCGCCCTCGTGCGCTCCGTCGCGTTTCTTTCCGAACACGCAGACAGCAGCACGGCCGCCGCGAGGCATATTGCAAGCGTAAGATTTCTCATACCTTCAACCTGCGAAGTTAACGGAAAAAAGCGACATGTGCAACTGTTTGCCGCCTTTTAACGCAGGCATACGCCTTTGCCGGGACGTTTTCGGGGGCGCATCACCTCACCGCCTCGGCCATCTGACATGCCACATAGCCGGTGCGCCCGTCGTCAAGCCTCACCTTGTACCAGCCGTCCACGATGCCGTCGAGCGCGAAAGTCTTGCCCTGCTGCGCCTTCATGATTGGCGCACCGCTTACCGGAGCGGTGCGTACATTGACGTTGCTCTTCAATATCTTGACATGCTTGCAGGCTTGGGCGGCGGTAAACTTGTAGCCCTCGCCGAAGCTGACAGAACGGCTGGAAGGGTCGTAAACCACGTCGGCCGTCTCAATCTCTCCGGGCATACCGTATCGAAGGCTGTAATACTTCACCTTGCAGGCGTTGCCAGACATGCTCTCCACGCCCGTGATTATCCAGTAGTCGGCCACAAAGTCGTTCTCCATCTGCAAATATCCGTAGCACGCTCCCGTGCCGTCGGGCTGCTTGAGGTTCTTGCCGTAGAGGTCCATCACGAGGTGATAGTAACCGTCGGGCGACTCGTCGGTCCACGCTCCGCAGAACGGGCGGTTTGCCTGTGCCATCGCCGAAAGGCACGACATAAACGTAAAAGCCAACAATGTGAGGATGATTTGTCGTTTCATAAAAACATGTATAAATAACGGACAGCCCTTGGAAACATGGCAGACAGGCACACGGGAAGGGCGTTTGACCCATACGCCTACGACTGCAAATATAACAATTTTCAGCCAAACAACCGGCATACAACGCTTGAAAAAACTCGCGTTTGCGCCCAGCCGCGCAACAGCCTGACACTCAACGGGTTGCAAAAGACCGTCTTTTACATTGCAAAAGGCGGCCTTTTGGCGTGCAATTGACGGCATATTGGAAGGCGAAAGACCGCCTTTCGGAGTTCATCCATTCCTCCCAAAGACGGCGCAGGCATGTCTTTTTGACGGCATCCAGATGTATTGGCACTTAAAAAAGGTTAATCAAAAGGAATCATTTTGAACTTTATTGATAATCATTTATATTTGCAAACAAATATTAAAACTATTTACTTTACAAACCAAACACCTAATCACAATGGCAAACAAAAGCATTTTGGCCGCAACGTTATTGGCCGTTCTCGCATTGAGTCCCCAACAAGCAATGGCTACGCAGGGCAACACCGCCCGCAAAAACGCCGTTACAGAAGTATGCCAAAGCGGCGCAACAGCGGCAAAACCATTCAAGGGGGTGTGGACGGCGACGGGCAACGGCTTCGAGGCTAAGGCCGAACTCAACCTGTACGGCAAGACCATCAACAGCACTGACGCCGACTACAACGACATAAAGTGCTACGGAATGATACACGTAGGCTATGGAGACAGGGTTGACGACTGCTCAATCACAGCCTGCAAGCCCAACGGCAACAAGGCCGGCATCACCTTTGTGAGCGGCCGCGACGGCTATATATACACCGCTACGCTGACCATCGACCCGGCTAAGAACACGCTGACGGTAAGCAACGTGACGCTGACAGGCGACAGCGAGTTCGGCGACTGCTACGTCAACGACGGACTTGTGCTCAAGAAAAAGTAAGTATTTTTAGAAGTTAAAGGAGTTAAAGAAGTTAACGCTCCATTCGGTCGCTAAGAAGTTAAAGACATTACCTTTGTCAGCAGACAAGCAGTCAGTGACAAGCAGACAAGGCATTTGTCTTTAACTTCTTAGCGACCGAATGGAGCGTTAACTTCTTTAACTCCTTTAACTTCTAAAAAAGACTTCAGAATTCGAGTATCATCACGCCGCGCGGAGCCAGCTCCACGTCGCTTGTAAGCTGTACGGTCTTGCCCGTGAGAACATCTTTGGCCGTGGTCTTCGCGCCTATTACCTCGGCGTAACGCTTAACGGCGAGCTGCGCGGGCTTGCGTGTGCCGTTGACAACGGTCATGGCCGTCTTGCCGTCATACTGGCGTGCGATGACGTAAACGCCGCCAAACGGTATGAACTGGGTCTGCTTTCCCTTAATTATAACGTCGTTGCCCTGACGCCAATGGAGCAGGCGGCTGAGCCAGTTGAACATCGAGTTCTCGGCCCGTGTGCGGCCTTCTGCGGTGAAAGCGTTGTGCCCGTCGCCTGCGAAACCGCCGGGAAAGTCCTTGCGCACGTAGCCGTCGGTCTTCTCCTTAGTGCCGTTCATCAGCACCTCCGTGCCGTAGTAGAGCTGCGGAATACGGTTGACCGTGAGCAATATGGCCAACGCCTGCTTCAGTGCGGTGGTGTCCTTACCGTTGCCGAGGAAGCGGTCGGTGTCGTGGTTCTCGACGAACGCCATCACGCTTGACGGGTTGGGATAGAGATAGTCGTACACAAAGTTGTTGTAAATGCGGTTCATGCCCGTGGTGAAACCGTCGGTGTCCTCGCGCTTCGCCTGGTTTATTTTGTCGTAGAAGCTGAAGTCCATCACCGTGCCGAGATAGCTGTTGCTCTTCGAGAGCTTGCTGTCCTTCTGCCATGCGGCGGTATATGCAGGCTCCGTAACCCACGTTTCGCCCACCACGTTGAAGTTGGGGTACTCGTCATTGAGCGTCTTCATCCACCTTGCCATGCCCTCGGCGTCGGCATACGGGTAAGTGTCCATGCGGATGCCGTCGATGCCCACGGTCTCAATCCACCACTCGCTGTTCTGTATGAGGTAAGTCATCACGTGCGGGTTCTTCTGGTTCAGGTCGGGCATTGTCGGCACAAACCATCCCTCTACGGTCTCCTTGAAGTCTACCTGGCTGGCATACGGGTCAACGATGGGTGTCAGCTTGTACGTGGTTTGCAGGTACTTGTCGTTCACTTCGGGCTTGGTCTTGTCCTTGCGTGCGTCCAGCCACTCCGGCGTATTGAGCCAGTCCTTCGTCGGCATGTCGGCAACCCACGGATGTTCGAAGCCGCAGTGGTTGAAAATCATGTCCATCACCACCTTCAGACCTTTCGAGTGAGCCTCGTCGCAGAGGCGTTTGTACTCGTCGTTGGTGCCGAAACGCGGGTCTACACGGTAGTAGTCGGTCGTAGCATAGCCGTGGTACGAGCTGCTGCCGTTGGAGTCGGGCGAGTTGTTTTCAAGCACCGGGGTGAACCAAAGGGCCGTAACGCCCAGCTCCTTGAAGTAATCGAGGTGCCGGCGGATGCCCTCCAAGTCGCCGCCATGACGCAGGCTGGGCTGCGAACGGTCGATGGTGTAAGGGTATAAGCCCTTGATTTGGTTGTTAGTAGGGTCTCCGTCGGCGAAGCGGTCGGGCATAAGCATGTACAGCACGTCGGCGTTGGTGAAGCCCATGCGCTCCTCTCCGCGCTTCTCGCGTGCCTTCAGCTGGTACTTAACCTTCTTTGTGGCCTTGCCGTTCTTAAAGTTCAAGGTCATTTCTCCCGGCTGCGCGCCCTCCAGATTGAGGTAAACGAGCAGGTAGTTGGGACTGTCTACGCGCACGATGCTGTCCACACGCACGCCTGCATAGTCGGTTGTCACGTCGGCGGAGCCTATGCCTTCGCCGTAAACCATCAGCTGGAGCGACGGGTTCTTCATGCCGACAAACCAGTTGGTAGGGTCGATGCGGTCAACCTTGACCGCCGCGTTGATTGCCATAACGCTTAATATCAGGCTTAAAGATAAAAGAAGTTTTTTCATATTGTGATTGTTTTTTATTCATGCAAGATTACCGCCGACTGCGCCGGGACGCTGACTTGAGAGCCTGTTACGGTACCGAGTCCGGCCTCGTTGATTACCCCGTCGCGGCAGACTACGGTGTAGTTGCCCTGCGGAATGTCAACGCTGCGCGCCTGTTTGGCGGAGTTAAGTATTACAATTATGTTCTTCCAGGAGTCGCCCTTGGGGTTGCCCTTCAGGCGGAAAGCCACGAGGCAGTCCTGCACGGGCAGGAACTCGAGGTGCTTGCGCACGCATTCGGCATCGCCAAGGCGGAACGCCGGGTGGTTCTTACGCATCAAGATGAGGTTGCTGTAATAGCTGAACACCTGCGGATATTTCTCCAAGTTGGTCCATTCCAGACGGTTGATGCTGTCAGGGGAGTTGAAACTGTTGTGTACGCCCTTCTTGTCTCGCAGCATCTCTTCGCCCGAAAGGATGAACGGAACGCCCTGACTGGTGAACACAGCGGTCTGCGCCAGGAGGTCGAGTCGTATGAGTTCGTCCTGCCCAATGCCGGGAATGCTGGCGCGTAGGCGGTCAACAAGGCACATGTCGTCATGGCAACTGACGTAGCTTATGGCCTGCCAGGGCTGCAAAGCCCATGCCTCCTTGCTGTAATTAACCTTCGTCATGTCTACTTGCGAATGGCTTATTGCCCCGGCGATACCGAACTTCAGGCTCTCCTCGTTGCCCGGCAGACCGGCTAAGAACGCGCCCTTGGTGTCGTCGCTGAACGGCCCGCGCAGCGCGTCGCGCATCTCGTCGCCGAACGCCGCGATGCCGGGCATCTGCCCGATGTTGGCCTTCACGGCAAGCTTATCCAACGGATAGGCGCACGTGCCTGCGCTCCAGCCCTCGCCGTAGATGAACGTTGCGGGGAAGTCGCGGTTGAACATGGCGCGTATTTGGTTCATTGTCTCGATGTCATGCACGCCCATCAGGTCTACACGGAAGCCGTCGATATGGTACTCGTCAACCCAGTAACGCATCGACTGGAGCATGAACTGACGCATCGGCTCGCGGTCGCTGGCCGTCTCGTTGCCGCAGCCCGAGCCGTCAGACCACTTGCCGTCAGCCGTCTTGCGGTAGAAAACGTCGGGATAAGTACGCTGGAAATTGCTGCCGTCAATGTTGAAAGTATGGTTGTAAACCACGTCGAGTATTACGCGGATGCCGGCTTTGTGCAGGGCGCGTACCATCTCTTTGAACTCGCGTATGCGCGTAGTCGGAGTATAGGGGTCGGTGGAATACGAGCCTTCGGGCACGTTGTAGTTCAACGGGTCGTAGCCCCAGTTGTACTGCGGGGTGTCAAGCTTCGTCTCGTCAACCGACGCATAGTCGTATGACGGCAGTATGTGTACGGCGTTGACACCGAGCCGTTTCAGGTGGTCTATGGCCTTCTGCTCTGTCAGGGCGAGGAACTTTCCCTTGTATTTCAGCCCCGACGACGGGTCGATGGAGAAGTCGCGGTGGTGCATCTCGTAAATCACGAGGTCGGTCATCTTCACCTTTTCGGTGATGCGGTCGGTGTCCCAGCCCTCGGGATTGGTCTCGTCGAGGTCAACGATTGCACCCCTTTGTCCGTTCACTCCTACGGCCTTGGCGAACACTCCGGGGCATTCGCCGCGCCCCATGTCGAACGTGTAGAACTTGCCTTTCCAGTCGCCGTCGAGCGTGGCGGTGTAATATCCGGCACTTGAATAGGACATCATCATCTCTTGCAACGGCTTGCCGCCCTGCCCTTCGGCGTAGATGCTGAGCGTGACGCTCTCCGCATCCTTCGGGGCGAACAGCTTGAAGGTGGTCTGCTTGGGCGAATAGTTTACCTCGTCGGCGAAGCGGAACAGCGAGACAGGCCTGTCAACCACCGGTGTCTTTGGCTTGCGCGCCAAACGCGTGGCAGCTTCTTGCGCAACGGCTTCTTGAGCCATGGCCAGCGAAAGGAAGCCTGCAAGCAACAGGTTTGTAATCTTCATATCAGTCATTATTTATCAGTTTCGTAACGTCTTGTATTCCAGCGTTTTGCAAAAGGCCGTCTTTCGGCCTGCAAAAGGTGGCCTTTCGTAAGGTAAAAGACGGCCTTTTAGAAAGTAAAAGGTGGCCTTTTACATACGAAATCACCCTTTGTAGGGACATAATTCATTATGTCCGCACGCCTTGGAAAGGCGTATGTATCAAGCTATAGCTGTAAAATACGTTTCTGCGAAACGTACGGACATAATGAATTATGTCCCTACAAGGGGTGCGTCTTTGGGCAGCGAGGATGGAGAAGGATGGCAAGCAATCTACTTACTCCTACTCTCCTTACTCCTCTACTCCTTTCCATTTAAATTCACTTAGCAATCAACGACACGGCGAAACCGCCGCCGGGGGCTTCCGTCAGCTTGAGTGTGTCGCCCTTCTTAACGGTTTTCTTGGTTATGGTGTACGCCTTGGGGTTGGTCTCATAGTGTGCGTCCTTCGCGTCGGCGTAGATTGTGCACTCGTACTTCTTGCCCTTGTCGAGGAAGTCGAGCTTGACTACGGACTTGTGTCCGTTCTCGTCGCACTTGCCACCTATGAACCAGTTGTCAGTGCCCTTGGCCTTGCGCGCCACGGTGATGTAGTCGCCCGGCTCGGCTTCGAGATATTTCGAGTCGTCCCAGTCAACGGCAACGTCCTTGATGAACTGGAACGCGTCAGCATACTTCTCGTAGTTCTCGGGCAGGTCGGCGGCCATCTGCAACGGGCTGTACATGGTGCAGTAGAGTGCCAGCTGGCCTACGAGCGTGGTGCGCACGTATGACTTGTTATTACTCCACGTAGAGAGTTGTGTCTCAAGAATACCCGGGGTGTAGTCCATCGGGCCGCCTTGCAGGCGCGTGAAGGGCAGCACTACGGTGTGGAACGGCTTGCTTCCGCCGAACGCCTCGTACTCCGTGCCGCGCGCACTCTCGTTGCCTATGAGGTTGGGATATGTGCGGCAGAGACCCGTCGGGCGCGTAGCCTCGTGCGCGTTCACCATGATATGGTGCTTGGCCGCTTCCTTTACGGCGTGCAGGTAGTGATTGTTCATAGTCTGGCTGTAATGATGCTCGCCCCTCGGAATCATGTTGCCTACATATCCGCTCTTAACCGCGTCGTAGCCGTATTGGTTCATCAGCTTGTACGCCTTGTCCATCCAACGCTCGTAGTTCATTACCGACGCCGAAGTCTCGTGGTGCATCATGAGCTTCACTCCCTTTGAGTGCGCATAGTCGTTGAGCATCTTCAGGTCGAAGTCGGGGTACGGAGTGATGAAGTCGAACACGTCAAACTTAGAGTGTCCAATCCAGTCTTCCCAGCCTTCGTTCCATCCCTCGACAAGCACTTGGTCGAGTCCGTTGGCGGCGGCGAAGTCGATATACTTCTTCACATTCTCGTTGTTGGCTCCGTGTGTGCCGTTAGGCGTACACTTGCTGTAGTCGGTCTCGCCCAAGCGCACCGACGGATAGTCGTTCGTGTAGCTCCAAGTGTTGCGGCCGACGATGAGTTCCCACCACACGCCGCAGTACTTCACGGGGTGTATCCAGCTAACATCGTCGAGGGCGCAAGGCTCGTTCAGGTTGAGGATAAGGTTAGATGCGAGCATGTCGCGGGCGTCGTCGCTAACGATAACGGTGCGCCACGGCGTGTTGAACGGTGTCTGGATGTAGCCCTTCATGCCTGTTGCGTCGGGTGTAAGCCATGACTCGAAGGTCATCGTCTTGTCATCGAGGTTGAGGTGCATCGTGGCGTAATTCACGCACGCCGCCTCGTGCAGGTTGATGTAAAGGCCGTCGTCGGTCTTCATCTGGAGCGACGTCTGCACGCCGGTCGGAGAGAATGGGGTCTGCGACGAGTTGGGAGTTATCGCCCCCTTCATCAGTCCGCGTATCTCTGAAAGGCGCGACTCGGTGTAGTCATACTCCTGCGTGTCATAGTCGCCGGGTATCCACCAAGCCTTATGGTCGCCGGCCATTGCAAACTGTGTGTGCTCCTCTTTTATTATGAAATAGTTGAGTTCGTTCTGCTGTGGGAACTCGTAGCGCAGGCCCATGCCGTCGTTGTACACGCGGAAACGGATGACGATGTCGCGCTTCGTGGCCGGTTGGTTGAGCGTAACGGCCAGCTCCTTGTAGTTGTTACGTATGGTTGCAGTCTCTCCCCATACAGGTTTCCACGTCTCGTCGAACGACGACGTGTCGGTCTTCACAATGGTGAAACCGTCCATAAGGTCGGTTTCTTCCAATCCCTTGCTGGCGTGCTTGTTCTTTGCAAGCTCCAATCCGAGGTGGCTCGGCTTTACTACGGCCTTGCCCTTGTAATCCAGTTTGTACGTAGGCCGCCCGTTGTCAAGCGAGAAATTAAGTACAACGTTGCCGTCGGGCGACGCCACCGTCTGCGCCAATGCCGCCAAAGGCATCAGCAGCGCGGCCAATAACACTTTTACTTTTCGCATCGTTTAAGGTTTTTATTTTTGTTTCAAGAATATCCATTCGGCCTACATTCGTCCGCTCTCGCGCACCAGGTCGGTGACGTTCTGGCTGAACTCATGGTTCGCCATAAGGTCTTCCAGATTGACGTGCATCCTGTAACGCCAGTAATGACGCGGGTTGGAAGGCACGTTTATGCGCTCTGCATCGGCGTCGGCGAGGCGTATGTTCTCGTCGATAGCGAGCCAGTCTTGCAGCGCGAGGATGCAAAGCATCGAGGGACAGAGCAGGTGGCGCGACACGATGTCGCGTGCGAGCCAGCCCGGAAGAGGATGAGGCGCGGCGCCATATTTCTGCAACACATTATTAAAATAGTCCTGCGTGCGCGCCGGGTCTTCGTCCCACCACTGGCGCATCGTGGGCGTATCGTGGCTGGATATGGTGCAGACGGAGCGGTAAGGATTGCGCGAGAGCACGCCGAAGCGCACATTCGGGTCCTTGGGCATCGACTGGATTTCGAGGCTTAGGATTTTAAGCTCGTCCATAACCCACGACACGCAGTCGGGCACCATGCCCAAGTCTTCGGCGCATACGAGCATACGCGTGGCCTCGACAATCTTCGGCAGCTTGTTCATAGCCTCCCGATACCAGAACTGGTTGTTGCGGCGGTAGTAGTAATCGTTGTAAATTTTATTGAAAAGGTACTTGTCGCTGTCGTACAGGGACTCGTAGATGAAGTCGAACTGGACGGATATCCTCGGGTGAAACTTGTGCGGGTCGCGGTGGTCGCGGACGAAGAGCACGTCGCTGATGAGGGCGTACAGGCCGTCGCGCAGGTTGAATTCGTCCTGCGAAGTCTTGCCTGCGAAGGCAGCCTCAACCTTGCGTTGCGTGTCAAACTCGGGCTTCATGCGGTAACGCCCGTCGTGAGTGGGCACGAGATACGCCTCGCGCACCATGGCGGCACGCTCTCCGAACATGCGTTCGAGCACCCAGTCGGTGATGAAAGGCTCGGTAAACAGCTCCTCCTGGAAGCGCAGGCCGTAGGCTTCTATTTCCTCTCTCGTCATGCCGAGAGCCGGCGAGAACTGGCCCAAAAGGCCGTGTACGGAGTCGATGGGGATTTCCCAAATGCGGAAGAAACCGAGCACATGGTCTATGCGGTAAGCGTCAAAGAACTTTGCCATGTTGGCGAAACGGCGTATCCACCAACGGCAACCGTCGCGCAGCATCTCGTCCCAATTATATGTGGAAAGCCCCCAGTTCTGGCCGTTTACGGAAAAGTCGTCGGGCGGGGCACCGGCCTGTCCGTCAAGGTTGAAGTAACGCGGCTCCTGCCATACGTCCGCCCCGTGGCGGTCAACACCGATGGGTATGTCGCCCTTGAGCACCACTCCCTTGGAGCGTGCGTACGCATGGGCGTCGGCCATCTGGCGGTTGAGCACGAATTGAACGTAATAATAGAACGCCACTTGCTTGTAGGCCGCCGTGCGCGGATTGGAAAGAGCCTTGCGCTCGGCCTCGTCGAAGTGGTTATGGTCGGGCCAAGTGGCGAAGTCGGCCGTGCCGTATTTCTCGCGCAGGGCGCAATACTGGGCGTAGGGCACAAGCCAATGGGCGGCCTCGTCGAAGAAAGTCTTGAAGTCGGAAAAGGCCAGCACGGCCTTGCCCTCCTGTCGGTAGAGCACCTGCAAGTATTCAGTCTTGGCATTGTTGACGCGCTCATAGTCGATTTTAGGCAGCGCGTTAAGCTCCTGCCGCAGGCTCTCGAACTTGCTTCTCAATGCCTCGTCCTCTATTTGCGGCAGCGCGCCCAAGTCGGCATACTGAGGATGGAGGGCGAATATGCTGATACTGCTGTACGGATAGGAGTCAGTCCAGGTATGGGTAGTAGTGGTATCGTTGATTGGCAGGAGCTGGAGCACGCGCTGCTGGGTCATCGCCATCCAGTCAATCATCTTCTTGAGGTCGCCGAAGTCGCCAACGCCGAAGCTGGCCTTGGAGCGCAGCGAGAACACCGGCACTTGCGTACCGGCGCACCTTACATTATATATGGGGAACGAGGCCTTGTCCAACTCGTAGACCACCACGCCGCCGTCTTTAAGCGACTGTGGCAGCTCTACGCGGCGGTTGTCGCCGTTTTCCCACACGACATCGGCCGGGTCGGCCACATCTACGGCCACAAACTTGAAATAAAACACGCCTGAACGCAGCTTCGTAGCGTCTATGTCAACGAGCCATTCGTTATAGTTGTGCTCCACCATGGGCACGGCCTTGAGCACGTCCCACGCCCCGAGCGCATCGTCATTGCCCACAATCTTGAGCACCTGGCGGCCGGAGAGCTGCGGCGCGCGCACCTTGAGGCGCACCGTCACGGGATAGTCGCTAAGCGGCACGAGGCGCATCTTGCGGCGGCGGATGCAGTCCGTAAAGGCCGACGTGTACAGGTAAGCGTCCTCGGGCATGTCGAGCCAGTGGTCGTACACGGTGACGCTGTCGCCGCGCAGGGCGTTGATTTCAAGGCGGTGAGGCTCTACAAGCCATTCGCGCCTTACCACGTTGTCCTCGCCGCGCACCACGCTGTAATAGTAATCGATGTGAGTGCCTTTCTTCAGGTCGAGCTTCAGGTTGCACGCCCACTCGCGGCCGTCCGCAGTCCGCATACGGTAAGGCGTAGACAGCATCGTCCCCTCGCCCGTTCCTGTTATCAGGTTGAGTACAAGTTCCTCGCCGAAACTCGTGCCGTAAATGACGTTCAATAGTATGTTCATAGGTAACAAGTCTTTAATTACGCCTCAAAGATACATATAAAAACAGTTCATGCGGACGCAAAAAAGCGCTGTTTACCCCTTTTAAGGATGCAAACGTTTACACTGCCCGGCTATCGGCGGCGCAACAGCCTAATACTCAACATGTTGCAAAATGCCGTCTTTCGCAATGCGAAAGACGGCATTTTAGCGTGCAATTGACGGCCTTTTACAATGCGAAAGACGGCAAACCATATTTCGCCAGCGCGCCGCGCGCCTCAGGCTACGGCACCAGCTGCACCCACACGTTGCGCGACTTGGCCTTACCGCCGCCACCCCTCGTGGCGGAACGCACGGCTGCGTTACCGCTTGTAGGATGAGTGAAACGCATCAACAAACGCACTTGAGCAAAATATTCTGTGTAATAATTACCATAATTAAGGTCTTCTCTCATGAAAAAGTCCACCTCGGGATTGTCCTTCCATGGGTCATAAGACTCGAACGATATATGCGCAACACTGTTAGGAGACACCGAAGCCTGCGACTTTAAGATTACAGCCGCACTTTTTCCTATGGAACTTCCATCTTTTACCAAATGGGAGAAAGACCCCATCGGGCGCAGATTGAACCCACTGATATTGGCCGTATAGAAACCTGCGTTATTACTATACGTTTCACCTCGCATAATTGCCGTATATCTGTCATAAGCCCAAGACCGCGCACCCGTACTTCGCGCAATCTCGCGTGTACACAACTTGGCGGCAAAACCATAACCAAAATAATCAACCATCGACATGAACTCATCGGCGGTAGGCATCAAATACTCGTATTCACTGCTTTGTGGAACAGGGACAAAACGTGAATTTTCCACTGCCAACTTGTTGTACAAAGGCGCCGGGCGGTATGTACTTGTCCTGCCGTCCCACTCCGTCCCTTGCGGCCCGGCCATCTCTACGGGGTCGTTATAAGGGTCGTAAGTCGTGCTTGTGCCATCTGCCTTTTGCACGTTCTTGGCAAAAGGATAAATATATCCGGCATCAACATAATCATTATCATTAAATGTCACAGCTGCCGGTTTTTCATTACCGGCCGTTCCCTTTTGGTTGTAACAAGGCAACTGCGTCCCGTCAGTAAGCGTCTTCGCATGGAAAGGCTTTGATATCCAGAACTGGTTATACCCGATTTTCACCAACGGGTACAATGTAGTTTCATTCTCGCCGTCCTCATTCATGCGTGTGTCTACCAGGTTACGAGGCACCAGTACGGCTACTTTTTTCCCATCAACGTCTTTATTAAAATCAGTCCTTGAAATGGAAGCGTAACTGACCTTTGCCTCTTTTGTCTCCGGGTCTATGGCTATATGCCCGTTCTGTTTTGCCAAGTCGTTGGTGGGAGCATCGTCTACAGGTATGAAACTGCTGATTTTGTCATTAGTTCCATCCCACACCACAGTGCCACCATGCATATAATAATTAACCTCTTTCTCCTCATCTGCAAGCAAAGACTCATCCACTTCACTTGAACTTACACCATAATAATTCCCGTTACTTGCCGGTGACGGGCTTTTAATCCACTTGAAACCATGCTCAGGCGTGAACAATCCTTGATGTACTTCGTTTTCAGGTTGGGTGTGCGGCAAAGGCCAGAAATGCGCTGCATCCAACACATTATTCCTGTTTTCATGTACATCGTAAATGAAACGGAGAACCGTTCCACGCCCAAGTTCCGGCGTTTTGCCGTCGTCCTGCAAGGCATAAAACACCCATGCCTGTGAGTTTATCGCCTTCTTATCCCCCGAAACAATTGTACCGGTCGGCTTATCCGGCTCAGTGTACGCATCAACAGGAATTTGCGGCTGATACCTTAAATATTCCCTGCACAGCAAACCTACCGGCTCCCCTGTATCAGGGTCAAGCACATCAAGCACCCAAGAGTCGTCATCATTGATGTCAATCACCGTTACCCCTTCTTTGCTAAGCGTAAAAGTATATGTGTAACCGGGCTTCAGCTCGAGGTCTTTGCCTATCTTATAATCCTTATATTCGGCTTGATTGTAATACACCCTTACAACAGGGTTATCCGCATTTATTGTGTGTGCCGGCACACACGCCCGGTATTGCAGATTGTCTTCAGCAGCTCCTTTTCCAAACAGCCACGACGATATTTCCATATTTTCGTCTGTTTGGGGAAAGATTGGATTATACTTTAACTTATCCAAAGGCTGAACCAAGTTAATCCTTTCCGCCTTTGTCGGCATATTCAACAACTTTACAGCCGACGACTCATCAACATCAGGAACATATATTCCACCTAATTCTATTACTATTTGCGCCATGGCGTGGTCAAAACTAACTTCATAAGCGTCTGTATCGGTCGGCGGAGTATAGTAGCACCACAACAAGTCGGAAGCCTCATAAGCCCCCACCTCACCCTGATTGAGCCTTATGCTGTGAGTATAATCTTTCAAAGATGCAAGCGTCATGTCAGCTACAAATGGATAATAAAGCACGTAGCGATATTCAGAACTCTTGGTTACAGCCACATTCGGGTCAGCAG
>ENA-OPIO01000055-OPIO01000055.1-human-gut-metagenome-genome-assembly--contig:-NODE-55-length-42896-cov-8.860764_pt1 | contig 42896 bp, 28 predicted proteins | sample MGYA00241395_ERZ501636 | MGnify/ENA primary metagenome ERZ501636 (study PRJEB25962, sample SAMEA2042198) | human gut metagenome | biome: human gut; feature: human-associated habitat; material: faeces... | reverse complement strand
AACCCCATAACCGTATAACCCCATAACCGTATAACCCCATAACCGTATAACCCCATAACCGTATAACCCCATAACCGTATAACCGCATAACCGTATAACCGCATAACCGTATAACCCCATAACCGCATAACCCCATAACCGTATAACCCCATAAAAGATGATTTCAGTAGAACATTTGACGGTTGAGTTCGGGGCCAGGCCCCTGTTCGCCGACGTGACGTTCGTCATAGGCGACCGCGAGCGCGTGGCCCTGACGGGCAAGAACGGCGCGGGCAAGTCAACCATGCTCAAGATACTATGCGGGCAGGAGAAGCCCACGGGGGGCACGGTAACCGTGCCGCAGGGCACCACGATAGGCTACCTGCCCCAGGTGATGCGCCTGGCCGACGACACCACCGTGCGCCAGGAGGCGCGCAAGGCCTTCGCCGGCAACACCGCGCTGAAGGCGCGCCTCGACGACATGGAGGCCGAGCTGGCCTCGCGGAGCGACTACGACACGCCGGAGTACATGGCCCTCGTTGACCGCTTCACGCGCGAGCACGAGCGCTACATGCTCATGGGCGCGGAGGGCTACGAGGCCGACATAGAGCGCACGCTTACAGGCCTGGGCTTCCGCCGCGCCGACCTCGACCGCCCCACCGCCGAGTTCAGCGGGGGCTGGCGTATGCGCGTGGAGCTGGCCAAAATCCTGCTCTCGCGCCCCGACGTGCTGCTGCTCGACGAGCCTACCAACCACCTCGACATAGAGAGCATCGGGTGGCTGGAGCAGTTCCTGGCAACGTCGGCCAAGGCCGTAGTGCTGGTCAGCCACGACCGCGCCTTCCTCAACAACGTCACCGCGCGCACGCTCGAAATAACCTGCGGCCGCGTGGAGGACTACCGCGTAAGGTACGACGAGTACGTGCGCCTGCGCGCCGAGCGGCGCGAGCAGCAGCTGCGCGCCTGGGAGAACCAGCAGAAGGAGATAGCCGACATCAAGGACTTCATAGAGCGCTTCCGCTACAAGCCCACGAAGGCCGTGCAGGTGCAGAGCCGCATAAAGCAGCTGGAGAAAATCGTACCCGTCGAGGTGGACGAGGTGGACCGCTCGGCCATGCGCCTGAAGTTCCCCCCGTGCCAGCGCAGCGGCGACTGGCCCGTAGTGTGCGACGGCGTGGGCAAGGCTTACGGCGCGCACACGGTGTTCTCCGGCGTAAACCTCTCGATACGCCGCGGCGAGAAGGTGGCCTTCGTAGGCCGCAACGGCGAGGGCAAGTCTACGCTGGTGAAGTGCATCATGGGCGAAATACCCTTCACGGGCACGCTCAAGATAGGCCACAACGTCCAAATAGGCTACTTCGCGCAGAACCAGGCGCAGCTGCTCGACGAGAGCCTTACCGTCTACGACACCATCGACCGCGCCGCCCACGGCGAGGTGCGCCTCAAAATCAACGACATACTGGGCGCGTTCATGTTCGGAGGCGAAGCCTCGGAGAAGCGCGTTGGCGTGCTCAGCGGAGGCGAGCGCAGCCGCCTTGCCATGCTCCGCCTGCTGCTCGAGCCGGTCAACCTGCTCATCCTCGACGAGCCCACCAACCACCTCGACATGGCCTCGAAGGACGTGCTCAAGGAGGCCGTACGCGCCTTTGACGGCACGGCCATCATAGTGAGCCACGACCGCGACTTCCTCGACGGCCTCGTAACCAAGGTGTACGCCTTCGCCGACGGCCGCGTGAGGGAGCACATCGGCGGAATATACGACTATCTTAGTGAAGAACGGAGAGTGAAGGACGAAGAATGCACTTCAAGTGAAAAGGGGAAGGTGAAAAATGAAAACCCCGATACTTCTGCGCGGCAAGCGGATTCATCACTCGTCACTCATCACTCGTCACTTAAAGAATCCTACGCCGAGCGCAAGGAGCACATGAAGCAGGTGCGCCGCGCCGAGAAGGCCGTAGAGCAGAGCGAGGCCGAGATAGCCCGGCTGGAGGCGCGCCTGAAGGAGCTTGACGCAGTGCTGTGCCAGCCCGACAAGGCTTCCGATATGACCCTCGTCACCGAATACACCGGGGTGAAGAAGCGGCTCGACGAGGAGGTGGAACGCTGGGAGCGGCTGGCTGAAGAGCTGGAGAGTATGACGAAGCCCCCCTCCAGCTCCCCCGAGGGGGAGTGACCCGCGAGGGCTTAGAGTGAATTAACAATTAAAATCAAAACGCCTCCGCACCCATTCCCCTCCCCTCGGGGAGGTTGGGAGGGGGCTTATCGCTTACAATTACAAATGACATTAACTATATTATCATTATGAAAGTAAAACACATTATTCCGATGGTGCTCTTCGCGGCCGCCCCGATGGCAGGCGCGCAGGCACAACTGAAGTCGGGCATCGACCCGGCCAACCTCGACACGAGCGTGCGCCCGGCGGACGACTTCTACAAGTTCGCCTGCGGCGGATGGATGAAGAACAACCCCCTGCCCGCCGCCTACTCGCGCTTCGGTAGCTTCGACCAGCTGGCGCAGGACAACAACAAGCGCATCAACACCATCCTCACCGACCTGCTCAAGAACACTTACCCCGAAGGCTCTACCGAGCGCAAGCTTAGCGACTTCTACAAGCTCGCCATGGACTCCGTGCGCCGCAACGCCGAGGGCGTGAAGCCCGTAATGCCGCTCATAGGCGAGATGGAGGCCGCAGGGAGCGTGGCCGACCTGCGCGCATTGCAGCTCAAGTACGCCGCGTTCGGCTACGGCGTGCCCATGGGCGTAGGCTTCGGGGCCGACGAGAAGAACGCCAAGATGAACATACTCAACATCTACCAGGGCGGCCTCGTGCTCGGGCAGAAGGAGTATTACCTCGACACCGACCCCGCCACCACCGCCATACGCGAGGCTTATAAGAAGCACATCGTGCGCATGTTCCGCCTCTTCGGCTTCAACGACGCCCAGGCCGAGGCCAAGAAGGACGCCATAATGAGGGTGGAGACGGCGCTGGCCAAGGTGTCCAAGTCGCGCACCGAGCTGCGTGACGTCGAGGCCAACTACAACAAGATGACCCTTGCCGACTTCGAGGCCAGCTATCCACACGTAGGCCTGACCAAGATGCTCAACGCCGAGGGCGTAAAGACGGAGTATTTTAAGGAAATGGTGGTAGGCCAGCCCTCGTTCGTAAAGGGTGCCGACGCCGTAATCGCCTCGATGACCGCCGACGAGCTTCGCGCCTACATGGAGTGGGACGCAATACTCTCGGCCGCAAGCTATCTTAGCGACGACGTGGTGGAGGCCAACTTCGACTTCTTCGGCCGCACCATGTCGGGCCGCAAGGAGAACCACCCGCGCTGGAAGCTCGCCACGGGCCACGTTGAGGCGCAGATGGGCGAGGCCCTGGGCAAGATGTACGTAGAGCGTTACTTCCCCGCATCTTCCAAGGAGCGCATGGAGAAGCTGGTGAAGAACCTCCAGCTCTCGCTGGCCGAGCGCATAGAGGCGCAGGACTGGATGAGCGCCGAGACGAAGAAGGCCGCGCTGGACAAGCTCAACGCCTTCTACGTGAAAATAGGCTATCCTAACCAATGGAAAGACATGTCGGGCCTTACCATCGACCCCAAGCTCTCCTTCTACGAGAACGTACAGAACTGCCGCAAGTTCTGGTCGGAGTGGGACATAGACTACCGCGCGGGCAAGCCCATTGACAAGGAGGAGTGGTTTATGACGCCGCAGACCGTCAACGCCTACTACAACCCCACCACCAACGAAATATGCTTCCCGGCAGGCATTCTGCAAGTGCCCTTCTTCGACCCCACGGCCGACGACGCCTTCAACTATGGTGCCATCGGCGTGGTGATAGGCCACGAGATGACGCACGGCTTCGACGACCAGGGACGCCATTATGACAAGAACGGAAACATGACCGACTGGTGGACGGCTTCAGACGCGGAGAACTTCAACAAGCGCGCCGAATACTTTGAAAAGTTTTTCTCGGCCATCAAGGTGCTGCCCGACCTCAACGCCAACGGCAAGCTCACACTGGGCGAGAACCTGGCCGACCACGGAGGCCTCGAGGTGTCGTTCAACGCATACAGGCACGCCACCAAGGACGCTCCGCTCGAGACCATCGGCGGACTTACGCCCGACCAGCGCTTCTTCCTGGCTTACGCCGGAGTGTGGGCGGCCAACATCACCGAGGAGGAAATACGCAACCGCACAAAGATGGACCCGCACTCGCTGGGCGAATGGCGCGTCAACGGTGCGCTGCCCCACATCAACGCGTGGTATGAGGCCTATGGCGTAAAACCCGGCGACAAGCTCTACCTGCCCGAGGACAAGCGCCTGAAGCTATGGTAATTGGAAATTAAGAATAAAGAGTTAAGAATTAAAAAAATATGCTTTGTTGGCAACTTCTTTAATTCTTAACTCTTTCTTGACTCTTAATTGCAATTACAAATTACAAATGACAGATGACACTTGCTCATTTGGCATCGCACATTTTCTTAACTCTTAACTCTTAATTCTTAACTCGCCTATGTTTATCACCCTGACAATCCTCGCCGTTACGGCGGCTTTCTTCGCCGTAGGCAAGATACGCTCCGACGTAGTGGCCCTGTGCGCGCTCATACTGCTCATGACCTTCGGCATACTTACGCCCGACGAGGCGCTTTCGGGCTTCTCAAACAGCGTGGTAATCATGATGGTAGGCCTGTTCGTGGTAGGCGGCGCAATCTTCCAGACGGGGCTGGCCAAGATGATAAGCGGACGCATAATGAAGCTGGCCGGAGATAGCGAGCTGCGCCTGTTCCTGCTTGTAATGGCCGTCACGTCGGCCATCGGCGCGTTCGTGAGCAACACGGGCACGGTGGCCTTGATGCTGCCCATCGTGGTGAGCCTCGCCGCCAAGGCCAAGGTCGAGGCCGGCCGCCTGCTCATGCCCCTGGCTTTCGCAAGCAGCATGGGCGGTATGCTCACGCTCATAGGTACGCCGCCCAACCTCGTCATACAGGACGCGCTCACGGCCGAGGGCTACGAGCCTCTGTCCTTCTTCTCGTTCACGCCCGTAGGCCTGGTGTGCATAGCCGTGGGCGTGGTCGTGCTCTTGCCGCTTAGCCGCATGTTCCTCGGCAAGAAGGGGCGTGCCGACGAGGGCGGAAGGATGAAGGCAAAGTCGCTCGAGCAGCTGGTTAGCGAGTACCGCCTGGCCGATAACCTCTCGCGCTACATGGTAGGGCGGGGCTCGTCGATGGCAGGCAAGACCATGGCCGAGCTTGACATACGCAACCGCTACGGCCTGTCAGTGCTCGAGCTGAGGCGAGTCACCACCAGGCAGAAGGGCTTGATAAGGAACGTCAGCCAGGTGCCGGCAGGTCCTAAGACCGTAGTGCAGGAGGGTGACGTGATATACCTTACGGGCGAGAAGGAGCAGGCCGTGCGCCTTGCCGCCGACTATTCGCTCTCCACCCCGCCCAAGGATGCCGCCGCAGGCGACGACAGGCTCGACTTCTACGACATCGGCATGGCCGAAATAGTGCTGCTCCCGGCGTCGAGCCTCGTAGGCCGTCAGGTCAACGAGGCAGGTTTCCGCCTGAAGTACGGTGTCAACATAATGGGCATACGCCGCAAGGGCGAGTACATAATGGACGGACTGGCCGCCGTGCGCCTTCATGCCGGGGACGTGCTCCTCGTGCAGGGAACGTGGGCGAGCATCAGCCGCCTCGGCAATGAGGAGGAGAAGTGGGTCGTGTTGGGCCAGCCGCTCGAGGAGGCGGCCAAGGTAACGCTTGACTACAAGGCACCCTTGGCGGCCTGCATAATGCTGCTCATGGTAGCCATGATGGTGTTCGACTTCATACCCGTGGCACCGGTTACCGCCGTAATGATAGCCGCCGTACTGATGGTGCTCACGGGCTGCTTCCGTAGCGTTGAGGCGGCGTATAAGACTATCAACTGGGAGAGCGTGGTGCTCATAGCCGCCATGATGCCCATGTCGGTGGCACTGGAGAAGACCGGCGCGTCGGCCGCAATATCCCACACGCTTGTGAGCGGACTTGGCGGCTACGGCCCTTATGTGCTCTTGGCCGGGATATACTTCACCACGTCGCTTCTCACCATGTTCATAAGCAACACGGCCACGGCCGTGCTCATGGCTCCAATCGCCTTCGCCTCGGCCACGGAGGTAGGGCTTAGCCCGTACCCGTTCCTCTTCGCGGTGGCTCTCGGCGCGAGCATGTGCTTCGCCTCGCCGTTCTCCACTCCGCCCAACGCACTCGTGATGCAGGCCGGGCGGTACACGTTCATGGACTACGTCAAGGTAGGCTTGCCCCTGCAAATCATCATGGGCGTGGTGATGGTGTTCGTCCTGCCGTTGATGTTCCCATTTTGAGAAGGTGAGAAGGTGAGAAAGTGAGAGGGTGAGAAGGTGAGAAAGTGAGAAGGTGAGAAGGTGAGAAAGTGAGACAAACTATATATATTGCAGTATTTTTATATTCCAAACTTCTCACCTTCTCACCCTCTCACCTTTAACATTTTACCTTTCTTTCTTTTCTTTGTAACCGTTTTGTAATACATAATGCTTACTTTTGCCGCGTAATAAATAATACAAAGCGATGGACATTAAGACGATAGCTTCAGTCATGCTTGCCATGTGCGTGGCATTGCCGGCCATGGCCGAGGACGAAGAGGACAAGGTTGACCGCACGCCGGAGGTGCACGGGACCATCCGCGGCAAGTACGAGTACCAGCCTGAAGAGGGTCAGGGCCGCTTCCAGGTGCGCAACGCACGCGTGAGCCTTGACGGCGACTTGAACAAGGTGGTGTCGTACAAGGTTGAAATAGACCTGTCTGACGAAGGGAAAATCAAGATGCTCGACACGTACACGCGCATCAAGCCCCTGCGCGGACTCGACTTCACCATAGGCCAGATGCGCGCACCGTTCACCATCGACGCGCACCGTTCGCCACACCTTCAGTATTTCGCCAACCGCTCGTTTATAGCCAAGCAGGTGGGCAACGTGCGCGACGTGGGCGCTACAATCGGCTATTCGTTCAACGTAGGCTTCCCCATAATACTCCAGGCCGGCATGTTCAACGGCTCGGGACTTACCAACCAAAAGGACTTCTGGACCAGCAACGTTAACTTCTCTGCAAAGGCGCAGCTCTTCTTTCCGCGCGGCTTCAACCTCACGTTGAGCACCCAGAAAATCCGCCCCGACAACGTTTCGGTGATGATGTACGACGCCGGAGCGTATTATCATGCCCACGGATGGCACGCCGAGGTGGAATACCTGTACAAGCATTACGGCCACGGGGCGTTCAAGCCGGTGCATGCGCTTGACGCCTTCGTAAGCTACGACATCCCCCTGCGCAAGTGTTTCTTCACGAAAATATCGCCGCTCATCCGTTACGACTACATGAGCGACCATAGCGACGGCCTGCGCTACAACGCCGAAGGGGGCGAGGATGTGGAAGGGTCGCTCGTCATCAACGACTACCAGCGTTCGCGAATTACGGGCGGAGTGACGCTAAGCCTCGACCTGCCCTTCGTTTCCGACATACGCCTCAACTACGAGAAGTATTTTTACAGGGACGGAGCCATAGCCAAGCCGTCGGAGAAAGACAAAATCGTGGTGGAGTTCATGACGAGGTTCTGACGCGCTTCCGCCAGTGTTGCGCCCGTGGCGCGTTGGATGCTGGAAGCCGTTGATAATCAGCAGTTTGCCCGGCGGTAATCCGTCTTGGCGCGTCCCATTATATCAAAGGCCGCCTTTCGCAATCCGAAAGGTGGCCTTTGGTGTTTTTAAAGGTGGCTTTTGGCAATGCTAAAGGCCACCTTTTGTTTTTGCGTGGAACTCATACCATCATGAGGTCGCTCATGACGGCGTCGCTTATGTATATTCCGCGGCGCGTCAGGCGCAGGTTGCCGCCGCGCTGCTCCATCAGTCCGCGTGCGATGTAGGGTGCGGCTTCCTTCGTCAGGTATTCGGTGAACGCCGCTCCGAGGCGCGCCGTGAGGCGTTCGAGGGGTATGCCGTCGGAGGTTCGCAGGGCGGTGGTTACGATGTCGTTGTACGTCGTGCGCGCGTCCAGCGGCTCGCGCTCCATGGGTATGCGCCCCTTTTCTATTGCGCTGATGTAGGCCTCGATGTCGGCCGTGTTCCATTGGCGCGAGCGCAGGTCGAACGAGTGCGCCGCCGCTCCGAGGCCGATGTAAGGCTCCTGGTGCCAGTATGAAGAGTTGTGGCGCGAGCGGAAGCCGGGGCGTGCGAAGTTGCTTATTTCGTAATGCTCGTACCCGGCACGGGCGAGGCGGTCGGTAAGCGCGTCGTACATGGCGAGGCTAAGCTCCTCGTCAACCTCCTTGACTTTGCCCTGTTCGAGCATCCTTTGCAGGGCTGTGCCCTCCTCGTACATGAGCGAGTATGCCGATATGTGCTCGGGGGCGAGGCTTAGGGCGCGGTCTATGTCGGCCTGCCAATCCTGCATCGTCTCCCCGGGGAATCCGAACATCAGGTCGATGCTTATGTTGCCGATGCCCGCGCGGCGCAGGCGCGTCACGGCTTGGACGGCCTCTTCGGCGTTGTGCCGCCTGCGGAGGAAGCCGAGGCGCGCGTCGGAAAAGGTCTGCACGCCCATGCTCACGCGGTTGACGGGCATGGCCTTCAAGGCATCGGTGAAGCCGGGCGTAACGTCGTCGGGGTTGCACTCGATGGTTACTTCGGCATCGTCGGCTATGCGGTACACCTTATATATATATGCCAGCAGGCGGCCGAGGTCGGCCGGGTCGAGTTGCGACGGCGTCCCTCCGCCTAGGTATATGGTGCCTGCCGTGCCGCCGATGTAGCCTTTCCTCAGCTCCATCTCGCGGCACAGGGCGCGGACGTAGCGCGTGCGCAGGTCAAGGCATGTGGTGGAGTAGAAGCCGCAATATATGCAGCGGCTCCGGCAAAACGGTATGTGTGCGTATATTCCGGGCATGATGTTTTTAGTTAAAAGGTAAAAGTGAAAAGTTTGAAATCCAATGGTATGGATATGGATTTTTCGTTTTTCACTTTTCGTTTTTCACTTCTTATCTCCTTGAAATTCGTGCAAAATTACTAATATGTTTTAATTTTTCGTGTCTTTTCGCTTCCATATTTTGCGTGTTAGAGTAAAAATGAGTAACTTAGAGGCCGTTATTTGTAACAAACTTAAATCTATAATAGTATGAGAGTTTATCAGACCAACGAGATTAAAAACATCGCATTGCTTGGCAGTGCGGGTAGCGGCAAGACTACTCTTGCCGAAGCAATGTTGTATGAGAGCGGCGTCATCAAGCGCCGCGGTAGTGTGGAAGCGAAGAACACGGTAAGTGACTATTTCCCGGTTGAGCAGGAATACGGCTACTCGGTATTCTCAACCGTTTTCAACGTAGAGTGGAACAACAAGAAACTTAACATCATCGATTGCCCCGGCGCCGACGACTTCGTAGGCCAGGCCATCACCGCCCTCAACGTTACCGACCAGGCCTTGATATTGATAAACGGCCAGTACGGTCCCGAGGTGGGCACGCAAAACAACTTCCGTTACACGGAGAAGCTGAAGAAGCCGGTAATATTCCTCGTAAACCAGCTTGATAGCGACAAGTGCGACTTTGACTCGATAATAACCAGCATGAAGGACATTTACGGCCAGAAGTGCGTCCAGATACAATACCCCATTGAGACAGGTCCGGGCTTCAACGCCCTCATCGACGTTCTCCTGATGAAAAAATACTCATGGAAACCCGAAGGCGGCGCGCCCATCATAGAGGACATCCCGGCCGAGGAGATGGACAAGGCCATGGAGCTGCACAAGGCTCTCGTAGAGGCCGCGGCCGAGAACGACGAGACGCTGATGGAAAAGTTCTTCGAGGAAGAGACGCTTACGGAGGACGAGATGCGCGAAGGCATACGCAAGGGACTGGTTACGCGCTCCATCTTCCCCGTGTTCTGCGTGTGCGCAGGCAGGAGCATGGGCGTGCGCAGGCTGATGGAGTTCTTGGGCAACGTTGTGCCGTTCGTTAGCGAAATGCCGAAGGTACACAACACGCGCGGCGAGGAAGTGGCCGCAGAGACAAGCGGTCCCGAGTCGCTTTACTTCTTCAAGACGGGCGTTGAGCCTCACATCGGCGAAGTGTCTTACTTCAAGGTGATGAGCGGAAGCGTGAAGCCTGGCGACGACCTGAGCAACGCCGACCGCGGCTCGAAGGAGCGCATAGCCAACATTTACGTGTGCGCCGGAGCCAACCGCCAGCCCGTAGATTGCCTCAACGCGGGCGACATAGGCTGCACCGTGAAGCTGAAGGACGTCAAGACGGGCAACACCCTGAACGGAAAGGATTGCGACAACAGGTTTGACTTCATAAAATACCCCAACTCAAAATACTCGCGCGCCATCAAGGCCGTGAACGAGGCCGACACCGAGAAGCTTATGGCCGCGCTCACCAAGATGCGCCAGGAAGACCCGACATGGGTTGTAGAGCAGAGCAAGGAGCTGAAGCAGACCATCATACACGGCCAGGGCGAGTTCCACCTGCGCACGTTGAAATGGCGTCTCGAGAACAACGAGAAGCTGCCCGTGAAGTTCATCGACGCCAAAATACCGTACCGCGAGACCATCACGAAGGCCGCGCGTGCCGATTACCGCCACAAGAAGCAGTCGGGCGGAGCAGGCCAGTTTGGCGAGGTGCACCTCATCGTTGAGCCTTACGCAGAAGGAATGCCCGACCCCGTAAGCTACAAGTTCAACGGGCAGGAGTTCAAGATGAACATCAAGAGCAAGGAAGTCGTAGACCTGGAGTGGGGCGGCAAGCTCGTGTTCATCAACTCCGTAGTAGGCGGAGCCATCGACACTCGCTTCATGCCGGCCATACTCAAGGGTGTCATGGAGCGCATGGAGCAAGGCCCGTTGACGGGAAGCTACGCCCGCGACGTGCGTGTGGTAGTGTATGACGGCAAGATGCACCCGGTAGACAGCAACGAGCTTTCGTTCATGTTGGCCGCACGCCATGCTTTCTCTGACGCGTTCAAGAACGCCGGCCCGAAAATCCTCGAACCGATATACGACCTCGAAGTGTATGTTCCGTCCGATTTCATGGGCGACGTGATGAGCGACTTGCAGGGTCGCCGCGCCCTCATCATGGGTATGGACAGCGAGGCCGGATATCAGAAACTTCAGGCCAAAATCCCTTTGAAGGAGCTTGCAAGCTATTCAATATCGTTGAGTTCGCTCACGGGCGGACGCGCTTCATTCACCACGAAGTTCGCCAGCTATGAGCTCGTGCCCAATGAAATCCAGCAGGAACTCATCAAGGAGCACGAGGCAGAAATGGCCGGAAAGGACGAATAACGCATTCTTTCGCCGAGCCCCACATTCCTTGCGCTTATGCCGCGGCATGTCGGTAGGCGTTACAATTACAGATGACAAGCAAGGGCGTGCCTGCCAAGGTGCGCCTTTGCTTTTGCTTTAAACTGGCGGACATGCCTGCATCGGGGGCGGAGTGTAAATGTATAGTGTGCATATAAGCTTATGGTTTGACTTATTGTAATTGATAATTGTTAACTACAAATGTATTTTTAGGTTAATATAGATAAATTTCAAGGAATTAATTAACAAAACCAAATCAACGTGTTTGTTTTTGCAATATATTTGCCGACATGAAGAAAACGACGATATGGCTGATAGCAATAGTGATGGGGCTTTCGTTCCTCGTGTTGCTCTTCATGCAATTGAAGTACATCGAGGCGATGGTCCAGATGAAGAAAGAGCAGTTTGACGAATCCGTCACCAAGGCTCTTTACCAGGCTTCGCGCAACCTCGAGCTTAACGAGACATTGAAGTATCTTGAGCGCGATGTCAACGCTTCCGGGCGCAGGCAGCATGTGGGTGATGACGCGGAGGCAGGTGATGAAGGCAAGGACAACGCCGTGCAATACTCTCACCAATATGCCGAGACTGGCGGCAGGGGCATTTCCTACTCGTCGTTCGAGCTTAAGACCATGGCCATGAAGCCGTCTTCCATGCCCAAGGCGATGATACTCCGTAGCGACAAGAACTCCATATCCGAGGCTACGAGGTCAATGCAGGAAATCGTGAAGAACCGCTACATATACCAGAAAGCCTTGCTTGACGAGGTGGTTTACAGCATCCTTTACACCGCTTCGGACAAGCCGTTGCGCGAGCGGATAAACTTCAAGATGCTCGACCAGGACATCAAGACCGAGCTGATGAACAACGGCATAGACATACCTTACCACTTCACGGTGTCAACGCAGGACGGGCGCGAGGTCTACCGTTGCCCTGACTACACCGAGGAAGGCGAGGATTACACATATTCGCAGACCCTCTTCCGCAACGACCCGTCAAACAAGATGGGCGTGGTTAAGATTCATTTCCCCGACATGGGCAGCTATATCTTCAGCGGAGTAAGGTTCATGATACCCTCCGTGGTGTTCACCATCGTGTTGCTGGTTACGTTCATATTCACCATTGTGGTGATTTTCCGCCAAAAGAGGTACACAGAGATAAAGAACGACTTTATCAACAACATGACCCACGAGCTTAAGACACCCATCAGCAGCATATCCCTCGCCGCGCAGATGCTCAACGACGAGGCCGTGACAAAGAGCCCCGTGATGATGAAACACCTTGGCGGAGTAATCAATGACGAGTCGAAACGCCTGCGCTTCCTTGTGGAGAAGGTGTTGCAGATGTCAATGTTCGACCGCAAGAAGGCCATCTTCAAGAAGAAGGAACTCAACCTTAACGACCTCGTGGAGAGCGTGGCTAACACGTTCACCCTGCGCGTGGAGCACACCGGCGGACACATCACAACGGAGCTGAACGCCACCGAGCCGACCATATACGTTGACGAGATGCACTTCACCAACGTCATTTTCAACCTGCTCGACAACGCCGTAAAGTACCGCGACCCCGACCGCCCGGTAGAGCTTACGGTAAAGACATGGAACGACAAGGAGAAACTTTACTTCTCGGTAAAGGACAACGGCGTGGGCATAAAGAAAGAGAACCTGAAAAAAATATTTGAGAAATTCTACCGCGTACATACCGGAAACGTGCACGATGTTAAAGGTTTCGGCCTCGGACTGGCTTACGTCAAGAAGATGGTAGACCTGCACAAGGGTGAAATCCACGTAGAGAGCGAGCGCGGAAAAGGTACGAAATTCATTATATCATTACCAATAATAAAAAAGTAAAAGACCATGGACGAGAAACTTAAAATCCTACTTTGCGAAGACGACGAGAACCTCGGAATGTTGCTTCGCGAATATTTGCAGGCCAAAGGCTATAGTGCTGAACTCTGTCCGGACGGCGAGGCCGGTTATAAGGCATTCTTGAAGAGCAAGTTCGACATCTGCGTTTTGGACGTGATGATGCCCAAGAAGGACGGCTTCACGCTGGCGCAGGAAATCCGCCAGGCCAACGCCGAAATACCAATAATCTTCCTCACGGCCAAGACTTTGAAGGAGGACATACTCGAAGGCTTTAAGATTGGAGCCGACGATTATATCACAAAGCCGTTCTCAATGGAAGAGCTTGTGTTCCGTATCGAGGCCATCCTGCGCCGTGTGCGTGGCAAGAAGAACAAGGAGAACACCATTTACCACATCGGCCGCTTCACCTTCGACACGCAGAAGCAGCTGCTCACCATCGGTGACAAGCAGACCAAGCTCACTACCAAGGAGAACGAGCTGCTGGCCCTTCTCTGCTCTCACGCCAACGAAATATTGCAGCGCGACTTCGCCTTGAAGACTATCTGGATTGACGATAACTACTTCAACGCGCGCTCGATGGACGTTTACATCACTAAGTTGCGTAAGCACTTGAAGGACGACGACCAAATAGAAATCATCAACATTCACGGCAAAGGCTACAAGCTCATCACTCCCGAGCAGGAGTAAGGCCGGTGCATGAAACCGTAAAATATGCAACTCCGCAAGCGGCAATCATCCGCTTGCGGAGTTGTTTTTTGCTTTTTTCCTCTATAATTTGCGTGTTTATATAAAAAAGGTTATTTTTGCCAATGTACTCAAATGTTGTCAATTCCATGAAAAAGTCGTACATGTTATTTGTCGTTTTATCGCTTTTATTATGCCAATGTACTTCAAACAGCGGTGGCAATGATGATGATTTTGAAAACGTAATGACCCAAATTGATACGGCAAACGTTATTCCTACGCTGAAAGCAATCATCAAAGAATATGTTGCGACATATCCCGAATATAAGTGTCTGTCTCTTGAAAGCAATGTCGTTTTACGTAAAAATCCGGGCATAGATGCGGAGAACATATATTCGTTAGGCCCTGCGACAATGATAAGATACGGCGAATATTATGGCAAAAAGCGGCTTTTCCCGTCTTCATACATGGTTGTTGACGGTCGTATGGTGTTTGTCAATTCGTCAAACGACAAATTTGCACGGCAGGACTTGTGCCGCAATTTTTACATGAAGCATCTTGAAATCAAGGAAAATGCCACGGACTTCTTGGATAGATTCTTGCTCATAAGGATAGGGAACGACGGCTTTGCGTCAGTGTTATCTAAGGATGTGGGCAAGGATGCTGGCATCGAAAGAGTCGAAAACTCGTCGTATGATGAACTTATGAAAAGCATGTATAGTGACGGGACAACTGAAAACAAATGACATTTGACATGATTATGAAATATGATGGACAGATATGTAATCAATGAAAGCCCTGCTTTCTTAATCATATTGTGGGCTTTATGCGTTTTGAGCGTATATTTTTCATATATTACCAATTATGATTTTTGGTGCGTTGCCGGCATCTTCTTTTTCTTTGTCATTGCCTTGTGGAAATCGGTTGTGCTTGTTACGTGCAGGCAAAAACTGGTTGTTGATGCCGAAGGAATACATTATGCAGAGCGGAAATGGCGTAAACTTGTATGGCGGCATTATTGTTGGAAAGATGTAAGATGCTGTTATTTTGATTATGAAATAAGGCGTTCGCTTTACCCTTTTGCTTTTCGCCAACTTTACATTTTGTGGACAGACGGTATGGGATGGAAAAGGTGTGATTTCATAGAACTTGTCAACTTTGAGTTGGCTTTTATGTTAAGGCATCTTCAACGGGCTGTCGTTACGCTTAGTGGCGTTGAGGATATAATTGACGAGGAAAAGACTTCGGCCAAAAGGAAAGTTTACATCCGGCTTCATGTTTTCGCTTTTTTGTTCATGATTTTAATTCTAATTGTATGCAAAATCATGACCGATTGAAAACCGAAAAGGCACCAACAGTATAACGGCTTGACATTCAATGCGTTGCAAAAGGCCGTCTTTGGCAGCCTCAAAGACGGCCTTTTAGCGTGTCAAAGACGGCCTTTCGTAATGCGAAAGGTGGCCTTTGGCAAAACAAGCGATAAGCGCATGGCTCAATACTTGCTTTCTTTCTTTATGAGATATACGTGCAATGCCGCCCCGAGAACTACCAGTGCGGCGGCCGAGAGGGTGAAGGCGTTATGGTCGGTCCAGCCGAACGCGTAGCCGAGAAGCAGCAGGGCGGCACCCAAGCAAAGCATGGCGAAGCCCGAGTTGCGGATATGTTTTTTTATGAATGATGTGTCCATGTGCCTGCAAAAATACGGATAAAAAATAAAACCGCAGGCGATAATTAAATAAAATATTATCTATTATGAGTCGATAAAGGTAAAAAGAAGTTAAAATTTGCAGCCTTATACATTATAAATAACCGTTATCTCATCGGAAAAGCGTACCTTTGCACCGCATTTTGCAAAATCATAAACAAATTAATCATTTAAGTAGTATGAATCAATACGAAACCGTTTTCATTTTGACTCCCGTTTTGTCTGATGAACAGATGAAGGAAACGGTCGCTAAATTCAAGACTCTGCTTACCGACAAAGGTGCGGAAATCCTGAACGAAGAGACCTGGGGATTGAAGAAGATGGCTTACGCTATTCAGAAGAAATCGACAGGTTTCTACTGCCTGCTCGAGTTCAAGGCTGAGCCGGAAGTTATCAAGACATTGGAGACAGGATACCGCCGCGACGAGAAGGTTATCCGCTTCATGACAGTTAAGCTCGACAAGTACGCCGTAGAGTACGCCGAGAAGAGAAGGAACAAATTAGCTAAAAAAGAGGAGGCATAAACCATGGCAGAATCAGAAATCAGATATTTGACCCCTCCTTCGGTTGACACGAAGAGGAAGAAATACTGCCGTTTCAAGAAGAGCGGCATCAAGTACATCGACTACAAGGACCCCGAGTTCCTTAAGAAGTTCTTGAACGAGCAGGGTAAAATCCTGCCCCGCCGCATCACCGGCACTTCTTTGAAGTATCAGCGCCGCGTGGCTCAGGCCGTTAAGCGTGCACGCCAGATAGCGCTGCTTCCGTATGTAACTGACTTGTTGAAGTAAAAAGAAGGAGGATACACGATGGAAATAATACTGAAAGAAGACATTATCGGCTTGGGATTCAAGAACGATATAGTTACTGTTAAGGACGGTTACGGCCGCAACTATCTTATCCCCACAGGCAAGGGCGTCATCGCTTCAGCTTCTGCAAAGAAGGTTTTGGCGGAGAACTTGAAGCAGCAGGCTCTCAAGCTGGCTGCCATAAAGGCCGAGGCCGAGAAGAAGGGCGAGGCTCTGAAGGACGTTGCCCTCGTAATACCCGTAAAGGTCAGCGCAAACGGCGTTGCTTACGGAGCCGTTACCGCGGCTACCGTTGCAGCCGAGTTGCAGGCTAAGGGCTTCGACATCGACCGCAAAATCGTCACCATGCACGACGCAAAGAAGGTGGGCGACTATGTTGCTACCGTTCACTTCCACAAGGAAGTGCTTGTAGAAGTGCCTGTAAAGGTAGTTGCTGAAGGCGCCGAGAAGGCAGAGGAAGCACCCAAGGCGGAGGAAGCTCCGGCCGAGGCTCCTGTTGCAGAAGAGGCTCCCAAGGCTGAAGAAGCTCCCGCAGCAGAGTAATTTTTGCCCTGTAAAGCAAGTTTATTATACACGTCCCCGACGGCACGCGATGCCGTCGGGGATTATTGTTTTTGCCGGAAAAACATCCGCATTGCTTGCTTTTTATCAGTTTTTTGCTTACTTTTGCGCTTGCGTATAACCTTTTTTAATTTGCATGGCGTATGAAGACAAGAATTGTTTTGCCGCTAATTCTTTTCCTTTCCGTTTGTCTTGGTATCGGAGGAAGCGTCACTTCGCACGGCGTTGCCGACTTGGAAGCGCAAGACTCTACAATCGCCGTAATCGCGTATTTCTGCAAGAATGACACCATGAAGTATCTCCGCACGCAGACGGAGCTGTCCATAGAGAACGGTGACACGGTGGCGCAGAAGGACAAGTTGTACGAGGAGTTCATGCTGATAGTGCGTGATTCTACTGCTGACGGCTATAAAATAGAGTTCATTCCGTTGGCTGTTGAGTATGAGAACGATACGACCGGAGACATGAAAAGCCGCTTGCGCTCTATCTTGCAGGAGCATTTCAAAGGCGTGTCAGCCGTGTTCTCCACCGACGAATACGGCACAATAAAGGGTCTTGACAACTGGAAGGAGATACGTGACAGGATGAAGGTAGGCATAAAAGCATTGTGCGACTCGATTTATTCAATGTCTTCCCAGCTTGATTCATTCATGCCCCGTAGCAATTTGGAGGGACTTATGACGCTCAAGTTCTCGTCTGAGGAGGGGGTGATGTCGGCATACAATGAGTTTGCCACACTTTTTTCGCTTCACGGCAACGTGTTCGACATCGGCCAAAAGACCATTGACACTGCTGATAAGGACTCGTCGGTAACTACCGTTTGGGTGGGTTATGCTCCATACGGTGAATATAGCTTCGACAATGACTACAACATTCTCGGGAGGACTGTGACCAAATACACGTCCGAGGAAACAAGCGATATGTTGGGCGGTTTGTTCAATATCTTGATGAAAGACACCCTTGCCGGTGTTGTGAACAAAATCTTCAAGGACAGCGTCAACACAGGGATGACAATCACGCAGCTGGAGGATTACCACTTGTTTTACAACGGATGGCCGTGCATGATGCGCACGCAAAAAATTGTGGAGTTTGGCAATCGCACGACGGTCATCACCGACGAGATAGGCTGGACGTACCGTGCATGGCATCAGTATGCCACCAAAGACGATGACCCTGTGCCTACTTCATTATGAAATAAAACGTTTCCTGTAATATGAAAGCATATCTCTCAATCATCGTTTTCGCCGTGCTGGCGTTGTCGTCGGTCGTTACTGGCACGGGCAACTATATCGACGCGAAAGACCGCATAGCGTCAGACCTCAACCGTGCGCTCGTCCGCGCGCTGGCCGAAAAGGGCGGCGAGTGGGTGACGGAAGACACCTTGCGCGTTTGCCGGCAGCTTCAGGCGCAATCTACGGATGTCGTAGCCATGCTAATACGTGACGAGTGTTTTACCGAGAGCCTGTCGATACCAGAACTTCGCGGCAAGTCTTACGTCTCGTTCGCCGTAGTTCCGCAGGGCGGAAAAGGAGCATTTGAGTGGAACGATGCGGCAGGAGTGAGCGGCGACACCGTCCTCTTGAAGCCCGGCATGGCGCAGGCGGACGATGTGGAGGTGGTATTCCGCGGCAATGCCGACTGCTCGTTTGCAACCGTGTTGGGCTTGTCAGACCAGCGTTTGCCAGTCAGCCTGATGATTGCTGCCATGCTTTGGGGCGTATTGTCAATACTTTATATGCGGAGACATGGCGCAAACCGCATGACTAAAGCATACGGAATAGCAATCGGCGGATTGCGTTTCGACGACTCGCTCAACGCCTTTTACAATGCAGGAAACGATGAAATCCGTTTCACTCCGATGCAACACGAGCTGATGCGGATGTTCTTCCGCGCCGACGGGCACAAGCTGTCGAAGGACGAAATATGCTCTGCCCTGTGGCCGGGTAAGCCTGATGCCAGCGAGACTCTTTACACCTTAATCCGCCGATTGAAGCAAGTTATAGAGCCGAATACCGGCATCAGGATTGAGTCCGAGCGCGGAAGGGCGTACAGGCTGACGGCAGATGTCAGCCAAATGTCAGGGAGTTGTCAGTAATAATTTTGTCGATTACACATAACAGTCTCTTACTTTTGCACGAAAAAGCAAAAGATGAAGAGACTGTTTTTATTTTCATTGTACATCATTCTGCCATTATCCGTAATGGCGCAGACCAAGGGAGACAATGGCAATGACGGCAAGGCGGTAAGCGACTCCGTGTCGTTGAAGGAAGTTGTGGTGAAGGGCGAGCGCGTAATGAACCGCGACAACACACTCCGCCTGCTGCCCACGCAGGAGCAGAAGGATGCCTCCACCAACGCCTACGGCCTGCTTTCGCGCCTCGCATTGCCATATGTCACGGTGGACGAGGTGGCCAAGAGCATCACCGTGCCCCCAAACATGGGGCAGCTCCAAGTGCGTATCAACGACATTGTAGCCGACAGGCGCGACCTTACCGCGCTCGACCCGAAGACCGTCAGGTCGGTTGACTTCATCCAAAACCCGGGTGTGCGCTACGGCCAAGGCGTCACCTTTGTAGTAAACATCGTTACAAACAGGACAGAAAGGGGCTACACCGTCGGCGCGGAACTTATGCAGACGCTCACTTCGGAGCGCACCAACGGCGAGGCGTTTGCCAAGCTGAACCATGGCAAGAGCGAGCTTGGACTGCATTATTCGTTCGGTTTCGCCGACATGAAGAAACTGGAATACGAGGAGAAGGCCGACTACCTGATGCCCGACAATTCCACTTATACCATCCGCCGCACGGACAACGGCTGGCGCAGACGCAGCCTGTCGCACGACCTGCAGCTGCAATACAGCCTTGCAGACACGTCGCGCTACACCCTGCAAGCCACCCTCGGCGGCACGCTCTCACGCATACCGCGCGACACAAGGACGCGAACGGAGACGCAGGGCGGCGTGAGCGAGGCGTTTTCAATAGGCTCTACGGATGATACCAAGGCAGCCATGGCCGACCTTTACTTCAACTACAACCTGACGAAACGCCAGAGCCTTACCCTCAACGCGAACGGAAACTACACCCTGTCAACCTACGATTACGCCTACGGCGGCACGTCGCCATACGCCTACACGTCGCGGAGCACGGTGCGCACGCTCTTCGCCGAGGCCATATACGAGAACCGCCTGCGCCCCTTCACCCTGTCTGCCGGGCTGACGTTCGACCATAACCATACGGGCATAACCTACCGCGGAGACACCGATGCGGACAACAACATACTTACGCAGAGCCTCTACGCCTTCGCGCAGGTAAAGGGGCGGCTGGCCGGCCTGTCATATACAGCAGGCACGGGTGTCAGCTACCTGCACTACCGTCAGGGCGCGGAGCGTTACGGCTACTGGCTGTGGCGGCCCGAGGTGCAGCTCTCCTGGGCTCCGTGGCGGCCGTTCCGGCTGAACTACAACCTGCAACTGAGGCAGGAGGCGCCGCGCCTTGCCTACCTTGGCGACGCCGTGGTGAGGAACAATGCGCTGGAACTGACCGTAGGCAACCCCGACATCCATCCCAACAAAGTCATTGAGCAGACGCTTACCGCGTCGCTTCAGCTACCGTCGCTATATACTTCTGTATCAACGCATTACCGCTCTCACCTCAACACATGGATGCAGAAGATAGAGCGAGTGCAGCAGACCAGTGACGAGTTGACAAGCAGACAAGCCGTAAGCGGCGATGTTCCCGATAATGTGTACTTCCTATTCTCGCGCGCAAACCAGCGGCGCATAAGCATGTTCTACGTTGACAACTACACCCGTTACGACCTTCTGCCCGGCAAATTGTCGTTTACACTATGGGGCGGACTGTACCGATGCTTCAACTTTGGCGACGATTACACACACCATTCGTCCGCCTTCAACTACGGTGCAGGTGCCGACGCGTACCTCGGCCGCCTGTCTCTGTCGGCCCATGTAGACAACGGCTGGAGCTTCCTCGAGGGCGAGACTAAGGGCATAGGCACGTATGCCTGGTATCTTACGGCGGCTTACCGCATGGGCAATTTCAATGTTTCGCTTTACTGGCAGCACTGTTTCCAGAACCGCGTTGAGACCAACCACTCCGAACTGCTTAACCGCTACGTGCACAAAATGCTGCGCATGTACAGCGGCGACATGGGCAACATGCTCACCCTCAGCCTCTCGTGGCGGCTCTCGAAGGGGCGCGAGCGCAAGGCCGTAAGCCGCAATGCCGTGAAGCGCGGCGGCGACACGGGCATAATAAAGAACTGAAATGAATTAATAATGAATAATGAAGAATGAAAAATCGGCAATGGCGATGAGGCGTTTTGTCATAGTAAATTCCATTAATGTTACGTGATTTCAGTATAAGAAATAATCCCCCAGATGGAAGAATACTTGCCTTTTTTTTGTTCCAAACAGTCTGTGGGTATCTGTCATTCCGCGTCGGAGCGCGGAATGACAGATACCCACAGACTGATAGAAGTTAGATTATTATCATATTATCTTTATACCGAACTCGACGTTAATCTCGGCTTTCGGTAATTGCAAAAGCCATAGAAACATATAGTAAGAGCCGTCCATACGCCCCGTAAAGGCCGTCCAAACGGGGCGTTTCAGCCGTCCAAACCACCCGTTTGGACGGCTCTTACTTCGATTGCTTGTAACTTATTGATAATCAGTTGGTTGATAATGCCGTTCCAAAAGACCGTCTTTTAGCCTGCGAAAGACGGCCTTTCGTCTCCTCAAAGACGGCCTTTTACATCGTCAAAGGCGGCCTTTTGCAGGCTTGTTGGGGCTCATCCGTAGTTCAGGTGTATGACTTATAAGTGCTTATTCTGTCCCCGAAGGGGTAAAACCGCTGTGCGGAAATTAACAATTAACAATGAAAAATAAACCGTATGGCGGGAACTTGTTGTGTACCCCCGTCCCCGAAGGGGGCGAACCATGCTTAACCGCATGTGGAGTGACCGTAGGGAACGGAACTTGCGGTAAGTCAAAACACTATCAGTCGTCCTCGAAGAGGGCGAACAGCGTTTACGGTTATGAGGTTTTACGGTTGTGAGGTTATGAGGTATTACAGTCATACCGTATAACCGCAAGACCTCAATACCCCATAACCCAAAATGTAGTTCGCCCTCTTCGAGGACGGTATTGGATGTCACATACACACCGCAAGTTCCGCTTCGCTCCACATGCGGTTAAGCATCGTTGGACCTCTTCGAGGCCATATGTATGTTATAACCATTACACTTAAACTGCGGATGCCCCCCCGTTTGCCGTGTTTCGCAAGGCAACGGTTTGTTTTGCTGTTAACGGGCAGTGCTTTTGCGTACATTAGTTAAAGATGTTCAACGGCATGATTGTTTATTGGAGAAAACCTGTATATTTGCAGATGCTCCCCTAAAAGCTCACGTGCAAGGCGCGTGAAGGGTAGGGTACATCTGATATTGTGACATTTGTGACAGACTTAAACGACGTGACTATGACGGTAAAAGATTTCATAACCAAGTACCGGGAGGCGTTCGGCGAGAGCGTGCCCCTGCCCGTAGCCTTCGGTTACAGCGACAAGGCGGCTGCGGAAGTGAGGAAAATTCCGCGCTGCATGGTTGGCGCGATACGCAAGGTTTGCGACGGGCAGCCGCTTACTCTGTCGGCCGACAACGTGCTTTGCGGCGGCGGAAGCCTTTATACAGCCTTCGCCCCGATGCCCGGGCGCGTGCCGGGCTTTGTCTCGGAGGTGGAGCATTACAAGCAGACCAAGGAGCAGGTCATTGAGTATATAGACCGTCTTGGCATACGCCTGACGGAGAAGCCGTATCTCAACTTTATGCGCCTTGACACTTTGGAAAGCCTTGACGGGGTGGAGGGCGTGCTCTTCTTCGCCACGCCCGACGTGCTTTCAGGCCTGTGCTCATGGGCTTTCTATGACAACAACAGCGACGATGCCGTCAGCGTACGCTTCTCTTCGGGCTGTTGCAGCATCGTCACCTTCGCCGTGAAGGAGAACGCCGAGGGCGGCCGCCGGTGCTTCATCGGGATGCTTGACCCCTCGGCCCGTCCGCTCATACCGAAGGAAGAGTTGACATTCACCGTACCAATGTGCCGCTTCCGTGAGCTGACCGGCACGATGGAGCAGTCGGCCTTGTTCCAGAAAGCCTGGTCGGTAGTGAGGAGACGCATCAATGGGGAGATACAGAAGTGAACGGATACATAATCATATTGCCAAGATTTGCGCCGTGAAAATGCCGCCTTGGGCAAGGTGAAAGACTACACGAGTTCGGTATAACAGCAATTTTTTACAAGCAGCGAAAATACCTTTGTAGGGACATAATTCATTATGTCCGCACGCCGCTAAGAGGCGTATTATACAAGTAATATTGCCCAAAACGTTCTTTCTGAACGTGCGGACATAATGAATTATGTCCCTACAAAGGATGTTTTCTTATACCGAGCTCACGTTGAAAGACTGCCTTTTGAAGTCAGATATAACAAAAAGGCGGAGTGACATAATGTCACGCCGCCTTGATTTGTGTTTCAGCAGGTTGTTGCTGATGTGCCTATTGATTAATAATTCTCTGCCTTAATCTGGAAGAAGCTCTGCGGATGGTTGCATACGGGGCAGATTTTCGGAGCCTTCTTGCCGATTACGATGTGGCCGCAGTTAGCGCACTGCCAGATGCAGTCACCGTCTTTCGAGAATACTTTTTCCTCCTTTACGTTGCCGAGAAGCTTGCGGTAACGCTCTTCGTGAGCCTTCTCGATGGCTGCTACCATGCGGAACTTGGCTGCGATTTCCTTGAAGCCTTCTTCGTCGGCTTCCTTAGCCATGCGGTCGTACATGTCGGTCCACTCGAAGTTCTCGCCTGCTGCGGCTGCCTCAAGATTGCTTGCTGTGTCCTTGATGTCGCCACCCTCAAGATATTTGAACCACAGTTTTGCGTGCTCTTTCTCGTTGCGTGCAGTCTCCTCGAAGATGTCTGCTATCTGCTCGTAGCCCTCTTTCCTTGCTTTAGAAGCAAAGTAGGTGTACTTGTTGCGTGCCTGTGACTCGCCTGCAAAAGCCTCTTGCAGGTTCTTTTCTGTCTTTGTTCCTTTCAGTTCCATAATGTTATAAATTTTAGTTTGATTGTTTTAATGCTTTGATTGCTAAACTATTCTGCAAAGATAAGTATTTAATTGAACGGGTGCAAGTTAATTGTGCTTTTTTAATTAAATAGTAATCTCTCCGCAGATGGGGCGGCTCATGAAGTGTCTTACAATCTTGTTGTCGGTGTAGTTGCCTTGCAGGCACATCAGTTTGGTAACGGCGCATTCCACGGTGCTGTCATATCCGCTGATTACTCCTGTGCTTTTGAGGCGATAACCAGTGTCGTAGCGGCTCATCTCAACCGTTCCTGCAAGGCATTGGCTTATGTTGACTATTGTCACGCCGCGGCGACTGGCTTGTTGTAGTATCCTTGTCAGCCATGTCTTTTTGGGCGCGTTTCCGCTTCCGAAGCTGCGCATTACGATTGAGCGCAGCTCTGACGCGTCAAGCACGTGGCGTATGATGTTTTCCTGTAAGCCGGGGAATAAAGAGAACACTACGACGTTGGGGTCGATTGCCGTATGTGGAATCATCGGTTTACGGAAGTCAGGTTTCAGTATGTATTCCTCGTGGTAGACTATGTTCACGCCGGCTTCGGCCAAATGGGGGAAGTTGAACGACTCGAAAGCGTTGAAGCCGTCGGCGTTGGTCTTTGTAGCCCGGTTGCCCCTTAGCAGTTTACCGCTGAAATATATGCACACTTCGGGTACGATGGCTGTGCCGTCATCATGTACGGCTGATGCGATTTCGATGCTTGTTATGAGGTTCTCTTTGCCGTCGGTGCGCAATTGGTTGATAGGCAGCTGGCTGCCGGTAAGTATGACGGGCTTTGTAAGGTTCTCGAGCATAAAGGAAAGGGCGGAAGCCGTGTATGCCATGGTGTCGGTGCCGTGGAGTATGACGAAGCCGTCATACATGTCGTATCTTTCGGCGATAATCCTTACCAGCTGCGACCACAGTCTTGGCGACATGTCGCTTGAGTCGATGGGCTGTGTAAACTGGTAAGTCTCTATGCCCGTCTTCAGCATGTTGAACTCGGGCAGGCAACTTACCAGGTGGTTCATATCGAGTGGTTCGAGAACTCCAGTCGACGGATTTTTACCCATGCCTATTGTTCCGCCGGTATAAATCAACAAGACACGGTTGGTTTTATGTCTGGCGTATGTCGGATTGATGGAATTGGGCATAGTTTATGTATTTTATTTTGTGCAAATATAGCTTAATTTGGTCTGAAATCAAAAAAAATGCTGTATATTTGCATAAATAAAAAGAATGAACTACAAATTGTAATTAACTATTTAAAGAAAACAAAGACATGAAAAAATTTATGGATGAAAACTTCCTGCTGGAAACATCTACTGCACAGGATTTATTTCATAATCATGCGGCGAAAATGCCGATTATTGACTATCATTGCCATTTGATTCCTGAAATGGTTGCCAATGACCATAAGTTTAAAAGCATCACAGAGCTTTGGTTGGGTGGCGACCATTATAAATGGCGTGCGATGCGTACAAACGGTGTTGATGAAAAGTATTGCACCGGAACTGAAACAAGCGACTGGGAGAAGTTTGAGAAGTGGGCGGAGACGGTGCCTTACACGTTTCGCAATCCGCTTTACCATTGGACGCACCTTGAGTTGAAGACGGCCTTTGGCATAGACAAACTTTTAAGCCCGAAGACGGCACGCGAGATATATGATGAGTGTAACGAGAAGTTGCAGCAGCCAGGATATACCGCACGTGGGTTTATGCGCCGCTACAATGTGGAATGTGTTTGTACCACTGACGACCCGATAGACGACCTGCACTACCACAAGCAGACCCGTGAGAGCGGCTTTGAGATAAAGATGATACCTGCATGGCGTCCCGACAAGGCAATGGCCGTAGACAATGCGAAGAATTTTGCAGAGTATGTTACCACGCTTGGTGATGTGGCCGGTGTAACCATCTCAAAATTCCAGGATTTGGTTGACGCATTGCAGAAGCGTCATGACTTCTTCAATGAGAACGGTTGCCGTCTGTCTGACCATGGTATAGAGGAGTTTTACGATGAGCCGTACACGGACAGCCAGATAGAGACAATATTTGAAAAGGCAATGCGTGGGCAAGACCTTTCGGAACTTGAAATTCGTCAGTTCAAGCATTGCATGTTGACCGTGTTCGCTGAGATGGACTACGATAGCGACTGGACGCAGCAGTATCATTACGGAGCTATACGCGACAACAACAGCCTTATGTTCAAGAAACTCGGTCCGGATACGGGCTTCGACTCTATCGGCGAGTTCAATACAGCAAAGGCAATGAGCCATTTCCTCGACCATCTGAATGCGGAAGGCAAGCTCACGCGTACCATATTATATACTTTGAATCCGTGTGCCAACGAGGTTATTGCTACCATGCTGGGCAACTTCCAGGATGGTTCTTGCCCCGGTAAAATCCAGTTCGGAAGTGGATGGTGGTTCAACGACCAGCTTGACGGCATGACAAGGCAGATGAACGCATTGTCTGTGCTCGGACTGTTGAGCCGCTTTGTCGGAATGTTGACAGACAGCCGTTCGTTCCTGTCATATCCTCGTCATGAATATTTCCGCCGTTTGCTCTGCAATTTGTTGGGTAATGACGTTGAGAAAGGCCTCTTGCCGGATGACAAAGAAGCGTTGTACAGGATGGTGGAAGACATCAGTTATTACAATGCGAAAAATTACTTTAAGTTTTAAGGTGTAATGAAACATGTAAGCCTCTCTTGCTGAACGGAGTTCTGCAAGAGAGGCTTTTTTAAGGCATTAATATCTGAAATATTTGTAAGTCTCGGAAAATAGAAGTATTTTTGCAAAGTTTTACGATTTCATTACAATACTTGCATTTATGAAGAAAATACTAAGTTTGGTTTTGTTTGCTGCTTTTTGCCTGTTTATGGGAAGTTGCGGCAGCAGCAAACACATCGCGTATTTCCAAAATGCCGACTCGGTTAATACTGAAGCTTCAAAAGGATTGTTTGACGCGAGGATTATGCCAAAAGACTTGCTTACCATTACCGTAAGCACTACTGACCCGAAGGCGGCTACGCCTTTCAACTTGTCGGTTACCAACACGCTAAACTCCACAGGAACATTGTACACAGGAGCCGGGTCTTTGCAGACTTATCTTGTAGACAATGCCGGTTTTATCAATTTTCCGGTAGTAGGCCAGCTTAAGGTAGGCGGAATGACCAAGCGTGAGTGTGAGAACTATATCCGTGACAAGATACTTCCTTATATGTCGAAGACTGAAAACCCGATAGTCACCGTAAAGATGGCAAGCTTCAAGGTTGCAGTTGGCGGAGAGGTCAAGTCTCCCGGCGTATATACGGTTGACCAGGAAAAAATAAGCATCATAGAGGCTTTGGCACGTGCTGGCGACCTTACTATTTATGGTAGGCGTGAAAACGTATTGCTGATACGCGAGGACTCTACCGGTAAGAAAACTTTTCACCGTATAAATCTTAACGACGCAAATCTGGTGAACTCTCCATATTATTATCTCCAGCAAAACGATTATGTATATGTAGAGCCAAACAAGGTGCAGGCTCAAAACTCGGCCATAGGTTCAAGTGTTACGATATGGTTCTCGGTGTTGAGCGTGGTAACCTCAGTTGCATCTTTGGTTGTTACAGTCCTAAAGTGATAGTCTGTTTATGTGCGGCATTGTTGGCTATATAGGTGAAAGAAATGCATATCCCATATTGGTGAAAGGTCTGGGCAGGCTTGAATATAGGGGATATGACAGCGCCGGTGTTGCGCTGTTGAATTCGGACGGCGGTCTGAATGTATATAAGACAAAAGGCAAGGTTGCCGACCTTGATGCGTTCTGCCATGACAAGGACGTATCCGGGACGGTAGGTATCGCCCATACACGATGGGCTACACACGGGGAGCCATCGGCCGTCAATGCCCATCCGCATTATTCAGAGTCAAAAAATCTCGCAATAATACATAATGGCATAATTGAGAATTATGCTGACTTGAAGAAAAAACTTCAGGCAAAAGGACTGACATTTCGTTCTGATACGGACACGGAAGTGTTGGTACAGCTTATTGAGTATGTGCAGACTCGGAAAAATCTTGATTTGCTGACTTCTGTCCAGCTTGCGTTGCATGAGGTTATAGGTGCTTACGCTGTGGCATTGCTTGATAAGAGAAATCCGAGTCAGATTATTGCGGCTTGCAGGCAAAGTCCGTTGGTGATAGGCGTTGGTGACGGCGAGTTTTTTTTGGCATCGGATGCCAGTCCGATAATCGAATATACCGATAAGGTAGTTTACCTTGATGACGGCAGCATTGCCGTAATGAATAAGGGCGAAGACCTTAAGGTTGTAAGTGTTTTGAACCGAGAGTTGTTTCCGAAAGTCCAGACTGTTGATTTGGACCTGGGCCAGATTGAAAAGGGCGGTTATCCCCATTTCATGCTCAAGGAAATATTTGAGCAGCCTGAATGTCTTACTAATTGTATGCGTGGCCGAGTCAATGTTGAGGCTACGAATGTCACCTTGAGTGCTGTGATTGATTACAAAAAGCAATTGCTGTCAGCAAAGAGGATGATAATAGTAGGGTGTGGTACTTCATGGCACGCAGGCCTTATAGGAAAACAAATTATAGAAAACCTTTGCCGCATACCTGTTGAGGTGGAGTATGCAAGCGAGTTTAGGTATAGAAACCCTGTTGTCACGTCAGACGATGTCGTTATCGCAATATCGCAGAGCGGTGAAACCGCAGATACGCTGGCGGCGGTGAAGTTGGCGAAAAAGTGTGGTGCCTTTATTTATGGAATATGTAATGTGATAGGTGCAAGTATTCCGCGTGCCACTGATACCGGTTCGTATATCCATGTAGGACCTGAGATAGGCGTCGCGTCAACAAAGGCTTTCACTGGACAAGTTACGGTGTTGACTATGCTTGCGTTGGCGTTGGCTAAGGAGAAAGGCACGGTTGACGATGCCGTATATTATGACATAGTCAAGGAATTGAACTGTATTCCTAAGAAGATGGAAGAAACTCTTGCCTTGAATGAACGTATAGCCTCTTTGAGCCGGATATTCACTTATGCGCGGAACTTCTTGTATCTTGGTAGAGGATATAATTATCCAGTGGCTCTGGAAGGTGCGTTAAAGCTTAAAGAGATAAGCTATATACATGCCGAAGGATATCCGGCGGCAGAGATGAAGCATGGCCCTATCGCGCTGATTGATTCTGACATGCCCGTGGTAGTCATTGCAACACGCAATTCAATGTATGAGAAAGTGTTGAGCAATATTCAGGAGATAAAGGCTCGTAAAGGCAAGGTTATCGCCTTGGTGACAAAGGGTGACGATACCATAAGCAAGATTGTCGATGAAGTTATCGAACTGCCTGACACGCAGGAGTGCCTTGAGCCACTGTTGGCTACTATACCTCTACAAATGCTTGCTTATCACATAGCGGTTTGTAAAGGTAAAGATGTAGACCAGCCGAGAAATCTTGCAAAGTCGGTTACGGTAGAATGACATGTGTGAATATTTTAACGACTTAGTTTCTTACAGATTGATATAAAGACTGATTATTTGATGGAACCGTTGAAGCATGAATGTGGGGTTGCGATGGTTAGGTTGCTTAAGCCATTGGAATACTACCAGCAGAAATATGGAACGTGGATGTTTGGGCTTAACAAGCTCTATCTCATGATGGAGAAACAGCACAACAGGGGACAGGAAGGCGCAGGCATGGCATGTGTCAACCTTGACGCCGTCCCTGGGTCTGAATATATGTTCAGAGAGCGAGCTGAAGGTTCCAATGCCATTACTGAAATATTTGGGAACGTGCAAAAGAAATTCAAGGGGCTTACTCAGAAACAGTTGTCTGATGTAAGCTATGCCAAGAAAAATTTACCTTTTGCCGGAGAACTGTATATGGGGCATTTACGTTATTCCACGACAGGCAAGAGCGGTTTGTCTTACGTTCATCCGTTTTTGCGCAGGAATAACTGGCGGGCGAAGAATTTATGTTTGTGCGGGAACTTCAATATGACGAATATCGACGAGATATTCGATAAACTTGTAAAGCAGGGGCAGTCGCCGAGGATTTACAGCGACAGTTATATAACCCTTGAGTTTATGGGGCACAGGCTTGACCGTGAGGTTGAGCGCAACTTTGTTGAAGGGCAGGAAAAGGGACTGAAAGACCAGGATGTGACCCGCTACATTGAAGACAACATAAAGATGAGCAATGTGTTGAAATCCACAATGGAGGATTTTGACGGCGGTTATGTCATGTGCGGCATTACCGGAAGCGGTGAAATGTTTTCCATGCGTGACCCGTGGGGCATACGTCCTGTGTTTTGGTATAAGAATGATGAAATTGTGGTTGTTGCCAGTGAACGTCCGGTTTTGCAGACTACCTTCGACTTGGAATGCGATGACATTCACGAATTGGAACCGGGTTGTGCCCTGATAGTAAAGAAGAACTGTGAGACATCGGTTGAGAGAATACTTGAACAGAGGGGCGACTGCAAGTGCTCTTTTGAGCGAATTTATTTCAGCCGAGGCTCTGACAGGGACATATATAAGGAACGTAAGAAGCTTGGCGAACAACTGACGGATTCTATCCTTAAGGCCGTAGATTATGACACGGAGCATACCGTGTTCTCGTTCATTCCGAATACGGCCGAGGTGGCTTTTTACGGAATGCTTGGCGGCTTCAAGCGTTATATCAACGAGCAGAAGATAAACCTGATAATGAATATGGACCACAAGCCTTCTTATGAAGAGCTGGAGCATTTGTTGCATCAGTATGTAAGGAGCGAGAAGGTCGCATGGAAGGACATCAAGCTGCGCACATTCATCACGGAAGGAGCTTCGCGCAACGACTTGGCATCCCATGTCTATGATGTTACTTACGAGTCGTTGGAGCCTTACAAGGACAACCTTGTTATAATTGACGACAGCATAGTGCGCGGCACAACGTTGAAAGAAAGTATATTGAAGATACTTGACCGCCTGCATCCGAAGAAGATTGTCATAGTCAGCAGTTCTCCTCAAATACGTTATCCTGATTATTACGGCATAGACATGCCAAGCTTGGAAGAGTTTTGTGTGTTCCGTGCAACAATTGAGTTATTGAAAGACCGGGGCATGTATCAGCTGATAGAGGATACCTACAACAGGTGTAAGGAAGAGCTGAAGAAGCCTAAGGCGGAGATGAAAAACTGTGTACGAGATATATACAAGCCTTTTACGGTAAACGAGATAAATGAGAAAATAATCGAGATGCTTCGTCCCGAAGGCATGACCACTCCAGTAGAATTAGTATATCAGTCGATAGAAGGGTTGCATGAGGCCATTCCCAATCACAAGGGTGACTGGTACTTTACGGGCAATTATCCTACACCTGGTGGTGTCAAGCTTGTCAATCAGGCGTTTATCAGGTACGTAGAGAAAGTTTATCAGTATGAACAGAAGTTTTAAATAATAATTATGTGGAGCCCACGGCAGGCACTTGTGCCGTCCTTGGGCTTTTTTATGGCAGCATCGGATTTTTAGACCGATGTCATTTAGCTTGGGTTTATAAAATATACATTCATTAAGCACGACAGAAAATGAGAAATGTAACTTTAGAACTTGAAGACGGAACAAAGTTTCATGGAAAGTCTTTTGGGTATGACAGTCCGGTGGCTGGCGAGGTGGTGTTCAACACAGCCATGATGGGATATCCCGAGAGTCTTACAGACCCATCCTATGCGGGCCAGCTGATGGTGCTGACTTATCCGCTTGTAGGCAATTATGGTGTACCTCCGTTTACGGTAGAGCCGGACGGAATAGCCACATTCATGGAAAGTGACAAGATTTACGCATCTGCCATAATCGTAGCCGATTACAGCGAGCAGTATAGTCATTGGAATGCAGTTGAAAGTTTGGCCGACTGGTTGAAGCGCGAGCATGTGCCGGGGATTACCGGCATAGATACCCGTGAACTTACCAAGGCGCTGCGTGAACACGGCGTGATGATGGGTAAGATTTTGTTCGACGACGAGCCTGACAACATTCCTACGGCCGATTATGAAGGTGTTAATTTTGTTGACCAGGTAAGTTGTAAACAGATACTACGTTATAATGAAGGCGCAGGAAAGAAGGTCGTGCTTGTTGACTGTGGTGTTAAAAACAATATTATAAGGTGTTTGGTGCATCGTGGGGTTGAAGTTATACGAGTTCCTTGGAACTACGATTATACCGATATGGATTTTGACGGCTTGTTCCTTGCCAATGGCCCGGGCGACCCGGATATGTGTGAGGATGCCGTAAACGTGATACGCAAGCAGATGAATATTTCGACAAAGCCTATTTGCGGAATATGTATGGGCAATCAGTTATTGGCAAAGGCCGGTGGTGCCAAGATATACAAGTTGAAGTACGGTCACCGTTCCCACAATCAGCCTGTGCGCCTTGTCGGCACGGAGCGTTGTTACGTGACAAGCCAAAATCACGGTTATGCTGTTGACGCTTCAACCCTTGGCAGTGATTGGGAAGAGTTGTTTGTAAACATGAACGACGGCAGTAACGAGGGTATACGCCATAAGGTAAATCCTTGGTTCTCAAGCCAGTTCCATCCCGAAGCATGTTCAGGTCCGGTTGATACGGAATTCATGTTCGACAAGTTTGTCGATGCCCTGAAGTAATCGTTTCTTGTTAAAAATTCCATTAAAAGGCAAACTCCTAAATTTTTTGAGATGAAATACAACGATATAAAGAAAGTGCTGCTTCTTGGTTCGGGAGCATTGAAAATAGGCGAAGCCGGCGAATTTGACTATTCAGGCTCGCAGGCGTTGAAGGCTTTGAGGGAAGAAGGTGTTGAGACTGTGCTTATCAATCCTAACATTGCCACGGTGCAGACATCTGAAGGCGTGGCCGACCAGATATACTTCCTGCCTGTACAGCCATATTTTGTAGAGCGTGTAATCGAGAAGGAACGGCCGGACGGCATACTCTTGTCGTTTGGAGGGCAGACAGCCCTTAATTGCGGTGTAGAGCTATATAAAAGCGGCGTGCTTGAGAAATACGGCGTACGTGTGCTCGGTACGCCTGTGCAGGCTATCATGGACACAGAAGACCGCGAGCTGTTTGTCGAGCGTCTTAATGAGATTGATGTAAAGACAATCAAGAGCGAGGCGTGTGAGAATATAGAACAGGCACGCAAGGCAGCCTCAGAACTCGGCTATCCTGTCATAATACGCGCGGCTTATGCCTTGGGCGGTCTTGGCAGTGGTTTCTGTGACAACGAGGAGGAGCTTGACCGCCTGGCCGAAAAAGCTTTTTCGTTCTCTCCGCAGGTGTTGGTCGAGAAGAGCCTGAAAGGCTGGAAAGAAATAGAGTACGAAGTGGTGCGTGACCGTTATGACAACTGCATAACGGTATGTAACATGGAAAACTTTGACCCTCTTGGCATCCACACAGGCGAGAGTATTGTCATCGCCCCGTCACAGACGCTTACCAACAGCGAGTATCATAAGCTCCGTGCGTTGTCAATCAAAATCATACGCCACATTGGCATAGTAGGAGAGTGCAACGTGCAGTATGCTTTCGACCCGAAGAGCGAAGACTATCGCGTCATAGAGGTTAACGCCCGTTTGAGCCGCAGTTCGGCTCTCGCTTCAAAGGCTACAGGCTATCCGCTTGCATTCGTTGCTGCCAAGCTTGGATTGGGCTATGGCCTGTTTGAGCTTAAGAACTCTGTCACGAAGACCACGAGCGCATTCTTCGAGCCGGCGTTGGACTATGTCGTATGTAAAATACCACGTTGGGATTTGAGCAAGTTCCGTGGTGTTGACCGCGAGCTTGGTTCTTCGATGAAGTCTGTCGGCGAGGTGATGGCCATAGGGCGCAACTTCGAGGAAGCCATACAGAAGGGCTTGCGCATGATAGGGCAGGGGATGCACGGCTTTGTTGAGAACAAGGAACTTGAAATCGCCGACATCGACGAGGCACTGCGTGACCCGACTGACAACCGTGTTTTTGTCATATCAAAAGCCATGCACCGTGGTTATACCATAGACCAAATCCATGAGCTGACAAAGATAGACAAATGGTTCCTCTACAAACTGAAGCATATCATCGACATAGACGAGGCGTTGAAGCGTTGCAAGAGTGTCAATGTGCTTGACAAGGACTTGCTGCGCACGGCTAAGGTCTACGGCTTTACCGATTTCCAGATAGCCAGGGCCGTAGGTTTGGAGAATGAGCTTGGCAATATGACAAAGGCCGGTCTTGTAATACGTCAGTTGCGCAAGAACTATGGAATATTGCCCGTTGTAAAGCAAATCGACACGTTGGCTGCCGAGTATCCCGCACAGACCAACTATCTGTATGTTACTTACGCAGGCGTTAAGAGCGACATCAACTTCGAGCGCGACAAGCGTTCAATAATAGTGCTCGGTTCCGGTGCTTACAGGATTGGCAGCTCCGTGGAGTTCGATTGGTGCGGCGTGCAGGCTCTGAACACCATACGCAAGCAGGGATGGCGTTCGGTTATGATAAACTATAACCCCGAGACCGTTTCGACAGACTATGACATGTGCGACCGTCTGTATTTCGACGAGCTTACGTTTGAGCGTGTCATGGATATTATCGACCTTGAATGCCCGCATGGTGTAATCGTTTCTACGGGCGGACAAATCCCCAATAATCTTGCCATGCGCCTTGATGCGCAGAATGTGCCAATCCTCGGTACGTCGGCAAAGGACATTGACAACGCCGAGGACCGTGCCAAGTTCTCGTCGATGCTTGGACGCAACGGCATAGACCAGCCGGAGTGGAGCGCGCTGACCTCGATGGACGACATACAGCGGTTTATCGACCGCGTAGGTTTCCCTGTGCTTGTACGTCCGTCGTATGTGCTGTCTGGCGCGGCAATGAACGTATGTTCAAACAACGACGAGCTGGTGCGCTTCCTTAAACTGGCCGCCAATGTGTCGGAAGACCATCCCGTAGTTGTAAGCCAGTTTATCGAGCACGCCAAGGAGGTTGAGATGGATGCTGTTGCCCGTGACGGCGAAATCATAGCTTACGCCATAAGCGAGCACATCGAGTTTGCCGGTGTTCACTCTGGTGACGCTACCATCCAGTTCCCGCCGCAGAAGCTGTATTGTGAGACAATACGCCGTATCAAGCGCGTGAGCCGCAAGATAGCCCAGGAGCTTCATATCAGCGGTCCGTTCAACATACAGTTCCTCGCACGTGACAATGACATCAAGGTCATCGAGTGCAACCTGCGTGCTTCGCGCTCGTTCCCGTTCGTCAGCAAGGTGTTGAAAATCAACCTGATAGAGCTTGCCACCAAGGTTATGCTTGGACTGCCCGTAGAGCGTCCGGACAAAGACCTCTTCGACCTTGATTACGTCGGGATAAAGGCCAGCCAGTTCTCGTTCAACCGTTTGCAGAAGGCCGACCCTGTGCTCGGTGTTGACATGGCTTCTACGGGCGAGGTAGGTTGTCTTGGCGACGATACCAATACAGCACTGCTCAAGAGTATGCTGTCAGTAGGCCAGCGCATACCGGAGAAGAACATCCTGTTGTCAACCGGCGGCCCGAAACAGAAAGCCGAGACGCTTGACGCAGCACGCCAGTTGGTTAAGAACGGTTACAAGATTTTTGCAACGGTTGGCAGTTCAAAGTTCCTTACGGAAAACGGAGTTGAGAACACCATGGTCTATTGGCCGTCAGATGCCGACAAGCATCCGCAGGCTCTTGACATGCTCCATCGTCATGAAATAGACCTTGTGGTAAACATCCCGAAAGACCTTACGGTAAGCGAGCTCTCAAACGGCTACAAGATACGCCGTGCGGCCATTGACCTTAACGTACCGCTCATAACAAACAGCCGCTTGGCATCGGCGTTCATCAACGCCTTTTGCCGTGTCAAGCTTGACGACATCGATATAAAGTCGTGGAGTGAGTATAAGTAAAATGAAACGTGGGCTCGTGACAAGAGGATATTCAGGTTATCAGTTTCGATACGGATGTTTCCTGTCACGAGCCAACGTATATATTTGAAAATGGCATGATTGCCGGTCTTTATGTGTTTCCATCTTGCCATTTGTATGAGTGTCAAAGACTTGCCATGTTAACCTCTTGGTTACCAATGATTTGTGGCGCAATATAAAATATGGCAGGGCTTGATTATTGGATTTTTTGATGCGTAATTTGTAAAACGTCGTCTTTTATATCCTAAAAGATGGCTTTTTACAGCTCGGTTTATGGTGTTTTACACGGTAAAAGGCCGTGTATTGCAATATATATACATGGTAGTGTCAATATATGCAATCCTGTCATGCAACTTGTTGTTACATTTTCAACACTTCAGAAAGCTGGCAGATTAAGTTTTTCAAATTAATGGAAGTGAACGGAATTCCTATTAAAGGTACCTGGATGTTCGTGTCATAAATGCTATTAACGGCTTTGAGTTTGACGCACTTAAAGTTGTTACATGGATATACCAACATCGCCGTTTTGTCTTTTGACGGGTCAAATGAACTATAAGCAAGTATTTGATGGAAGTCTAATCTAAAAGCTTCTTTTAAAGCATCGGAAGCTGATTGTACATTAAGCATGTGCGCCTTGTACTTAGCATCAGCAAAATATAACTTATTCTCTTTATGGAGAATAACGTCAGGCTCAAGATATTTAAGCGTCCAGGATGGACAGTTACTTCCTCTAATTGAAAATTTATGATTGTTAATTGCATGTGCGCCATTAATTTTACCTACGCAATTTAGAACATATTGAACATATTTTTCAAATAGTTCAGCAGCGTCTATTTTCCATGATTTGTTGTTTGCAGTGCTGTGCTTTAAAAGCTTATTGGCATTTTCTTTTAATTCCTTGATTTTTATTGGTTCAGATGGACGAATATGAAATATAGCATGAGGGATTGCTCTGTCATGTTCGTTTAGATACTTTTTAAGTATTTCTACCTCGGAAAAATATCGCAGTCTTATTGGTAAAGGTGTCTTGAAAGATTCAAATTCATTGATAGCAATATTTAGCACGTAAGTTAATTCTTGCCATTCATTATGTTTTCTTGATAGTATATTTTTACGATTTTCAAACTTTATAGTGTTATTGGGGGTGATTGAGTCATGAATGTATTTAGACCAATTCGTTGAGCCACAAGGATGTGTCTCTATTTTTGCTATTGTGTCAAATTTGTTCCATGGCTCTCTGATTGCCTTAAAGAATGAATTAAAATAGTTAATGCAATCGAAGTATAATGGAGCTTTTAGGCCATTGGGGGATTGGAGTTCTTGGTCAAGGTAACAAGGCACAAGCGTATCTTTCAATAGGTATGCAAGTTCAGATATGTTTTCACCAAAGCGCGGGATGATTTGTATATCTGTATAGTATTTACCTGATGATGGTGTTCTTAATGGAGCCGCACCTATAAAATTTGAAGCTATAAGCCGAAGCCCTTTTTCATAATTAACTTCTTCAAATTGAGCGGAGACTCCTAAAAAGGAAAATACCGCCTTATTAAAAGCAATAAACCGCTGTATAGCCTGTTCGGGATAGCGTTTATCCCATTTCCATACCTTGTTGAGTTCTGCAAATGGAATGAAACGCTCTTGAAGGCACCGCATTCTAATAATAGACATTACTCAAATAGGTTTTTCCTGATTTTTCGGTAGAATAAATCGCTAAATTCTCCTGCTGCAGAAACCATGTGCCCCTCTTCTAGATATTCTTTGATTAGAGGCATTAGTTCATATTCAATTTTTTGATTAAGTTCTTCAATAGTGGAAGCCATAAAATAAGCACCTCCAGGTTGAAGGTTTAATTCAGAATCTGATGCATATTTTTCAAAAATAGCAGATATTTCTTCAAAAAGTTCTTTACTTTCAGGGATGACTCCTGTTGAAAAACATTCTGGCTTAATCGTATACCATGCAAATCTGCGACGTAGTGCAAAGTCAACAACAGCAATGCTTCTGTCCGCAGTATTCATTGTGGCAATTACATGCAAGTTTTTGGGAATTTCAGATATTTCTCTTTCACCGAGTTTAATAGTGTTTTTATGAGATGTTCTTTTGGGCTCAAAAAGATAGAACACAGGGCCTAGCACATTGGAAAGATTAGCTCGATTGATTTCATCAATAATAAGGAGGACATTTTCTTGCTGATTTTTAGAAGCATAATCTATCGCTTCACAAAGTTCACCATATTTAAATTCATATTCCACTTTTTCACTTTCTAGTTTTGGATAGATACCATATACGAAATCTGAAAAGGTGGTTTCTGCATGAAACTGTGTAAAGAAAACTTTTTTATATCTTTCTGAAATCTTTTCTGCAAGAAACGTTTTGCCTGTTCCTGGTGCTCCTTGCAGGACCACAAAACGCCTATTAGCCAAAAGTTTTATGACTTCTTTCTCATTGTCATTTGGAACATGTAGTTTTCTTACAGAATTAATAGCGTTTGTTATCGCTTTTCTTTGATTCATTGTGGATGCCCATTTACGAATAGAAGCATATTGAGCAGTCCATGCTTCCACAAGTTTCATGTCTACATTTTTAGTTGTGTCAATCAGGCACCCGATTGAAAGAACGGTGCGATATTTATCAAGACGCACATTTGTCTTTTCTTCTATTGTAGAAAAATCAATAGGCGTTTCAATATCTGTAAATTTGGGTTTGCAAAATGTATAATGACCATCATCTACCGGAAGTATCTTGAGAAATAGTCTTCTCATGCCTGGAGTTGTAGCAAGTTCGTAGTCTCTGCTAAAACCTTCTGAGCCGACTCCGATAGTCATCATATACATGTCTTCTTTCTCACCAGCAGGTAAAAATACTAGAGAGAAATCAGAATAAGGTCCGCTCGTGGCTTCTTCCGGATTAATGAATGCAAAATACTGAACATTGCCATTTTCATATACAAGATTTTTTCGAATAACAGTATTCTGTTTCTTTCTTCCCTCTGTTTTTTCAATCATCCCAAAATTGCTCGCGATTTCTTTACATTTATTGAAAAACTTTTCTGGTCCCATATGTTCCCCTGTTATTTAAATCTTTATTGTGTTTGCAAAAATATTAAAATCTATGGAATAATCGTCTAAATTCGGCTGATTAACGCAATCTAATTTGAAAATTATGAAATTTATTGACAGCCAACGGTTTATGGAACATACTGTAAAAGGCCGCCTTTCAGCCTGCGGTTTGCCGCTTTTTGCAACGTAAAAGACCATGTTTTATGACGCGAAAGGCGGCCTTTTGCAAACCTGGGAAGCTGTTGCCGTCTGACTGGTGTAAAAAACATAGCTCCGTGAGGCCCACACCTATGGCGTCAAAGGGCGCGCGTGGCACGCCGGAAAACCGTGCTACGTGAGCCTGAAACATGGCTTTTAAGGCGTATTTAACCGCCTGCGGAACACCAGTGTACGTAAAATGAAACATTTGTGTACATCGTAAAACGCCAATGTACAGAGCATTTTACATTTGTAGACATATTTTAATCGGTTATTATCTAATTTTGCATCGTTGGAAAACTCATGGAAAATACTTTGCCTTACATATATGAAAACTTTAAATTCAAACTTTATCTAAAACTAAAATCATGGGTAAATCAATCTTAAGTAAAATCGCCATTGCGGCCGCGATGCTGTTTCCGGCGTCGGGCTTGTTGGGCGGTTCTGCCGTTGAGGCCAAGGTCGTCAAGGGGCAGGTGACATCGGCCGCCGACGGCGAGGCGCTAATCGGCGCCACTGTGAAACTGGAAGAATCGACGGCGGCGACCGTTACCGACCTCGACGGAAACTTCCAGATTAACGCCGAAGACGGGCAGCACATCGTCGTGTCCTACATCGGCTATGTAACGAAGACCGTCACCGTGCGCGGCGACTTCCTCGCAATCAAGCTGGACGAGGAGGCGAGCACGCTCGACGACGTTGTGGTAATAGGCTACGGCGTGCAGAAGAAAAAGCTCGTAACCGGTGCCACTACACAGCTCAAGGGAGAGGACATTGCCAAGCTGAACACCAACAACGCCCTCCAGGCAATGCAGGGGCAGACGCCCGGCGTGAACATCATATCAGAGTCGGGGCAGCCAGGCTCGGATATGAAGGTAATCATCCGCGGCCAAGGCTCTAACACCTCAAACTCACCTCTTTATATTATAGACGGCATTCCGGGTGACCTTAAGAACATCAATCCGAGCGACATCGAGAGCATCGACGTGCTCAAGGATGCGGCTTCGGCGGCCATCTACGGTGCGCAGGCCGCCAACGGAGTGGTGCTCGTTACAACGCGCACGGGCAAAGTGGGCAAGGCTCAGGTGACATTCGACGGCTACATAGGCTGGCAGACGGCGTCGCGCAAAATCGAGATGTGCGACGCACGCGAGTACATGACTCTCATGGAGGAGCAGAACATCAACTCGGGCAGCGGCCCGATAGACTGGTCTGCCTCCCCCAGCATCTACAACCAGCTGACCGGCGAGCTTAACAATACCGATTGGATGGGAGCCATGTTCAAGGACAACGCTCCGCAACAGAGCTACACAGTCGGCGTGAACGGAGGCTCGGAAACGGCCACCTATGCCGTTAGCCTCGGCTATTACAGCCAGGAAGGAATAGTTGGCGGCAAGCGCGCGTCGAACTACGCGCGTTACAACTTCCGCACGAACCTCGAGCAGAAGTTGTACAACGGCCTGCTGCGCATCGGCGAGAACGTAAGCATGGCATACGTAAGGAACAACGGCATCGGCACCGGCAACATGTACAACAACGTGTTGCGTCCCGCATATGCCACGTCGCCGTTGCAGGCAATGTACGTAAGCCAGCAGCCTACGCGCGACGACCTGAACAACGGTTACTCTTACTCTGTAGCCTCGGACTGGTCGCAATACGACGGCAACCCCGTTGCCAACCTCTACCGTTCAAAGAACATTTCAGACAGCCAGAACTGGGTTGCCAACGTGTTCGCCGAAATAGAGCCAATCAAGGGGTTGAAGATACGCACCCAGCTCGGCTTCAACCACAACTCCAGCTCGTACCGCAGCTTCCTTCCCTCATACACGTCAACCACGACAGACGCACGCAGCAACAACGTAGCGCAGAACATGGAGAAGAGCTGGACGCTCACATGGACCAACACGGCGACATACGACTGGACCATTGGCGACCATTCATTCAACGCCATACTCGGCATGGAGGCGGAGCGTTACCAGGGCGACAGGATGGAAGGCAGCAACTCGCTGCTCGAAATCTACGAGGACTGGGCGCACGCTTACCTTGACAACGCCGCCAACGTGAACACCGGCCGCCTTAGCGGCCGTCCGCTCGACGACTACCGCCGCGTGTCTTACTTCGGCCGTATAGGCTGGAACTACAAGGAGACTTACCTCTTCAACGCCACCCTCCGCGCCGACGGCAGCTCGCGCTTCGCTAAGGGTAACCGCTTCGGTTACTTCCCCTCGTTCAGCGCAGGCTGGGTAATCACCAACGAGAAGTTCATGCAGGGCGTAGCCAAATACATGGACTACTTCAAGCTCCGTGCAAGTTGGGGGCAAGTAGGAAACAACTCCATTGCCAACTTCCTCTACGCTTCACCTGTCACCTTGATAGACGGCGACTATAACTTCGGCACGGGCAAAGGCTCTGCAAACAATTCCACGGGTGCTTACCCCAACCGCATAGGCAACGAAGACCTTAAATGGGAGACGTCAGAACAGACCGACATAGGCTTTGACGCACGCTTCATCGACGGCCGACTCAACGTCAACTTCGATGCATATTGGAAGAGTACGAAGGACTGGATAGTGCAAGCTCCAATCATAGGTACCGCCGGAGCCGACGCGCCCTACATCAACGGCGGCGACGTGAAGAACACAGGTGTCGAGCTGGGAATGACCTGGAGCGACAAAATAGGCAAGGTACAGTACAACATCGGCGGCAACTTCGCATACAACAAGAACGAAGTTGGCAAGATAAACACTGCCGACGGCATGATACATGGCTCTACAAACGTAATGTTCAACAACCAAAGCGAGTTCTACCGCATCAGCGAAGGGCACGCCATGGGCTACTTCTGGGGCTTCAAGACCGATGGACTGTTCCAGAATCAGCAGGAAATTGACGACTGGGTGGCAGCCGGCAACGGCATCCTCTCGGGAGCGCAGCCGGGCGACATCAAGGTCATTGACATCAACCATGACGGCAAATTAGATGATGCCGACAAGGTAGACTTGGGCAACGGAATACCAAAATTCAACTTCGGCTTCAACCTCGGACTTACCTGGAAGGAGCTTGATTTCAGCATGGTGTGGAGCGGAGCCGCAGGCTTCAAGGTCGTAAACGGAGGCTACCGCAACTGGGGCAGCTCGTCGCAGTCGAACTACACCACCTACTTCCTCGGCCGCTGGACTGGCGAAGGCACAAGCAACTCGATACCGCGCCTCGTCAACAGCGACATAAGCTGGACCAACTTCTCCGACATTTACCTGCAAGACGGCGACTATATCCGCCTGGCAAACGTCACCATAGGCTACGACTTCGCCAAGCTAATCGGCCTGAAGGCCATCTCGCAGGCACGCCTCTACTTCCGACGCAGCATGTGTACATCGTTGATTATCAATAGCATAGCGCTCTAAAAGGTACAACCAGCAGGTTGGCAAGTATCTGAGAATGTGTAAGTTAGTGATTTTTAGCACCATTCTCGGCTTGTACCTCCATTTTGGAAAGTAAAAGTAAGTGTAATTTCTTGAATATCAAAATGCGCGGTACAAAAACTTGTGAAAAATGCCGTTTTTTGATGAGAAAAGGTACAAAAAT
>ENA-OPIO01000054-OPIO01000054.1-human-gut-metagenome-genome-assembly--contig:-NODE-54-length-43307-cov-4.397276_pt1 | contig 43307 bp, 27 predicted proteins | sample MGYA00241395_ERZ501636 | MGnify/ENA primary metagenome ERZ501636 (study PRJEB25962, sample SAMEA2042198) | human gut metagenome | biome: human gut; feature: human-associated habitat; material: faeces... | reverse complement strand
CCCACGATGAGCGTGAACAGCGCCACAAGCGCAAGTCGAAAAGTTTTTAAATTACCAGACATAAATGTTACTATTTTAATTAAATAGTAACTCTACAGCCTTCACCCATAGAATTGGCGGCTTTAAAAATTATAATTATATACGGTAAAATAATTGCGATTTTATATAATTTACAGTCGATAAATGTTATTTATTTAATTATTCAAAGATATTTGTTCTAATTTTAAAAAGCCATCTTTTGCTGGCTTAAAGACGGCTTTTAGTAACCTTAAAAGCGGCCTTTAAGGTTATTAAAAGCGGCCTTTCGCACCGTCGATGACGACATCATACCGCCAAATCAGCAAAACATTACGATGTTTGTATGCTCGGCAAATAGCCATATCCTATCCGCATACGCAACCGAAGGCCAGTAATGGCCCAATGACGACATAACTTTTAGTCTAATGTGAATACCTTACCGTTGGCAAAATCCGGGCATTCATTATGCTTTTCATATACCTTATTATATATAAAGGCTTGTGGATACATGTTGCAGGCAGTTGAAGTCATGGAAAATTAGATGTCTGTATATATGCTAACAGATATTAATTTTCGTCTTTAGGCACGCCCTTAAAAAATCTATTAAATTATCTTTTTATAAAAAAATAAAGAAAAAAGTTTTGCACAATATAAAATTTTGCTAACTTTGTGGGCAGATTTATCAAATTATTAAAAACTAATATCAAAAAACAAATGAAATAATACGCTCCATAAATCTGTCTGTCCGCATTTAAAATGCTGGCTTTCAACGTGTTCAGGAGCGAAAGATGAGATGGCGAATCTCATTCTGTACGTGGGTTGTCAATAAAAGCATTATGAACTCATGAAAACATAAGGACACTTAAACAATGAAAATATTTATCTTTTATTAATTAAAATAGTAACATTTATGTCTGGAAATTTAAAAACTTTTCGACTTGCGCTTGTGGCGCTGTTCACGCTCATCGTGGGCTCGCTGTCGGCGCAGACAATCAAAGGAAATGTGAAAGATTCCAACGGAGAGGCCGTCATCGGCGCAACAGTCCTCGAAAAAGGGACTAAAAACGCCGTAGTGACCGATATCGACGGAAACTTCTCCATTAAGTTATCGAGCGGTAACGAACTGCAGTTCTCATATATTGGTATGAAGCCGCAGACGGTAAACGTTACCGGCAAAAGCACCGTCAATATCGTAATGGAAGACGAGGCAACCAATCTTGACGACCTCGTTGTCATCGGTTACGGCTCCGTTCGCCGCAAGGACCTTACCGGTTCCGTGGCCACTGTGAGCAACGAAGCCCTCGCGGCTGTTCCTGTTGCGTCAGTAACCGAAGCCCTCACGGGCAAGATGGCCGGTGTAAACATCACCACGACCGAAGGCTCGCCCGACGCAGACGTGAAAATACGTGTACGTGGAGGAGGCTCCATCACTCAGAGCAACGACCCATTGCTCATCGTCGACGGATTCCCCGTTGAAAGTATCAGCGACATTCCTGCAACCGACATCGAGGACATTACCGTACTTAAGGACGCATCATCCACAGCCATCTACGGTTCGCGCGGTGCCAACGGCGTTATCCTCGTTACCACAAAAAGCGGCAAGGCAGGCAAGGTAAACGTAAGCTACAACGCCTACTACAGCTGGAAGAAAGTTGCAAAAACCATGGACGTGCTCTCTCCTTACGACTACGCCAAATGGCAGTACGAGCTGGCCGGCTTGATCAACTCAGAGGACATGACCTCTTATACTGATTATTTCGGCACGTATGCCGACATGGATATGTATAAGGGCATTGCAGCCAACGACTGGCAGGACATCGTTTACGGACGCACAGGCCACACGTTCAACCATAACATAAATATCAGCGGAGGTTCTGAGACCATAAAATACGCGTTCAGCTACGCCCACATGAACGACAAGGCCATACAGATAGGCTCAAACTATAAGCGCGACAACTTCAGCCTCAAGCTGAACACGAAGCCGAGCAAGACAACAAAGCTCGACTTCCAGGTTCGTTACTCCGACACCGACATACGTGGCGGTGGCGCAAATGACGCGACAAGTACTTACGACACTGACAAGAGATTGAAATACGCCCTTCTTTATTGGCCGATGCCATTGTCTAACTTGGGGTCTGACTCAGGAGCTGGCGACGATGAGCTCGGAAACCTGTATCACCCCGTACAGAGCCAGTATGACAACGACCGTAAAAAGGAACGTAAGAGCCTGAATATGTCAGGAGCGTTCAGCTGGGAGATATTCAAGAACTTCAACGTTCGCACCGAGTTCGGTTACGACGACTACAACCAGTACGACCAGCGCTTCTGGGGTACGACTACTTATTACGTAACAAACGTTCCATCAGAAGCAAATAAGGGTAAACCAGCCATCCGCATGGTTGACACCAACCGTCACCGCTTCCGCAACTCGAACACCATCAGCTACGACTTCGACAAGCTGTTCAAGAACAAGGACCACAGCCTGAATATGATGATAGGACATGAGTACATTATAACGAAAGAGCGTGAAAACACTAATGAAGTACACGGTTTCCCGGAGGATTATACGGCAGACCAGGCATGGAAACTGTCCTCTCAAGGCACACCTTACTTCATTGACGACAATTACAGCGCCGACGACAAGCTGCTCTCGTTCTTCGGCCGTGTAAACTATAACTGGAAAGACCGCTATCTCTTGACAGCTACATTCCGTGCCGACGCCTCCTCAAAATTCTCGAAAGAAAACCGCTGGGGCTACTTCCCTTCTGCGGCTGTCGCGTGGCGTATATCTTCCGAGCCGTTCATGAAGGGTACGCAGAAGTGGCTCGACGACTTGAAACTGCGTTTTAGTTATGGTACTGCGGGAAACAACAATATCCCGACAGGACAACTTGCACAACTTTATTCGTCCAGTCCAACGACATGGATCAACGGCTTCACCCAATATTGGGCTCCGTCAAAGATAATGGCCAACCCCGACCTTAAGTGGGAGACTACCATCACGCGCAACCTCGGCCTTGACTTCACCCTCTTCGGCGGCAAACTTTCGGGTAGTATCGAGGCTTATCTCAACACGACGAAAGACCTGTTGATAGAGTTCCCCGTTGCCGGAACCGGTTATGATAAACAGTACCGCAATATGGGCGAGACCGAGAATAAGGGTATAGAGTTCAGTTTCACTTACCACGTGATAGACAAGAAGAACTGGGGTATCGACCTGTTCGGTAACATCGGCCTCAACAAGAGCAAGATCAAGGATCTCGGCCAGATGGCGGACTTCGGTTGGGAGAGCCGTTGGGCCGGCGGCAGCAGCGGTATCGGTAACGACTATTTAATAGCCGTTGGCGGACAGGTTGGTGAGATTATCGGATACAAGGGCGCAGGACGCTATGAAGTGGACGACTTCATCGGATATGATGCGGCGACGGACACTTGGGAATTAAAACCTGGAATTCCAACCATTGCAGGCGAAGACGTACGTCCAGGTACGATAAAACTGGTAGACCAGCCCACTACTACGGACGAGAACGGTAATCCTGTAGGTGACGGTGTAATCAATGAGGATGATATTGTTAAGATAGGAAACGTAAATCCTGATTTGTACGGAGGTTTCGGTATCAACGCCCATGCCTTCGGTTTCGATCTAAGCGCCAACTTCAACTTCAGCATTGGCAACCAAGTATATAATGCCAACAAGATAGAAGGAACGCAGACTAGTAAGTACCAGTACCGCAACATGTTGACCATTATGGCTGACGGCAAGCGTTGGACAAACCTCGACCCAGTAACGGGTCAGATATGCAACGACCCAGCACGTTTGGCCGAGCTCAATGCCAACACCACGATGTGGTCGCCCTATACGAGCCAATTCTATCTGACGGACTGGGCTATAGAAGACGCATCGTTCCTCCGCCTGAACACGCTTACATTAGGCTACACCCTACCACAGAGCCTGACCAAGCGCATAGGTATCAACACACTGCGTTTCTACTGCACGGCGTACAACGTGTTTACAATCACCGGTTATAGCGGTTACGACCCCGAATCAGATTGTATCCGCAGTTCAGCTCTCACTCCTGGAGTCGATTATTCAGGTTACCCACGTAGCCGTTCGTTCGTAATAGGATTGAATCTTAATTTTTAGTAAAATAATTAAGGAGTAGAAGAGTAGAGGAGTAGAGAAGTAAGTAGATTACTCCGACGGAGAAAAATAAGTTAGAGTGATAAATATGAGTAAAAGCATATCTACTTACTCCTTCCCTCCTTACTCCTTCCCTCCTGCAAAATAACAAAACAATGAAGAATTTTCTTAAAATATCAATACTTTCGTTGGCTGCCACAGGCCTTGTTACATCATGTGACATGGACGCGCCCACGCAGTCAACACTTGACGAGAGTTCGGTTTACTCCATTTATTCAATGGCAGAAGCCGGAGTGATGGCCATACACCAATCCTTGTGTGAAACAAATGCATACCGCGGACGCTTTATGCCTTACTACGGAATGAATACGGACGTGGAGACGACAAGCGGAGACACACCGTCATATTCAAACAGGAATGACGATAAACAGAACTTGCGTAATTATGCCACATTACCGACAAACGGTCAGATGAACATTTCGGGAGGCACTGATTGTTATTCAAAATTTTATGAAGCAATCGAACGCGCCAATATGTCCATCCGAGGCCTTCGCGCATACGGAAACATCGAGAACGATCCCGATATGGCACAGTTGCTCGGAGAGGCATTGACGCTCAGAGCATTGGTATATTTCGACCTTATCAAGATGCACGGGGACGTGCCCGCACGCTTCGAGCCGATTACAAACGAAACCATGTATCAGCCACGCGCTAACCGTGACTCAATATATAAAGTATTGCTTGCCGACCTTGATGAGGCTGCTGATTATTGTTATTGGCCAAACGAGAACACGATAACAAACACGACAGAGCGTGTAAGCAAGTCGTTCGTAAAGGGACTGCGTGCCCGTATTGCCCTCAGCGCGTGCGGATATGGCCTCCGTGGCGACGGTTTCCGCCGAAGCTATGACCCCGATCTTGCTCCGGAGAAGATGTACCAGATAGTAAAGGATGAATGTCTTGAGGTAATAAACCACAGCAGCGACATCCGTAACTTCGGTTTTGAAGATACATGGCGTAGGGTTTGCCAGCCGGATGTATCTGCAGGTAGGGAGTCTATCTTCGAGATACCGTTCTCGTCTGGGCGTGGGCGTGTTGCCTATACGTGGGGTGTAAAACACCAGGCCATTGACAAGTACCAAGAAGTTGCTGATGGAAAGAAAGGCGGAGAGAATGGCCCGCTACCTTATTTGTTTTATGATTATTCAAAATACGATGAACGCCGTAACGTAACTTGTGTTCCTTATCAGTGGAGTGCTGAATACGATTGCATCCAGGAGCCTCGATCCATTGACAAATGGTGTTTCGGTAAATACCGTTTTGAGTGGATTGCCAACCGTCCTATTTCTGATAATGACGACGGAGTAAACTGGGTAATAATGCGCCTTGCCGACATATACCTGATGGCTGCCGAGGCCATAAATGAGCTTGACGGCCCATCTGAGGCTGCTCAATACATGAGGGCTGTGCTCGAAAGGTCTATATCTAACGCTGATGTAGTGAACCAGCTTATGGCTCAGTACACGGCCAGCAAGGATGCATTCTTTGACGGAATAGTAGATCAGCGTGCATTGGAGTTCGCTGGAGAGTCGCTCCGTAAGCAAGACCTTATCCGCTGGGGTATCATCGACGAAAAGATGGCCGAGGCACAACAAAAACTGCGCGATCTGTCAACAAGAGCTCAAGGCAGTGCATACGCAGACCTGCCCGACAAACTGTACTACAAGAACGATGGTGAGACGCTGATAACTTACGGTCTTGAGCACGGTGACACCGACGATGAGGGAGAAAGACTGGAGGATGAGGAAGGCTATGAAAGCAAAGGCTGGACTGTGAGCAACGGGGTATCCCCGATTGATGATGATTACATCAACGGACTATACATCCAAACACCGAGCATGAACTGTCTGTGGCCGATATGGAGCACCGTCATCGCAAACAGTAACGGTATGCTAAATAATGACGGTAACTATGGACAATTGTCGGACTAATTAAAGGTGGAAAGGTGAAGAGTTGGGAAACAATATTCCGTCTCTTCGCCTGCACCGAGTATATTGACTCTTAAAAAACAAAACGTAAAAGAAAAGAATCATGAAACGAAATATTTATAAGGCTTTTGTCTTGGGATTTGGAGTGCTTACCTTGGCCTCATGTGATGACCCAATGGACGAGATTACAAGCATTATTTATGACCGTGTGTTTGCCCCAACGGAACTTGAAGCACGAAATCCTAGAGAGACGAGCGTCACACTTCAATGGAACGCATCTAAAGATGCTGTTGACTATTCCGTACAGCTGTTTGCGGACGACAGCTTGGCATTTGAGGGCGAGCCAGACGTAACGCTCACGACATCGGAGACGTCTATTGATATTACCGGGCTTGTGTACGATACAAGGTATTCGGCCAGGGTAATGGCTAATGACTCAGTAGACACAGACCGTAATTCAAAATGGAGTGAGGTGACTTTCAAGACCGCGGCCCAACAGATAATGGAAAGCATAACCGAAAACGATACCGGTGACAAGAATGTCACGGTAAGGTGGCCTGTAGGAGAAGAGGTTACAAGTATAAAGATAATGCTTTACGGTACTACAGAGCTTGCCGTGCCGGAATATACCATTACGCCTGAAGATTTGGCTGCAGGTTCTGCGTACGTTGACGGCCTTAATCCTGAAACAAGATATGATGTTTATCTATACAACAATGGCAAACAGCGTGGTCATAGGGACTTTACGACCATTGCAGACCTTGAGGGCGCGATACAGGTACATGACACGGATGACCTACAGACGCTGCTCGAAGAAGCACAGGACGGCGACGTATTCGCATTATATGGTGGAACTTTCATCATTACACCGTCAGATGATCCTGAGGTTAAAGAAACAGCAGGATGTGCAACAATAAGCAAAAACATCACAATAAAAGGTATTTATCCGACAAGCCGTCCAGTCATTAACGGACGTTTCCAACTTGATGATGGCGCTTCGTTAAGTCTCAGCCAAGTTGTCCTCGATGGAACGGGCACCAGCGGTGACCAGACATTCAACTACAAAACAGATGGCGTAACATATGCCTCTCTTGATGTCCAAGACTGCGAAATAAAGAATTATACTAAAGGAATACTTTACTTGAACGTGACAGCTACAATTTCAAATGTTACATTCAACAACTGCCTTATCCATGATATAGAGTGTGATGGAGGTGACTTCCTTGACTCCCGTAAGGGACTAATCGGAACTTTGAACATAACCAACTCAACGATTTACAATAGCGCAACAGGTCGTGACTTTATCCGTATCGACGATGCATCTGGCAGCTTCCCGGGAGCAGCCGGCCCTATAATAACGGTGGATCATTGTACAATTGACGGAGTTGCGAACAGCTCTAGCAGGCGTCTGCTCTACGTACGCTTCCCGGGCAACACGATAACTTGGACAAACAATATGGTATCGAATATGCCTGAGTGCGGTAGAGGATTCTCGGATAACAGCGCTACGGACGTGCCTAATTTTAGTAATAACAACTACTATAATACGAAGAATCTCGTATCAGAAGGAGGGGAAGAAAAAGCAAGATTCTTTGACGAATCAGGTTACACTGATGATCCTCAATACAAGGATGCAGCCAATGGCGACTTCACCATCCAGAATGAAGATGTAAGTATCCGCCAAATCGGTGACCCGCGCTGGTACACAGCACAAGAATAAAATAGTTGAATAGGTAAGTTTATATCTCTTTAACGCCGTGAGGCGGGACGAGGGAAAGGCGGCATGCCATAATCGGCATGCCGCCTTCATTTTTATGACAATTGGTGCATAAGTCTTTGTAAGTAAACATATTTTCCGTATCTTTGCCGATGGGATATAACAAAAATGAAATGAGCGAGAACCTGATAAGATTTGACTGGGCGATGAAACGCCTCCTAAGGAACAAAAGCAACTACGTAGTACTTGAGGGATTTCTCTCGACACTGCTGGGCGAGGATTTGCGGATATGCCGGTTTCTCGAGAGCGAGTCCAACCAGGACGACGCCACCGATAAGTTCAACCGCGCGGACATGCTCGTGGAGGACACCAACGGCAAGCTGCTCATCATCGAGGTGCAGAACAACCGTGAGCTTGACTACTTCCACCGCATGCTGTACGGAGTGTCAAAGACCATCTCGGAATATATCAACCTCGGCGACGACTACGACAAGGTGCGCAAAGTATACTCGATAAACATCGTCTACTTCGACCTAGGCCAGGGCAAGGACTATGTCTACCACGGCAAAACGGAGTTCCGTGGCCTTCACGACAAGAATGACATACTGCAACTGTCGGTGCGCCAGCGGGAAATATTCATCGGTAAAGACGCTGGCGACATCTTTCCCGAATACTATGTGTTGCGGGTAAACGACTTCGACAAAGTGGCCAAGACTCCTCTTGACGAGTGGGTAAAGTTCCTCAAGACCGGCGAGATAGACGCAACTGCAACAGCCAAGGGCCTTCCCGAGGCACGTGAACGCTTGCGCATAGACTCGCTTCCAGAACGCGAGAAGCATGCCTATTACCGTGACATGGAGGCCCTGCGTTACCAACGCAGTGTAATCAAGACCGGATGGGATGAGGGTCATGCTGACGGATTAGCGGAAGGACGCGCGGAAGGACGTGCGGAAGGACGTGCGGAAGGACGTGCGGAAGGACGTGCGGAAGGTATTGCAGAAGGACGAACCCAAAAAGCCATTGACATTGCACGAAGCATGAAGGCCATGGGTATATCGGTAGATGTAATATCCAAGTGTACAAGTCTTCCACCGGAGGAAATAGAAAAATTGTAATATATTGCATTGTAATAAACCGTCTTCTAGCCTTAAAATACGACTTATTGAATTATAAAAGGCCACCTTTTACATTATGAAAGGTGGCCTTTTATAATTCAATAAATGTGTTCACATTCAATCAATAGCAATAAAAAATATTCGCATTTTATCTTTCAGTCTTTCATTTTAGGCGTAAAGTCCTGACAATGAACGCCTTATATACTGACAGATGCTACTTACATCTGTCAGCGCAACATAAACGACAACCAGATGAAAGATTATTCTGCACAATCTTTCATTCCATAACAGACTGATAATCAATAAATTGCGTGCCAAACTGAAGGATGACAGACGAAATTCAATATTTATCTAACATTTCCTTTATCTTTTTACGGCGCTCGGCATGCTTACGTTCCTTTCTGTTGAAAATGGAGAAAAAGTCGAACTGAATTCCTGAACTTGCTTTAGAGCCTGCCACTCCCATCTTACGGCATTCTGCCTTAATATCAAAACCCGGACGAAGTCCCCGGGCCGTTACTACCACCTCGTCCAGCCGCCTGGTCTTAGGCATAAGCCATATTGTATCCTTTATTTCATCATTGTCAAGCCGTAAACTTTCATATGTTCCATGTGACAAGGTTACGCCACTACACTGTCCACTGACGGTAAAACGTCCGTAACGGTCGGTTTCTGTAGTGCCTTTAGGATTGATATAGACGATAACTCCTGACACATGACGACGCGTCTCCATGTCGTATACCACAGCTGAATACTGCTGTGCATAACCAATGGCTGTGTTGACTGAGCTGGTCAATAATGCAAAAGATAATACTCCAGGCGTTCTACGAAACATAACTTTATTAAAACGCCACAAAGTTATGAAAAAACAGTAATAAGACAAAGCTTACTATAAAATGAAAGCTATACAACAAGCAATGGTTACAGATTATTAACCAAACGATTAAAATCTGTTCAAATCAAAAACGGCCATCACATCAAGAATAAAAAAAATGACATAATGAGTTACCGCATTTTACCAACAATACATGTTTATTTAACCTGAAAGACATACCGCCTGCAGACCTGTCCGCCAGCCTGTCGATTACGGTATTGGGCAAAATACGAATTTTCATCAGTGTGAAAACCCTTACAGACAATAAAAACAATGCAGCATAACAAGCTCAAAAAACCGTCACGGCTGCCATGAACAATATGCATTGACAAGACCGTAACGGTAATTTTTTACTGGTATTCCCTATATGCTTACGTCAAACAACTATTCCCACTCTATTGTCGAAGGCGGTTTTGACGAAATATCATAGCATACGCGGTTTACGCCTTTCACCTTATTGATTATTTCGTTAGACACTTTTGCCATAAAGTCATAAGGCAGGTGAGCCCAGTCGGCCGTCATGGCGTCCATGCTGGTTACCGCACGCAAAGCTACGGGATGTTCGTAAGTACGCTCATCGCCCATAACCCCGACGCTGCGTATTGTCGAGAGAAGAACGGTGCCGGCCTGCCATACCTTGTCGTAAAGCGACTCTCCATCCTCGCAAACGTAGTTATGCATGTTCTCGATGTAGATGTCGTCGGCGTCTTGCAGGATACGGACTTTCTCACGCGTTATGTCGCCAAGTATGCGCACGGCCAGTCCTGGTCCAGGGAAGGGATGGCGCTTGATAAGTCGTTCTGGCATTTTCAGCTCATAACCAACACGGCGAACCTCATCCTTGAACAGCCACTGCAACGGCTCACAAAGCTGCAACTTCATCTCTTTCGGCAGTCCGCCTACGTTGTGGTGGCTCTTGATTGTCATACCTGTAATGCTCAGGCTCTCTATACGGTCGGGATAAATGGTTCCCTGAGCAAGCCATTTGGCGTCTGTTATCTTCTTTGCCTCGGCATTAAACACTTCAACAAAGTCACGTCCGATGATTTTACGTTTCTGCTCTGGATCTGTCACTCCTTCAAGATCCTTGAAGAACTTGTCACTCGCGTCAACGCCGATCACGTTCAGGCCAAGCCCCTTATATGCATCCATGACTTTCTGAAACTCGTTCTTGCGAAGCATTCCATGGTCAACGAAGATACATGTCAGATTGCTGCCGATTGCTCGGTTAAGCAGAGTAGCGCATACAGAAGAGTCAACACCGCCGCTAAGTCCGAGGATTACACGGTCGTTGCCGAGCTGCTCCTTCAGTTCCTTGACCGTCGTTTCTACGAATGATGCAGCACTCCACTCCTGCTTGCTGCCGCATATATCCACGACAAAATTCTGCAATAACTGCTTACCCTGTTCAGTATGGAACACTTCGGGATGGAACTGCACCGCCCACAATGGCTTGCTGTCGCTGGCGTATGCAGCAAACTTAACGTCGGCCGTGGAGGCTATAACGTGGCAGTCGGCCGGTATCGCCGTAATAGTATCGCCGTGGCTCATCCACACTTGAGAGTTCTCCTTGAAGCCACGGAACAAAGGATTCTGCGCATCAAACGACGTAAGGTGTGCCCGCCCATACTCGCGCGTATTGGTCTTTTCAACCTTTCCGCCTCCCTGCGAGGCAATGAACTGCGCTCCGTAGCATATTCCGAGCACGGGGAACTTGCCTACAAACTGGCTCAAGTCTACCTTGAACGCCTCCGGGTCGTGCACGGAATAAGGCGAACCGCTAAGGATTACGCCGATAACGCCCGTCGTGTCCTGCGGAAACTTGTTGTAAGGCAGGATTTCGCAAAACGTGTCGAGCTCGCGCACACGACGGCCGATGAGCTGCGTTGTCTGCGATCCGAAATCGAGAATGATGATTTTCTGCATTGTATCTATTTATTAGGAGTTTAAGAAGTTACCGTTTGCTTCGCCCGTTAAAGAGTCGAATACAAAAGCTTTTTTACAGTTGACAAGTGACGAGATACAAGTTGACAAAAAGATGTGCCTTGCCATCCGTCCGCTTGTCCATATTTCTTGTACCTTCAGAAATTCTTTTGCAAAGGTACAATATTTTTTTTATGTTTCGACATAATGAGTTGGTTTATTGAACGAAAACACGCCATAGTACGTACGGAAACACACAATTCAAAAACGCACAGATTTAATCAATAATACAAAATACAGCAAATAACGTTGCAAAAAGCCGTAAATTGCAACGCAAAAGGCGGCCTTTCAGTAACAGAAAGGCCGCCTTTTGCAAAATAAATAATAGGTGGCAGGGCTACTTGTCAGTATAAGGAAATCTGCACCGGGACATAACTTGCTCAAAGAACGTTGGCGGCAACAAACTGTTCTGCCTCTGACAACGTATCAAGTTTTCCGACATCAAGCAAACGCAAGTCCGGCTTCACCACACCGCGTACATTGGCTTCAGCGCACACTTTGAGGTAAAAATCCATTATGCCAAACTTATCCGGAAAGTTATCCATAATCGGAAACAAACGTGGCGAGAACACGTGTATGCCCGAAAACGCAAACATACGGCATGACTTTACATCAATATAAGGATACGGAGTCTTTACCTCACCTGTCTCTATATTAGTCCAACCAACCAGCCTCATATCGTCATCGAACAACAGATAACGCTTGGTCTTGCGCTCGCTAACGAGCAATGTCGCGTCATTATCGGCATGCATGGAATACAACCACGCAAGGTCAACGTTACAAAGAATGTCGACATTGTGTATGAGAATCGGGCGGTCGCCGCAAAATAACGGAGCCGCTTTCTTTATTCCGCCACCGGTGTCAAGCAGCATTGCCGACTCGTCGCTTATGCGGATGTCAATACCGAAATTATCATTACTACGCAAGAAATCCGTTACCTGTGACGCAAAATGATGAACGTTTACGACAATCCTGTCCGTTCCGGATGACTTGAGCCTCCCAATAACATGCTCGATAAGAGGCACTCCCCCTACCCTGACAAGAGCCTTAGGCATGGTATCAGTTATAGGTTTCAGTCTTGTGCCGAGACCCGCGGCGAAAATCATTGCTTGCATCATTTTACTTCCGTACGTTTTGCTTCCAATATCTTATTTATATTCTGCTCACGATGCACAACCCTAACCTCAACACCGAACTTGTCATTAATGTGCTCCGCCAAATGCTGTGCTGCATATACGCTGCGGTGCTGGCCACCTGTACATCCGAAACAGAACATAAGGCTCGTGAAGCCTCGCTGGATGTATCGACGCACATGGACGTCGGCCAATTTGTAGACACTTTCAAGGAATGTCAGTATCTCTCCGTCGTCTTCAAGGAAACGGATTACCGGTTCGTCGAGTCCGGTCAGCTTTTTATACGGCTCATAACGCCCAGGATTGTGCGTTCCACGGCAGTCAAACACATAACCGCCACCGTTACCGCTCTCGTCTTCCGGTATTCCTTTATGAAAAGAGAAACTGAACACCTTTACAACAAGCGGCCCTTTGTTGTCATATTTTGAGAATGTCGCTGGGCCGTCGGAAGGATGAGCCGGATAAACATTGCTATCCGACACCTTAAAACCGTCAGCACGTGTCAGGGCAGGCTCTTCTATGTTAGCGAACTGAGGCAACTCCGTAAGCCGTTTCAAGACATCAAGTAGATAAGGATACGTGAAAACATTAAGTTTCAACAGCTCACGCAAATTCTGCATTGCCGCCGGTATGCTGTCAAGAAAATGCTTCTTCCGCTCAAAATACCCACGAAAACCGTATGCTCCGAGCACTTGAAGCGTACGGAACAGTACAAAAAGACTAAGCCGCTCTACGAAATGACGTACGGATGGAACCTCCGTATAGTTTTTCAATGAGTTATAATACTCATATACAAGTTCACGCCGCAATTTATACGGATACTTTGCCGATGCCTGCCACAAGAAAGAGGCCAGGTCATAATAATAAGGTCCCTTACGTCCACCTTGATAATCAATGAAATACGGATGTCCGGCTGCGTCGAGCATAACGTTGCGTGCCTGAAAGTCACGATACATGAAACTGTCCGCCTTTTCAGCCACAAGGTCTTTGGCAAAAAGGCGGAAATTAGCCTCTAACTTCAATTCGTGGAAATCAAGTTCAGTCGGTTTCAGGAAACAATACTTGAAATAATTGAGGTCAAAAAGCACACTGTCCTCGTTGAATTCAGGCTGCGGATAACAGTTTGACCAATCCAAACCGCGCGCTCCGCGAATCTGGATGTCCGGCAGTTCGCGTATTGTATTTATAAGCAACTGCCGCTCCTTTCTGTTGTATCGTCCACCGGCATCGCGCCCTCCGCTTATGGCTCCGAAAAGCGAAACCCTGCCAAGATCTTCTTGAAGATATCTCAACTCATCATCGGCCACGGCAAATATGCGCGGTACGGGCAACTGCCGCTTGCGGAAATGCCCCGAAAGATATATAAACGCATGGTCTTCGTCACGGCTTGTACCGATTACACCTATCACAGAACTGCCGTCCTCTGCCGTTAAGCGATAGTATTTACGGTTACTTCCCGCGGCTGCTACGGGTTCAACTCCCATTGGGTCAGCTCCGCACCACGAGCGGTATAAGTCAAAAAGCTTCTGCATACGTCAAAACAGATTATTGTCTTCACCGCGCTTTTTACGCTCATACTCAGCTATCATGCGGTCAATAAGTATCAGCAAAAGCATTATACCCAGAGCCATAAGCCATGACTCCGTAATGTAAAGCAGGCCAGCCGACACCACAATATACAAAAGCCACTGGCCCTTCTTTATCTTAAAATCATTGACATCCATAAATAACGGGCGTTACTTAACGCCGATAGCATAAAAACAAGTTAGTTATTGGCGACAAAGGTAATCAAAAATAAATACACTACGAAATAAAGTCTTTGTTTTTTACTTATGCATACATACAAAAAAATCGCATGTCGTCACGACAAGCGATTTTCAAAAAACAAACTACTTAAAAACTAATCTACTAAAACAAATCAAAAAAATATCTACTTTAGAATCTATCTCCATCATGTATCTTTTATCATTGGCAAAGGTACGCACTTTATAAGTGCCGTGCAAGTTTTTGCCATAAAAAATTGTATTTTATACATCAAAAAACGCTAAAAAAGGGGCGCCCTTACGGATGCCCCCTCTTTTTGTTATCTGTAGTTATCAAATTACATCATTCCACCCATACCTGGATTTGCCATCGGCATTGCAGGTTTTTCCTCTGGCTTATCTACAATAAGGCACTCAGTTGTCAGGAACATGCCGGCAATTGAAGCGGCGTTCTCAAGAGCAACACGGGCTACCTTTGCAGGATCGATTACTCCGGCCTTACGCAAATCCTCGTACTCGTCGGTGCGTGCGTTGTATCCGAAGTCGCCTTCACCCTCGCAAACCTTCTGCACTACGACTGCACCCTCGCCTCCTGCGTTAGCGACAATCTGGCGCAACGGCTCCTCGATAGCGCGTACTACGATGTTGATACCTGTCTGCTCATCGGCATTGTCGCCTTTCAGTCCTGTCAGAGTGTCAAGAGCGCGGATGTATGTTGTGCCGCCGCCTACTACTACGCCTTCCTCGATAGCTGCTCGGGTAGCGCAGAGAGCATCGTCTACACGGTCTTTCTTCTCCTTCATCTCAACCTCGCTGTTGGCGCCTACATAGAGAACTGCCACGCCGCCTGAAATCTTAGCCAGACGCTCCTGCAACTTCTCCTTGTCGTAAGAGCTTGTGGTGTTGGATATCTCGTTCTTTATCTGGGCTACACGGTCAGCGATGCACTGCTTGTCACCAGCACCGTTTACAATCGTCGTATTATCCTTGGTTACGGTTACCTTGTCGCAAGTTCCGAGCATTTCAAGAGTAGCCTGCTCCAGTTTAAGACCCTTCTCTTCGCTTATCACTACGCCACCGGTCAGGATTGCTATATCCTCGAGCATAGCCTTACGACGGTCGCCAAAGCCAGGAGCCTTGACCGCGCAAATCTTCAAGCCGCCACGCAGACGGTTTACAACAAGTGTTGTAAGAGCTTCAGAATCAACATCCTCAGCGATTACCAACAGCGGGCGTCCGCTCTCGGCAGCAGGCTGCAGAATGGGAAGGAAGTCCTTGATTGAGCTTATCTTCTTGTCATAGATGAGAATATAAGGATTCTCCATTACGCACTCCATCTTGTCTGCGTCGGTTACGAAGTATCCGCTCAGGTAACCACGGTCGAACTGCATACCTTCAACAACGTTGATATGCGTGTCGCGGCTTTTGCTCTCCTCTATCGTGATAACTCCGTCCTTGCTAACCTTACGCATTGCGTCGGCAATGAGCTTACCGATTTCAGGGTCGTTGTTAGCGCTGACAGTAGCTACCTGCTCTATCTTGTCATAGTTATCGTCAACCTTCTCGGCGTTGTTCTTGATGTATTCAACAACGGCTGCAACGGCCTTGTCAATACCACGCTTCAGGTCCATCGGGTTAGCGCCTGCGGTAACGTTTTTCAGTCCAACGTTTACTATGCTCTGCGCAAGGATAGTAGCGGTCGTGGTTCCGTCGCCGGCATCGTCACCTGTCTTGCTTGCTACGCTCTTTACAAGCTGCGCACCAGTATTCTCGAAGTGGTCTGCAAGTTCGATTTCCTTTGCTACAGTAACACCGTCCTTTGTTATCTGGGGCGCACCGAATTTCTTTTCTATAATGACGTTACGACCTTTCGGGCCGAGTGTAACCTTTACTGCGTTTGCCAACTGGTCAACGCCCTTCTTAAGCAGGTCGCGGGCGTCAACATTATATTTTATTTCCTTTGCCATGATGATTTATTTTTTCGGATGTAAAGAGTAAGTAGTTAAGGTATAAGCGGTAATGCCTTGCCGCATATCTGCTCACGTTCTCACCCTCACATATTTGTTTTACCTTATTTACTATTTTACTTTTTATTTTTCGATAACTGCGAGAACGTCGCTTTGACGCATCATGAGATACTTCTCGCCCTCAAACTCAAGTTCTGTACCTGAATATTTGCCATAAAGCACCTCGTCGCCAACCTTGAGCACCATCTCTTCATCCTTGGTGCCATTACCTGTAGCAACGATTTTGCCGTGAAGTGGTTTTTCTTTTGCCGTATCCGGAATGATGATACCGCCGACTTTCTCTTCTGCAGGAGCGGGAAGAACCAGCACTCTGTCTGCCAATGGTCTGATGTTCATAATTCTTATAATTTTAATGTTGTTTACCTTAATATATTAACATGTGCGCATCGAAGCGCTTTCGACAACATTATAGCGAAAAGCGTGCCAAAAGTCAAACTGACAGAAATGTCACACTATTGCTGACAAAAATGTCAGTCGGAAGAAGCGTGGCTACATGACGAAAAGGCATTGAACGCCACACGTATGGCATAACCAAATGGCACAACTTACAAAAGGCGGCCTTTTAGCCTGCAAAAGACCGCCTTTTACAAGCCAATATACCGTCTTTCGGACGGTGTTTTGCCACATTTTGTATTTTAAAACAAGCAGTACTCCTCAATGGAATGCCTGAAAATGACATGCAAACCGTTGTAAAACCTTAAAACAGAGCACCTTTCGGCCATGCCATGCAACTGTTGTTAACATTGCCGGCGAAGCCCCCGCACAGGACCGGAATCCGCGCTCCGAGTGACAACAGCGTGTTTACATAGACCAACATGGCACATAACACGATTTTAACAGACATGATAAACACTTTTTACATACTGCCAACCGCCGCACAAGCCAAACCAGACATCCGTCCGTTAAATGTAACTATGTGTATAGCAGGGATTTAGAATGCGAACAATTATCTTGCCGCAACTACACCTTTTTGATATTTTTGCAGCAATCGAAGCAAAATTATTAAAAACTAATTTTACCGAAAAGCCATCGTAAGGCAAAGCGTTATGCTGCACGGCAAACGCACGGACAACATAACAACGACGTCCTGACTAATACAGATTTATTCAACCCTTTATTTAAATTTATAATATTATGTTTGGCAATTCAAAAATTTTCAGACTTGCGCTGTTGGCACTGTCAGTGCTCTTAGCTGGCAACCTCTCGGCGCAGACAGTCAAGGGTACGGTGAAAGACTCGGGAGGCGAACCTGTCATCGGAGCCACAGTCCAGGAGCAAGGCACGAAAAACGTCGCCGTGACCGACCTTGACGGTAACTTCACAATCAAGTTGACAGGCGACAATCCATTGCAAATCTCGTACATTGGAATGAAAACAACCACCGTCAGCACAAAAGGCAAAACCACCGTAGCCGTGACGCTCGAAGACGAGGCCACGGCTCTTGACGACCTTGTGGTGATAGGCTACGGCTCGGTACGCAAACGCGACCTCACCGGCGCGGTAACTTCCGTCAACGCCGAGCAGATAGGCAACACGCCTGTGGCAAACGTCAGCGAGGCGCTGACCGGCAAAATGGCCGGCGTAAACATCACGACGACCGAGGGCTCGCCCGACGCCGACGTGAAGATACGCGTGCGTGGAGGAGGCTAGCTGTCGCAGGACAACTCGCCGTTGTACATCGTCGACGGATTCCCAGTTGAGAGTATCAGCGACATTTCGCCGTCGGAAATCGAGAGTATCGACGTGCTTAAAGACGCATCATCAACCGCAATATACGGCGCACGCGGAGCCAACGGCGTCATTATCGTCACGACAAAGAGCGGCCACGAAGGCAAGCCACAAGTAAACTTCAACGCATCTCACGGATGGAAAAAGGTAACGAAACTCATCGACGTCATGGACCCGTAAAATTATGCGTACTACCAATATGAGTTGGGAACGGCCGGCACGTCATCGACAACCTCTGACTACGGCAACGACGACGACCTTGAAATCTGGAAATCGGTGGAAGGCAATGACTGGCAAGACCAGATGTTCGGACGCACCGGACAGCAGAACATGTACAACGTGAACGTAAGCGGAGGGTCAAAAGACTTGAAATACAACATCGGCTATTCGCACACCGACGAAGAAAGTATCATGGTTGGCTCGGGATACTCAAAGAACAACGTCAACGCAAAGCTGAACGCGAAATTAAACAAGTGGCTCACCATTGACTTCACGGGGCGCCTTGCGTACACCAAGCTCGACGGACTTAGCGGCGGAGCTGACACCAACGAAAGCAGCGCAGCCAACTCAATCGTGGCGCAAACGGTAAGATACCGCCCTGTGGAACCGCTTACCGACAGCGACGAGGACGCCGAGAACAGCACCTCGCAACAACGTACTCCAACGGAACGTATAACCGACACGTACAAATACCAGGACCGCTTGCAGCAAAGCTACAACGTGGGCCTGAACTGGAAACCGTTTAAGGGATGGACATTCCGCTCGGAATTCGGCTACACATGGAAAAGATACGAAACCGACCAGGTATGGGGCAGCAACGCTACGGTAAACTCGAAGTTCGGCGGAAACGGTCAGCCACAAGCCGTACTGACACGCGAAAACACGAAAAGCTGGCGTAACTCTAACACCATAACGTATGACAACAACAAACTGTTCGGCGGACGTGACCATATCAACATCCTCATCGGACAGGAATGGAGCAGTTCTCAGGAAACCACAAACACAAGCACCTCAATATCGTTCCCGTCATCAATGACAATCAGCGAGGTCCTCGCAAACATGGCAGCCGGCACCGCCCTGCCCAACGAAAGCGACATAGCCGAAGAAGAGAACATCATGTCTTACTTCGGACGTATCAACTATACCATGGCCGACAAATACCTTGCCACGTTCACGCTGCGTGCCGACGGTTCGAGCAAATTCGGCGACGGCAACCGTTGGGGTGTGTTTCCGTCACTGGCTTTGGCGTGGCGTATCTCCGAAGAAAACTTCATGAAGAGCGCACAAAAATGGCTCTCCAACCTGAAACTGCGCCTAAGCTTCGGTATGGCGGGAAACAACAGAATAAACAGCGGACTCATAACACGCACCTACTCGATGAGTGAAAACGACGAGCACGTACCGTATTTCGGGGAAGACCGCACGTCGGCCCTTAATAAAGGGACTTACCTTTACAATCCAGACCTGAAGTGGGAAACGACCACAACACGCAACATCGGAATTGACTACGGATTCTGGAACAACCGGATAAGCGGTACGTTGGACTTTTATTGGAATACAACCGACGACCTTCTGATGCGCAGTGTCGTTCCGAGCAGTACGGATATAACTACCAATACCAGAATTTCGGAAAGACATCGAACAAAGGTGTCGAGTTCGCTGTCAACGCAGTATTGGTTGACAAAAAGAACTTCGGCCTGAACTTCAATTTCAACATTGCATATAACAAGAACAAAATAGAGGAACTCTCGATGGACAATCCATGGCAAAGCAGTAGTTTCGCAGGCTCGACAATAGCAACATACGAGGACTTCCGCGTAGAACCGGGAGGTAGTCTCGGCGAAATCTGGGGCTACAAGACCAACGGCTACTATACCGTTTACGACCCAACTACCGGAACCGGCGACCTCGTGCTCGACGGAACGACATGGAAACTTGTTGACGGGCACGCCGCCGACAACAGTTATACCCTGTTTGGAGGTACGCTCTACCCGGGAATGGCTAAAGTAGAGGTCGACGAAAACGGCGACCCCGTAAAGCAACGCCTTGGCAACACGGTAGCTCCTACCACGGGAGGATTCGGCCTCGACGGCCGTTGGGGTAACTTTGACTTCAACATTTTCTTCAATTACTCATTGGGAAACCAGATTCTCAACGGCACGAAACTCGCAAACTCGTTCTACTCCGGGTCAAGCAAGAACTACAACCTTGTAGCCGATTTCAACCTCGACAACCGTTACACTTGGATTGATCCAGAAACAGGACTGAACCTCGGCCGGCCGTCATCGTCAACGGTTGCCGCCTATGGTGGCGCCGAAGCGTTGATGGCACGCCTCAACGAGATAAACCAAGGCAAGACGATGTGGAACCCAGCCTCAATGACAACAATGTATATTCTTGATTACGCCGTTGAAGATGCATCGTTCCTGCGACTACAGAATGTAACCGTAGGCTACACACTGCCAAAGAAATGGACAAAAGCTATCCACATGGAGAAAATCAGGCTGTATTTCACAGGTTACAACCTGCTGTGCATTACAGGTTATGACAGCTATGACCCGGAAGTAGACACCAGCAGCAAAAACAACCCGATGACGCCAGGTGTCGACTATGCCGCATACCCGAAAAGCCGTTCGTTCGTGGCAGGCATAAACGTAACATTCTAAAAAGTGAAGCGTGAAGAATTAAAAGTGAAAAAGCCAATGCTCACCTTAAATGGCAAGTGCAATGGCTTTAATTTCCATAACTTCTTTACTCCTATAACTTCTAAAAAACAAAATAAAATGAAAAAGATATTTTCAAGAATAATGATAGTCGTAGGAATTGTCGCTACAACATCGTGCGCTGACGAATTTCTCGACCAGACATCGCCGTCGGAGATGACCGACGAAACCGTATGGAACTCAACCTACTACACCAGCCTGCGAATCAACAAACTGTACGCTGGCATGGTGGACGGCGACAGGACATACGATCAGGACATAACAATCAAGTGGGGACTGAACAGTGACGTGGAGCTGGTGGACGGCCTTGGAAGCAACGCGACAAACTCAACCCATTACCGTGGCGTTGGCAACTACAACGCATCACCGCTTTTTCTAACTTCAGCAACTCATGGGACGACATGTACGCCATCATCGAAGACGCAAACCTTAACATCGAGGGAATACGCGGCAGCAGCCTACTCAGCACCAGCGACTCTACCACTATGAAGCGCTATCTTGGCGAGTCGCTTACCATCCGTGCCATGATATACTTCGACCTGCTGCGTTATTTCGGCGACATACCGCTTAAATTGGAATCATCTCGCTCTGACCTGAGCAACGCTTACACGGGAAAAACCGACCGTGACGCAATAATGGACACGCTGATGATTGACCTCGAAGAAGCAATAAACTACCTGCCGTGGGCCGACGATGTATCAGGTTACACAACAGGAGCGCGTAACTAAAGGCTATGCCCACGGACTGTTGGCACAAATCGCGCTGACACGCGCCGGCTGGGCGATACGCGAAGAAGCCAAAAGCGGTTACGAAACAGCAACCGACTACAGCGACCCCGTATATCCGACGCAACGACCTGATGCTGACACGCGCAAGTCTTTGTACGAAAAGGCACTTGAACACCTCTCGGCAATTATCTCCAACGGAGTCCATCAGTTGAACCCTTCGTTCTACGACGAGTGGTACTTGCTGAACCAATTGACGTTAGACCAAAGTTACCATGAGAATATTTTTGAGATTCCAATGGGCTTGGGTGATTCCGGCGAACTTGGATACACCGTGGGTGTGCGCATGAACGGCACAAACACCCTTTACGGTTACAGTAACTCATCAGGCGTTATGAAAGTAACGGCGATGCTCTTTTATTCTTACGATCCTGCCGACACGCGCCGCGACATAACCTGCTCACCCATACAGATAGTGCAAAGCGGCTCACAGACAGTCGAAGAAATGCTCGGCAACACGCCATTCGCCATCTACACGTAGGCAAATGGGATCCGCGAATGATGAGCGACACATGGAAGTCACAGAACCTCGTGGCAACAGCAAAACAAGGGTATGGTATCAACCCCGTGAAACTGCGTTATTCACAGGTTCTGCTCTATTATGCCGAAGTGATGAACGAATTGGCTGGCAGCCCTGACGCCCGTTACGACGGCGATGCCGGCATAACGGCACGTGAAGCGCTGGCGCAAGTGCACAACCGAGCGTTCGACTCGGCTGACCTAACCGAAGCACAGGCATACATAAACAATATATCATCTGACAAAGATTCGTTTTTCGACGCGATTGTACAGGAAAACGCATGGGAACTGGCTGGCGAAGGCATGCGTAAATGGGACTTGATACGATGGAACTTGCTTGTACCAAAGATAAAGGAATCTTCAGACTCTGCCAAAACACAGATTGACATGTCAAGCATAACATGGTACACCGATCCGGCAGACATTACGGCAAGCGACTATGACGGCTCGGAAAGTTCCTATGGCAGCAGCGACATAACAGACACCAACGATACACAGGTGTACACCAACCTACCGTCGATAAGCAGCGGCCTCGTAGGCAGCAGCATAGAGTCGCTCGGGATATCAGGTACAGAGCCTTCGGTTGTAAACCGTTACCTGATGCCGATAGGATCGACTACAATTTCAGCCTCAAACGGAACGTTGCAGAACTCTTACGGCTATACTAATTAACAAAACGTAAACATTAAGTAACGAAAAAGATGAACACATTAAAGACCATATACGGATTCGCGATAGCGATAGCCATCGGCTTTTCGGCGGCATCGTGTACGGACAAGAACGACTGGGACGTGGACAGTTCGTACGACAGACTGTTCGGAGTATCTAACGACGACCTTACAGTATCGCCAGGCGATACTTACGCCGAAGTGACATTCACTAAAGTGTCAGACGCCGAATATTACATAATCGAGGTCAGCACGGACTCTCTTACCGACGACATCGCCCTTGGAGCGTCAAGCGGCTCGATAGTTTACGGCGAAGACAAAAGCATAACATCGTCGCCCGACACTATAAGCGGACTTATCGGCGACACTCCATACCATCTTAGAATAAAATCAATGTCGTCGCAAAAAAGCGAATCGAAATGGGTGTACTACGACAACGGAAATTCGTTCAGGACAGATGCTGAACAACTGTTCAACACACCCACAGACGAAGACCGCGGCGACACATGGATACGCCTGTCATGGACAGTGACCGACAACTTGACACACATCGCGCAAGTGCAAGGCGGCGACACGACAAGAATCGAAATGACGGACGAGATGATTTCGACCGGTGAATGCACGGTAGAAGGATTGAAAAGTTCGACTACGTACACGTTCATCCTGTACTACAACGAATCGAAACGCGGCACACTGAACGTTTCGACGATGGCTTCTCCGCCGTCTGACGCCTATCTTTACACTCTCGACAGCAGCATTACACGCATTGACCAAGACCTCATAGACGAGATTTCGGCACTTGCGTTGGCACAAAGCGGCACTGACCCGCAAAACTATGCCGTAACAATAGGCCTCAACCCTGGCACTACCGTGTCTCTCTACGCTACCGACCCGGAAACGGGGGACGACGCGGAAGTATCGATACCCGACGGTATGTCGGTGACGTTCTTCGGCCTGGCAGGAGGCAGCACGCCAACCCTCAACATCAACCAGAGTGTAGACATAGCCGGTTCGCACAACTACATACGGTTTGAGAACGTATCAATAGTCGACAACGGTGCGCAATATCTGATTAACGAAGGCGACGCAGCAACGGTTGGCAGCGACCTGTCGTTCACAGACTGCAAGTTCAGCAACTTCGTGCGCAGCCTCATCCGCCTGAAAGACGAAGCAGCAATAACCATCGACTCAATCAAGATTGACAACTGCATTGCCACCGATATGTCAACCGGCGCAGGCTATGCCATAATGTACTGGAACAACGCTGCCTACACCGTAGGAGGAGTAAAGATTAGCAACTCAACGTTCGACACGTTCTCACACTCGTTCATGGACATCCGCAAAAGCAATACAGGCTCGGTGGAAATAAGTAACTGCACGTTCTACAACGGCCCCGGCAGCGACAAGTACATCATTGACGCACAAGACTGCTCTGGCATAACGTTCACAATTTCGGGCTGTATATTCTCGGCATGCCAGGACGAATCGAAATGCCACGGAATAAGAAACGACACCGACCCGACCATATCCGAAGTCTACTTCACCAACGACTTTGCGCTCAGTTCGGCTGTCTTTACGCCGACCGTCCAGCTCGAATATGACGCCTCTTCACTATTCACCGACCCGGAAAACGGCGATTTCACACTGTTGAAGAGCGATGTTGACGCCGGCGACCCTCGTTGGGAATAACCTAATAGGTCATACTCCGCAACGACATGACTTGTTGAACGCTTAGTTGCTATGTACCGTGTCCGCACTTTCTGAATAATGTACAAGACAAAAATACATATTTCCAGAATGGGCGGACACATTTTCCTTACCTGGAATAAAAGGGAAAATACCGAATAAAGAAAAAGTCCTTAAGCTCCAATCTTAAGGACTTTCTCAATTTTGAGCGGAGAGAAGGATTAAAGCCATTCCCTCATTAATTTATTGATTTTCAAGGTATTTTATACGTTCAGAACTGTGTATCAATCATATACAGCTTTTTTATCCAGTGAAAAAGACCTTCTTTTAGCATTATTACTATGGTTCATGTATAGAAAAAGCATATAAAATCATTTTATGGCCTTGATTCTGAAAATTGAGACCGAACAAGCGGCTACTTTTACTGTAATATGTGGACACATTACTTTCGATTCAGCGGTGTGTGGAATGATTCGCTCCGGATTATCGAGTGAGTTATCGCAATCAAGAATACTATGAACCTTGTCACTGCCATAATTAACATTTCCTAAAGGTTGGCTCTCAGAAGCAGATAATACAGTGGTAAGCATAGAACTTTCACAATTCATGCCTTTTAGGTTAATTGAGATAGGGATATCTTTTTCACCTGTATTCACAACTTTCACAATTACCGCATTTTTGTCGTCCTTATCCGCAACAGCGCTTGCATATATTTTATCCGTATTCCCTGAAACAGAAATGGGTAATACATGCGTTCCACGATTGGCGGAAAACAGTTGCTGCACATAATAGGATGATGTGCGTACCGACCGCAGGTTATCAAACCATATCATGTCGGGGCGCCATTGCCAGCCATTGATATGGGCAAAGAGAGGCGCATAAGTTGCCATTTTCACGACATCTGCATTTCTTTCAAGACCGGTCATAAATGCGGCTTCACAAATCGCAGAATAAAAACGGTTCCATTTCTTTCCTTTTCCATGGCAGGCATATTCACCCGCATATACTTTGGGACCCTTTCGCGGGAAATTATCATAGCGACTGGCTCCGGAGAGAAAGAAATCTTCGTCCTTATAGAAATGCTCATCGACAAAATCGACACCGGCCTTACGCATTTCCGGCCAAAGGTAATCGTATTCTTTCCCGTCAGGCCAGGGACCAGACGAGCCTATAATCTTGATTTGTGGATAGAGCTTACGGATAGGCTTCATAAAGGCTTTGAGCATTGGCGCATACCATTCTCCCCACTGTTCATTACCAATTGCAAGGTATTTGAGGTTGAAAGGTTCAGGATGTCCCATCTCGGCTCTTATTTTTGCCCATTCATTTTTCTCCGGGTCACCGTTACAAAACTCGATGAGGTCAATGGCGTCCTGTATGAACTCGTTTAAGCTATCGCCTTGCGCTATCCATGAACCTTTCGTGGTAATATCGTTATTAAACTGGCAAGCCATACCACAACTAAGCACAGGAAGCGGCTCAGCACCGATTTCTTCACAAAACTGGAAAAATTCAAAGAAACCGAGACCGTATGACTGGTAATAGTCAAAATGTGTGCGTTCCTTGCCATAGTTCCAGCGTGTTTCATTCAACGGACGGTTTTCAACCGGCCCGATACTGTTTTTCCAGTTGTATCTGGTGCTTAGAGTCGCTCCTTCAACGATACAACCGCCAGGGAAACGCATCACGCCAGGCCTTAAATCTGCAACAAGCTGTGCAAGGTCTTTACGCAATCCGTTTTCATGCCCACGCCATGTATTTACGGGAAACAGGCTGACATGTTCAACATCCACCGGAGTGTTACCCTTCAGAAACACCGTAAGAGATGCTTTCTTGATTGTGTGTGGCGGGGTAAGCACGACGGCATATTTGCGCCACTCGCTACCGCATACGTTAATATTGGTGTCACATACAGTAAAACTTTCTTCCTGCGAATCAAGGTCACGCAAACCAACGTTCAGTTGCGCCTGAGCATCTCCTGGAACTCTCGCCCATACCGTAAACCGATACTCTTCACCGCCAAGAAGCGACATTCCAAGGAATCCCCTATTCTCAATCCCTGTGGACATATCGCGCTTGCCGCTATACGACAATCTCACATAATGGGGACAGCGGCTGAACGGGCCGTCATTCCTCACTTCAACACCACCTATGGTGTTCCATCCCATAAGCGGTTGCGGAAATTCAAACGACCTGTTCTTTACCAATTCGCCATAAAGTCCACCGTCGGCGCCATAATTGATGTCTTCAAAAAAGATTCCGTACATTGTCGGGGCTATTTCCGCCCCACTTTTATTGGTGTTGATTTCCAACACGACGCCTTGTGCTTCCGCCTGGATAAAACAAGCGGTAAAGCAAAGTGTATAAAACAGTTTTAGAAAGTTCATATTGTTAATTTTGATTAATACCGCATTCATCCCATGCCTGCGAATATGCAACTGAAAAGTGTCTTATGACATCCGGATTTTCAATATGCGCCATATCATGTCATGAAACGTGCTGTTTCAGCCGCTAAAACGTGCTGTTTCGGTTTCCGAAACGGCACGTTTTGCAACGCACTGATTATCAGACGATTAATCAAGACAACCGTTATCTGCTGCAATTAACATAAAATATCAAAGGCAACATACGGCTGCCGTAGAAAGAATGGGATGTTTGCGGAATTCATATTAATTTATCAATTCACCACCTCTGACAGATAATGTTCGCGCAGTTTTTTTACATGGTGCTTTCCTGTGAGTACAATTTCTTGTTCCTGTCGTATATCTTGCGATGATGCGGCCACCTTGACCATGTAACGTCCAGGTGCAATATTCCATTGTCCACCGTCATAATATCCCAACTGCTCCGGGAAAAGCCTGAACCTCACTGTCTGTTTTTCCCCGGCCTTGAGACTTACCCGTGCAAAGCCTTGAAGTTGGATAGGCTTTAACCGTGACTCGCTGTCAATTGGAGAAACATAGATTTGCACCACTTCGTCAGCATCAACATTACCCGTATTTTTTACATTAACACTGAGGCCGAACGCTTCAGCAGTAGTTGCCACTTGCCGGTCCATCTGCATATCACTATATTCAAAAGAAGTATAGCTCAAACCATAACCGAACGGCCATGCAATGCGAGAGTCTTTCTCCAAACCGTAATTGTAACAAACAGGTTCATGAAGCTCAACGGCAGGATAGCTGACACAGAGTTTACCTGACGGTGACACATTGCCGAAAAGAATATCGGCAACAGCATTACCTCCTTCCTCACCCGGATACCAGGCTTGAAGCACAGCTGCACATTTCTTTGCCAAATCGCTAATTACCTGTGCACGTCCGCCAAACACAACAAGCACAACCGGTTTTCCAGTAGCGACAAGCGCATTTACATATTCCTCCTGCCGCCCCGGGAGTGTGAGTTTTGTACGGTCACGGTTTTCCCCGCTAAGCATCACGTTTTCACCCATAGCCGCAACGATTACGTCACACTGGCGGGCCATCCGCAGGGCTTCATCCCAATCAGCCGGTTCATGGCTGTCAACCATGCGGTTGTCGATTATCTTTTGTTCAGCCACCCTCGGGTCACCACCTTTTTCCATTATCGTTTCCGGTACATCAGTCCAGTTGCACCCACGTGAATAGAGCAGCGAGACTCCTTGGGGCATCTTTTGCTCCATGCCTTCTTTTAAAAACACATATTTGGGACGCAGAGGACTTTCCTCTTTACCCTTCCAAAAATAGTGCATGGCCTGGAAGGTATAGTCGCCGGCAAGTGCCCACATTGAATTTGCATTAGGCCCTGTCAAGAACACGCGTCCGCCAAGTCTTGAAAGTTTTTCGGCTGTAAGCGGCAGAATAGGTTTATTATCACTCCCTATATTGCCGTTTTTCAATAATACGACAGATTGAACGGCAAGCCGGTAAGAGACGTCACGCTCTTCGTCAGTGTCAAACTCTATATGCCCTTTGCTGTATAGACGCGCGGTATTGTCGAGCAAACCAAGCTTTGCCTTTAACATCAGCACATGCTTGACAGCCTTTTCCAGCACGTCTTCACTAATAAGGCCTTTCTCCAACGCTTCAGGAATACATGCATAGATGTCACCTGTCGGGAAATCCACCTCGTTGCCGGCATTCATCGCCAAAGCGCACAGCTCTAATGGCGGAAGGGACTCGTCAATCTGCGGAACAGAGCCGTAATCACTGACAGTGAGTCCGTCGAACCCCACATACTTGCGCAGCAAATCCTGTAGGAGCCACTTGTTAGCCACACATTTCGCGCCATTAATCGCATGGTAACCGGTCATCACCACCTGGCTGCCCGCCAGGCGGATGATAGCCTCGTGAGGCAGCAGAATATCCTCCATAAGCTCTTTTTCTGGAGCGTTTGCCCCACCGCCATAACCAAGAAAATGCTTCGTACAAGCGGCAACACCTTCATGCAGATTACCACCCATTTGCAAACCTTTCACAAAGGCGACGCCCATCGCGGCCGACAAATAGCCGTCTTCTCCGTAAGATTCTTCAAGACGGTTGAACGACGGGGCGCGAACCACATCTACCATCGGAGACAGGGCAAGCGTTCCGCCCATAGCACGCAACGCCGCAGCCGTAAGCCTGGTTTTCTTTTCAGCCAGCTCCGTATTCCATGTGCACGCCACACCTATTTGCTGAGGATAAACAGTGGCATCCAAGGAATTCACCCCAGAGAGCGCCTCCTCATGAACGAGTGCGGGAATTTTGTTGGGCGTGTTCTCAATCAACCATTTCTGCAACCTGGCCACCATATCACGCTGCTCGTCGGGCGATTTTCCTAAATCCATTGCGAATTGGGACACATGCCCTATGCCGTAAGGTATTAATTTCTTACATTTAGCCTCGTCAATCTTACCATCCGGCATAAATAATTCAGACATGTAAACGCTCCTCAACTGAGCCACTCGTTCAGCCAGGCTCATGCTGTTATAGAGCCGGTCCACACGTTGTTCCAATGTCGTTGCACCACAAGTCATATTAATACAAAACATGGCAATCAATATTTTGAAGACAAGCCTCATTACCGGTGCGATTAATAATTGAACTTCACCTTGCCATGAATGTCGGCAGCCGACGAACCGACATAAATAGTAAACGTACCGCGTTCAGCTACCCATTCATGCTTTTCCTCATCAAAATATTTCAGATCATCGTCATCAATAGTATATGAGACCTGTTTTGTTTCTCCCGGTTCAAGTGCGATTTTTTCGAAATGTTTAAGTTCCTTTACTGGGCGGATTACCGAAGCCTTGTCGTCACCGACGTAGAATTGCACTACTTCCTGCCCGGCCACATTTCCGATGTTACGCACCGGCACCGATACCGTGCGCCCGTTAATCGTCGGTTTACCGTAACTGAATGTAGTATAACTTAAACCGAAACCAAAGGGGAAGCGCACTTTCGTTTTGAAATAGTCAAACCAGCGATAGCCCAAAAGAATGTCTTCGCCATATATTTCTGTTTCATTCTTCTTTGTTCCGTCCCCCGGCACAGCACAGAAATCAATGCCTTTCCAGCCATTCACGGCAGCTTTCAGCAACCGGGCGGAATTCATCGGTTTCCCCTCTTCGCCGCCAAAAGGTTGAGGCAACTTGTCCGGAGAAACCCCAGGATAACCTACTGCGCCCATTTTGTGGGCAGGATAATCAGTAAGTTCATAAGTAAACGTAAACGGAAGTTTTCCGGATGGGCACACGTCTCCCGAAATAATATCAGCTAAAGCGTGTCCGGATTCGCTTCCAAGATACCAAGACTGCACCAATGCCGGAGTCTTGTCAATCCAAGGCGTGTCGTATGCGTTTCCGCTCACAATCACCAATACTGTGTTGCTGTTGGCAGCCAGCAATTCTGTTATGAGCTGGTCTTGTCCGAAAGGAAGATGATAAAATTCACGGTCACCGCCCTCGCAGTCTTGATTATGGTTTTTGTTCAGGCCGCCGACATAGATGACATAATCGGCAGTCTTTGCTTTTTCAACGGCTTCATTGCGGAGCGAATCATAGAGGGATTGCGGCAAAACATCTACTTTACCATACATCGTGCGTCCGGAAGCATAGCCTTTAGCGTACTCAATGGTGCATTTGTCGCCAAACCGCTCCTTAATGCCACGTAGCGGCGACACTTCATCGCGCGGCTTCAGCTCGCTCGAGCCCCCGCCAGCGCATAAGCTGCGGGTGGCATTCTCGCCAACAACTAAAATCTTCATATTGTCCTTAGGAACAATAGGAAGAATGCCGTTGTTCTTCAACAGCACAATGCCTTCCTGCGCGATTTTACGGGCGGCGGCGACATGCTCGGGAGAGTTCATTGAACCACAGCCGTAATTGCCGGCCATCGCGGTACGCAGTATCAGTCGGAGCATACGCCGGGCCTTGTCATTGATTATCGAATCAGGAACTTCGCCCCTGCGGCATTTCTCAAGATAAGCCCTTCCAAGATAGTAGTCGTCATACGAATTTATCGGCGCTTCCGCAGTAAGGCCGTCGGTGAAACTGCCCATTTCAAGGTCAAGGCCGTTAAAAATGGCTTCATCCGTGTTATGCGCGGCTCCCCAGTCAGTAATCACCGCTCCGTCAAATCCCCATTCTTTCTTCAGAATATCGTTAATCAAACGAGCGTTATGAGTTGCATGCTGATTGAGGTATTGGTTGTAACTGCCCATTACGCTCCATGCGCCTCCTTCAACTACTGCAGCATGGAATGGGCGCAGATAAAGTTCATACAAAGCACGGTCGGAAACTCGCACATCCACATGGTTGCGGAAGGTTTCCTGTTCATTAAGCGCGTAATGTTTTACGCAGCACGCCACACCCTTGGATTGAAGACCTTGAATATAAGGAACACACATCCGCGAAGCAAGATACGGATCCTCTCCCATATATTCAAAGTTGCGACCGTTAAGAGGCGTGCGGTATAGATTCACGCCGGGACCTAACAAAACATTCTTTTTACGATAACGGGCCTCTTCACCCACCATCCGCCCATAAAGGGAAGCCAGCTCCGGTTGCCATGTGGCGGCAAGACAAGTCAAAGCAGGAAAAGCCGTACAGGAATCATTGGTCCAGCCGGCATGGTCCCAGCTGTTCCAGCAGATTTCCATTCGTACGCCATGAGGTCCGTCGCTACAATAAAGTTCAGGGACACCTAAACGCGCCACACCCGGACTTGAGAATTTTGATTGTGCATAACTAAGGCGGACTTTCTCCTCAAGTGTCATCTTGTTCAGAAGCGTTTCCACCATTGACTCTATATCATCGTTGTTGGCAGCGCTTGATGTCAACATGCCTAACATAAAAAAGAGAAAAAGAAATTTTTTCATGATTTATAATTATTGATTGGTATCCACAAAAGCGAGAAAAGCAAGCCGTTGCCCTTTATAATTGGCAACGGCTTGTATTCACACATAGAATATAACCAATCTAAAATGGCGCTATGTTATTCTTTTGTAACCTTAGTAATCGTATAGCCGTCGCCGACGAAGATGGCTCCGTCCTGTTCGTTAATCAGCTCTATAGATAAGTCGGTAAGCGTAAACTCCAGAACCATGGAGCCGCTAATCGCAATATCACCGCGATTAGGATCACTTTCTCCTGTAAGAATATTGTTCCACCAGGCGGTAGTCATAGTGCCCGTTCCCTCGCCGGTAACATACGCACGGACTATATCACCGCTCTGTACCAAATCCTTAAACTGATCCTTGAGGAGATCGAACGGCGTATCCCATGTTACGTCGAACGAGCCTTCCCAAAGAGTTGTTTCTTCCGTGACAGGAAGTTCGTCGGTTACTTCAATTTTATCGCCGCCATAAACATTGCCGTCACTGTCAGTAAGAGTTATGCGGTAAGTGCCGAGAGCGAGGTCGCTTGGCACGGTGTATTCAATATAGTCATTGCCGTTATTGGGAACAAAAGTGGCAGCAGCCTCCTTGTCACCTATGGTTATTTTCACCACTTTGTCCATATTTGTGCCGTGCAGCTTCGCCTCCATTCCCGGAACAACCAGACGGTCGCTTGCTACATCAGAGGGAGTCGGGTCGCTTTCAAGCGGTAAAACTTCAAGTATGCCCGTTCGGGATGTTTGTTTTCCCTTTGTCGTGGTAGCGACAATCTTCAAGATATAATCTCCTGCCAAAATCGAAGAAAGCTGAATCTTAGTGCCCTCACATACTTTTTCGTCGTCAAGGAACCACTCTACGGTGGTGTAGAGGGCAGGGGTCACTACGGCTGAATCAACAAATTCCGCGTCGCGTGAAATACTCTTGTAAACAGCAGGCTCACCGTTCTCCCAATCGCCGAACCACGGCAGGAGTATCTGCGGGAAATCATCCTCGGTAGCGGTAATGAACCCTTCGTTGTCTTCAGAGCAGGAGCAAAGCATTCCCATTGAGAGAACAACTATTGCCGTTATCAAATTATATAATGTCTTTTTCATTTTATTCAATCTGTTAATTATTCTATTGATTCGCTAAACTTTTCAATGTCCATGAAATTCTGTTCGTTGACATCCCACCATACACGGGTGTGCCAATCGTCGGTTCCACCCAAACGGTCAACAGCTTCCTCGTAATTTACGCTGTTGTACCTACCCTCAAGCAGCGGATAGCGCAAGCGTACAGGTGTTTGCAGGTTGGGGTCTTCGTGGGGGAAGTCGCCACGGACAGGAAGCAAAGTACGGTCGGCCAGCGCGGGATAGTCCGAACGACGGAGGTTCGCCCAGCCTTCGCTTGGATTTGTAAGATGAAGAATCCATGCCTGGGTATTGATCGACTCACGGGGATTATCGCCTAACGGGTTTTCCGCTATGTATTCATCTATCTCTTCGTCGGAAATCTTTGAGACGATATCGTAGTAGTTGTTAAGCACCTGCATTGATGCGCGAATGCCTGCTTCATAATGACTTTCAGCGTCGCCGGGGACATTCCAGCCTTTCGAGGCAGCCTCGGCAAGCAGGAATTCTACTTCGGCCGAGGTGATAAGTATGCCGGGGCAGTCGGCATTGCAGAACGCTACGGCTATGGTAGGCCTGATCATACGGGCATTATAGTTGTTCTGATCGTATCCTCTGTCAGGATAAAGATTTACAAGTGAATCCAAGGTAGGGATGTCGCTGTTGGCAGGTGCGCTCACCCAGTCGCTCCACCAGGCGTCGCCGACATTGCACGGAACGATGCCTTCGCCGCCGCGCTCGCCCCAAGCCAGTACCTCGTCGGTAACGTCATAGTTGCCTGACGTATCGGTCTGGCTGCGCGTGGTGTGGATATAGCAGCGGCAAATACGGTAAAGGCGCGGGTCGTGCATCTTTTTCATATAATCAAACAAGGTGGAGCTGACAAACGAAGGCGACGTCGGGTCTTGTCCGTATATCATCTCGCTAAGTGCGTTGGCCCTGAAATCAAGGTCGGCGGCGCCGTCATAAAGCGTGAAGGGAACATCGATGTATTTTATGTAAGCATCTTCGTCGGCCGATGAGATAATGCCGCCGTCGGCATTTAATGCAGCCTCAAATTCAGTACGTGCCCTTTCCGGAGCGACATCTGAAATACGCATCGCATAACGCAGGCGAAGAGTGTTGGCATACCTCTTCCATGCCTCCGGATCGCCTCCTAAAGAAGTAACATCTCCGGAAATAGCATCAGTGCCAGTACCGAGTTGCTCGGCACACGCTTTCAGCTCTGAGAAAATGAAGTCATAGACTTCTTCCTGTGTGTCGTACTTCGGGGTGGCATTGCCGTCGATGAACGACATGCCCGCCTCCGTGCAAGGGATGTCTCCATAGATGTCGGAGAGTATGGCCATCAAGTAAGCACGATGAATACGCAGCGCAGCATTGGTGTTCGGCATATCTTCAGTGTGATAGATGGCATCTACAAGGTTCTTTATACCTACTTGATAATAACGGTTCCACGGATATGCCATCTCCGAGTCCTTCGGATAAACCGCTCCGGCATAGTTGGAAACATTCCATCCTCCGGCATAATACTGCGTGAAGCCGGTGATGTAACTGCGGTAAGTGTCCATCAGTGAAAAGTCGCCGTATGTCTGCAGCAGAGCCGTGGTGAGCTGCGCATTCGGGTCGATGGTCTCCGCCTTTGAATCGTCGGTGTTGACCTCCTCCAGGTAAGAGTCGGAGCAAGAAGAAAGCCCCACGCCAAGCGTCAGAAGCATCATGAACGATGCTATGTTGAAAATATGTTTTTTCATAATCACAATATGTCTGTTAGAATTTCACATTTATATTAAAACCGTAGCTACGGCGTGACGGGAGCGAGCCGTACTCAAGCCCGTACCCTGATGTGTTGTAGTTTGAGTCAGGGTCAATGTTCGGGATGTTCTTCCAAACAATAAACGGGTTGCGGGCCACGAACGAGATGGAGAGCGACTTTATGAACTTGCCCAGCATCTTTTCGGGGAAGGTGTATCCGAACGTGATTTCGCGGCACTTGATGTAAGAATTGTCGTAGATGAACAATGCAGGAGCTTTTTCGGCAACGATCTTCCAGTAGTTATGCGGGTTCACGGGATATGTGTTCTTGCTGTACGTGCCGTCGCCGTTGTCAACGACGCCGTCTACAATAAGTCCTTCACACTTGCCTGCAGCGCGCCACTCGGCTTCCGTCATGCCGGCAGCCTTGCGGGCCTCTTCAGAGCGGTACCACTCTTCACGTCCTGCGAGCGTGCCCTTGGCCTTACCCGTTAAGTAGGCCGAACGCATCGAGAACGAGTAGAGGTCGGCTCCCATTTTCACGTCAAACGAGGCTGAGAGGTGGAAGTTCTTATACGTGAACGTTGAGTAGAAACCGCCCGTCCAGTCCCAGGTAGAGTTGCCGAGGGTCTTGAGATTCTCGTCGTAAAGCGGCAGACCCGTGTTCTTGTCTATGAGAATGTCGCCGTTCTCGTTGCGCTTGAAGTCTGTTCCGAGGATAGAGCCGTAGTTCTTTCCGACCTCTGCTCCAACCGAGACGCCAGCCCAGCTCGCATCAGCCAGCTGGAGGTAATCCATGCCTTCGACAAGAGCGAGAACCTTGTTCGAGTTCTTTGAGAAGTTGATACCTGCGTCCCATGCAAAATCCTTGATCTGGAGCACGCGGCCGTTGATGGCTAACTCGATACCCTTATTCTGAATCTTTCCGGCATTGATAAGACGACTGGGATATCCAGAAGCCGAAGAAGAAGCAAGTGCTATAATCTGATCCTTTGATGTCTGGTTATAGTATGTAAAGTCAACTCCTAAGCGCCCGTTGAAGAACTTAAGCTCAAGGCCGAGTTCGTAAGAGCTGGTCATTGTCGGCTTAAGGTTATTGTTAGGCTGTGTGTTGTTGTTTATCATACCGATGGTGTAGCCCGGATATTTATATTTACCCGTCGAATAGATCAGGGCGAGCTGATACGGGTCAGTGTCTGAACCTACTTTCGCCCATGAAGCACGGACTTTACCAAAACTTAAGATTTTATGGTTCTTGAAAAAGTTAGAAAAGATGATACTTCCTGATACCGAAGGATAAATATATGTGTTGTTTGCCGACGGGAGTGTGGATGAACGGTCGCCGCGGATAGTACCTTCAAGATAGTATGTAGAGAGATAGCCAAGGCTTGCACTTGCATAAAGAGAATTTATCTGCTTCTTGTATGTGCTCGGCTGGACATTCTGCTCTGCATAATTTATGATTGAAACCACGTCGTCCATTTGCTGGTCGGTACCGGTAATGACGGTTGTCTTGTTGTCGACCTTAAATATGTTTCCACCCAGAGTGGCATTGAAATCGAAGTTGCCCCAGTTGTTGTTATAGAGGGCAAGAAGCTCTGCGTTCAGCGTACGGTTATTAAAGATCGAGTTGGTGAGCTTACCAGGAAGAACGCCAGGAGTCGTACGGGCAATGAACTCATCGAAGTTCATATTATTGATGTCAGTACCAATCGTTCCCTGGATTTTCAAATGCTTGTTCACGTTATAAATAGCTTTCGCTGTAAAGCGGAACACGTCTTTCGCTGAAGTGTTGTTGTTCTTGTAGAGGTCCCAATACGGGTTTCTGTTATACTGGTCGTTACCATTCCAGTTGGCATAAGTGCCGTCAGCATTCTGGTAATGCTTGAGCCATTCAACATTATATGTGCCCGCCAGGGTCATGAGGTTCTTGCCCACGTTGCTTTGTGAGTTGGAGAGTGCCGGACGGTTCTTCACGTTCTCACGCACATAGTTGGCCGTAAAGTCGAAATCAACAGGGCCCGCTGAAGTTGTCACACGGAGGTTGAAATTGTCACGGCTCATGTGCGTGTTTGGGAGGATGTCCTTGTTACGCATATCGGTAAAAGAGAAACGCACGCCCGTTTTGCCTGAGTTGACACTCAAAATAGCAGTATTCTGGGCTGTAAGACCGGTGCGGAAGAATGAAGACGTGTTGTTCGGATACATGAGGAACGGACGCACTGAACCATCATAATAAGTCTTGTCTATCATGTCCGCCTTCACGCCCCAGCTCTGGTTTGTGCCCGACGAGGCGTCAAGCTGGTACTGCCCGTTATCGCCCATACCATATATCTCCTGCACGTCGTCCCACTTAGCGAGCTGTGTGTCGATGGTAAGCGAACCGTTATACTCAACGGAAATCTTTTCTTTATCCGCCTTTTTTGTAGTGATGAGGATTACACCGTGAGATGCACGTGAACCGTAAAGAGCAGAAGCAGCCGGTCCTTTGAGCACGGTCATCGTTTCAATATCGTCAGGGTTAATGGCTGATATACCGTCACCAAGGTCATAACCGCCCTGCTCGCCGGCATTTCCGAAGTTGGTATTGTCCAAAGGAACGCCGTCAATCACGTAAAGAGGCTGGTTGTTACCGGTCAGCTCGGTCGTACCACGAAGTATGACTCTCGTTGAACCGGCAGAGCCACCCGCCGTATTCGTGACTACAAGGCCGGCTACCTTTCCGGCAAGTGAGTTCATCACGTTGGTCTCCTTCGCTTTGGTCAGTTCGTCGCCCTTTATTTCTGACAGTCCATAGCCGAGAGCCTTGCGGTCGCGCTTTATACCAAGTGCGGTGACAACCACTTCGTCCAGATTCGCCGTGTTCTCCTCAAGCGTGATTTTCAAATTGTTCTGAGCCTTCACGCGTACGGTTTTGTATCCTACATAGGAAATCTCAAGCTCATCGCCGGCGTTGCACTGTACGGTAAAGTTACCGTCAAGGTCGGTAATAACGCCCTTTGAGCTTCCTACCACCTTCACTGATACGCCGATTAACGGGCCTTGCGCATCGGAGACATTGCCCTTTACTGTAATACCCGTCTGGGTCGCCGTTATGCCTACGTCTGCTCTTCTTGGCGTGGTTGCCATGACCGCCGGCGCAATCAGGCTCGCCCCGAGCATGCATAACACTAAGTTAAATCGTTTAATTTCCATAATAGTATTTTTAAGATGTATTTCATTTTTGTCCGTTGACGAAGTTGTTTGCGGCTCTTTATCGCAAACACTTACGATATGTTGCGTTTCCGCGGCTTTTTCTTACGGTTTTAGCTTGCTTCAGACATATTTGCAGGAAGCGTCCTTTTACAGCGTGAGAGGCCACCTTTTAAGAGGCGAAAAGCCATCTGTTGCAGGCCGCAAGGACACTGTTTGAAACCGTAACTGCCGCTGTTCCGCTCAAAACAACTCCGTTAACGTGCGTTTTTTATTGTTCACATAGGTTTCGCACTCTCTGCAATCCCTTCCTTAATGCCTTTTATTACCCAGTCAGCTTTAATCGCCATGTTCTTATTACGGTCGAAAATGCCGAACATTTCAGAGCCGTTGCCGAACCGGTTGTTGTCCCAGATGAAAGTCGAGAATCCGCGTTTGCGCGCCTCTGACACCAATGTCTTGCAGTAATAAGTCATATTTTCGTGCATACGGTCGGCTTCCGAACCTTTGTAATGGTCGGTAATGCCCCATTCTCCAATCACTATGCCCAATCCTTTAGAGCCCCACTCGGAAACTAACTTGTCGAAGAAATTAACCATCGTCGTCTCATCGCTCTGCGGCGTTTTCCCATACTGCTTGTACGGCTCGCCCCAGTAGTAGCATTCGCCGCTGCCGGCATATTCCCACGGATTGTAAAAATGCAGCTCTACGCTCATGTAATCATTGCCGTTGCCCTCAATGTCTTTAGGGATTACGAAGTCGCCGTTGTACAGGCCGAAATCGGCATTGCATACATAAGTCTGCACTATCAGGTGGCGTTTCGCGTTATTTCCGCCCGTGGCCCGCACAATGTCGACGAATGTCTGGTTGTAGGCGTTCTGCACGTCAAGGTTTTCAGCGGTAGGCTTACCCCAGTTATTAGGCACATGAACCTCGTTGGTGCCGGCAAATGCGACACGGTCATCATATTTGCCGAGTTCATTTGCTATGTTCATCCAGAGCAAGGCCAGTTTCTGGCAGTTTTCTTCCTTATTGGCATAATAGGGACGGCTCTCAAGCCATTTTTCATGGTGCACGTTGACGATTACTTTCATGTCATATTCCAGGCACCAGTCTATCACCTCCTTTATCCGGTCAATCCACGTCTTGCTGATACTCATGGCCGCAGGGTTGGTGATGTGGCATTGCCATCTTACAGGTATGCGTACGGCATTGAATCCGGCATCGTGCACGGCCTTGATGGTTTTCTTCGTCACCACGGGGTTCCCCCAGGCCGTTTCCGCATTGTCGGCACCGTCAGGTTCGCCTATCATCATAGACTCGCCGTCTTGCCCTGGGGCGGAACATTCAAACTGGTTACCAAGGTTCCATCCGGCAGTGACTTCGCTGTTCCATTGCCGGGCTGTCTTTTGGGCGTGACACGACATTACGGCAAACATCAGCGTCAACAGCCAACAAATCCTTAATTTCGTTTTCATGATTTTTAATTTAATTTTCCAAATATGTCGCAAAATAAGTAAAATTTCCCATAAGAGCGGGTTCACTATCTATTAATAAAGGTTTGATGAGCGTCTTTTGTCTGGAAACAAACCTTATTTCACGAGGAATAAAACCTTCGCTCCGTTATATTCAGATATTACTTGAAATAATAAGCTTTATTTTTTTAATAGTTTATCATTGCTTTTCCATATCTGAACTCTTGAACTCCGCGATACGCTTGGTGGTAAGCGGATACAACACCATCAGTCCGATTATCAGCAGCGCGATGAATGCCGGAATGTAGCTCATCGCCAGTTTCATGCCAAAGATGGCGTCAGGTGTCTGCGTGGCGGCATTAGGCTGAAGGCCGAAAAAGCTGAACAAAAGCAGCACGGCCGAACCGGCGATGGCACCACCGAACTTCTGGGCCATGGAACCGGAAGAGAAGATGAGGGCGGTAGAGGCTGTGCCGTGTTTGTAGTAAGAATAGTCGGCCACATCGGCATACATACTCCATACCAGCGGACTAACCACTCCGGTGAAAATGCTGATGAGTACCTGAAGTAGCAATATGCCTATGAATCCGCCATTGCTTAACGGCATATAGAAGAACGCTATGCTGAGTACGCCCATTGCCACAGCAGAGACAATGAACGTAGTTTTCTTGCCCAGCCACTTACTCAAAGGCATGGCGCACGCCACTCCTATCATGTTGCTCACCTCACCAATGGCAAGAAACACGCCTGCGTAAAAGAGAAATGAGACAACCCCCAAGTCAACGATATTGCTATCTCCAATGTAGTATTTGAAATAATAAGCCACCGTGGCGCCACGCACCGTGTTAAATAGGTTAGTGCAGAGGGCCGTGCAGGTAATCATCCACCAAGGGAAGTTTCTCACCAGAAAGCGAAAATCGTTCATCAGTTTGTCTCCCTTGACACCCTTGACATGCTCACGGGTTAACAGGAAACTTCCAATGAAAAGCAGGAAACACACCGTGGCGATAACGATCATGGCGCCTTGCCAAGCACCGGCCTGACCTTCGACAGTGAGGAAAAAAGGTTTGTAATCGGAAAAGAACTTGCACAACGGCTCCCAAGAATACAGGGCAATGAACGAGCCGCCATAAGCGAAGAACATACGATAGCTTGAAAACACAGTCTTCTCGTAACTGTCGGATGTTATCACACCAAGCATCGAAGCATAAGGTACATTAATGCAGGTGTAGACCGTCATCATAAGGATGTAGGTAATGTAAGCATAGACAAGCCGCCCTTGCTCGGCACAGTCAGGCGTGGTAAACAACAACACTCCGCTGACGGCAAATGGCAGCGAGAACCACAACAGGTAAGGACGGTACTTGCCCCACCGAGTGTTGGTTCGGTCACTGATAGCGCCCATCATAGGGTCGGACACAGCATCCCACACACGCGTCACAAACATCAAAGTGGCAGTATGGGTGAGCGACAGGTTAAAGATATCACTATAGAAAATGGGAAGATAATAAGAAAATATCTTCCAGAACATGGAAGACGCCATGTCTCCCATGCCATATCCTATTTTTTCAGTCAATTTGGCCATGATAAGCAGATTTCTGTGAAATTCACTTTTGACTTTACATCTCCACCTCTACGACGTGCTTGCCCGGAAGAGCCTTCACAACGTTGCCCTCAATGGGCTGTCCGTCTACGGTTATCCGGCTTACGCCTTTCGACTTGCCATTTGGATTGTTCACGATAATGGTCAACTCGCTGCCACGCAGCTTGCGCTTCACGGTGTACTTCTTCATTGTCTTAGGCAGGCATGGATCTATCTCCAATCCATCATATGTAGGACGTATGCCGAGGATATACTGGGTGATGGTGAGCCAGTTCCATGCTGCGGTACCTGTAAGCCAAGAGTTCTTTCCCTCTCCCGGACGTGCGGCGTCCTTGCCTGCCACCATCTGGCAATAAACATAAGGCTCTACCTTATGGAGTGTCTGATCCTTTATCCACGCCGGACATATCTTGGTGTAGTGATCCCAAGCGTCATCGCCACGTCCGGCTACAGTCTCGCCGATAATAACCCAAGGGTTGTTGTGGCAGAAGATACCGGCATTCTCCTTGTAACCTGCCGGATAAGAAGATATTTCGCCCATCTCCACGTGGTAGGTGGTGAAGGCCGGATTGTTGAGAACCATGCCGTGCTCACAGTCAAGGTAACGCTTGCAAGAGTCGAGAGCCTTGCTTACCATGCCTTCCTCCATTCCTATGCCGGCCATAGTGCAGAAACCTTGCGACTCAATGAAAATCTTGCCTTCCTCATTCTCTTTTGAACCAATCTTGTTGCCGTAGAAGTCGTAAGCACGAAGATACCACTCTCCATCCCATCCGTACTTCTTTACCGCCTCTACCATGTCATCAACACAGCCTGTAGCGCGTTTTGCCTCAGTCTCCATACCACAAACCTTGCACAATTCGGCATACTGACGACCGCAGAAGACAAAGAGTCCCGCTATCATCAGAGATTCCGCCTTTGAACCCTCGGAAACGTTCTCCGTGGTTTGGAACGACTCGTTTGGATCCCAAGAGAAACAGTTAAGGTTGAGACAGTCGTTCCAGTCCGCGCGACCGATAAGAGGCAACTTATGGGGACCGAGATTCTCCACCACATGGTTGAACGAAATACGAAGATGCTCCATGAGCGACACTTCCGACCCCGGCTTGTTGTCCCAAGGCACTTTCTCGTCAAGGATGCCGAAGTCGCCCGTCTCTCTCACATATGCTACCGTGCCGAAGATGAGCCACATAGGGTCGTCATTGAACCCACCACCAATGTCGTTATTGCCACGCTTGGTGAGGGGTTGGTATTGATGATAGCAGCCACCGTCGGGGAACTGCGTTGAAGCAATGTCGATAATACGCTGGCGGGCACGCTCAGGCACTTGGTGCACAAAGCCAACAAGATCTTGGTTGGAATCACGGAATCCCATTCCACGGCCTATGCCACTCTCGAAGAAACTGGCTGAACGTGAGAAGTTGAACGTGATCATGCATTGGTACTGATTCCAGATGTTCACCATTCGGTCAAGACGGTCGTCGCCCGTAGAAACCTGGAACTTGTCGAGCAGCTTGTCCCACATGGCATGAAGTTCATTAAAAGCAGTGTCCACAGCCTCAACGGTGCAGAATTTTTCGATGGTAGCGTGAGCCTTTTCCTTGTTTACGATGGTGCGGTCTAGAGTACCCAATGATGTGATGAGCGTCGGGTCGGCATGTGGGTCGGCATATTTTTCCTCTTGCGCGTTTTCGACATAGCCAAGCAAAAAGATAAGGTCCCTCTGCTCACCCGGCATAAGGCTCACCTCTATATAATGTGAGGCAACGGGACTCCATCCGTGTGCCACGGAATCAGACGATTTGCCTGCCATGACGCACTGCGGATTGGCAAACTCATTGTAGAGACCTATGAACGACTCACGATCGGTATCGAACCCATCGGCCTTTGCATTTGCCAAGGCGTAATAGGCATAATGGTTACGACCCTCTTTGTACTCAGGCTTATGG
>ENA-OPIO01000049-OPIO01000049.1-human-gut-metagenome-genome-assembly--contig:-NODE-49-length-44425-cov-9.906761_pt1 | contig 44425 bp, 45 predicted proteins | sample MGYA00241395_ERZ501636 | MGnify/ENA primary metagenome ERZ501636 (study PRJEB25962, sample SAMEA2042198) | human gut metagenome | biome: human gut; feature: human-associated habitat; material: faeces... | reverse complement strand
CCGGGACCTATTCATTACGAATGAATTGCTCTACCAACTGAGCCATATCGGCCTTGATTTTTTCAACGGTGCAAAGGTAATACTTTTTATTGATTATAAGGAATGTGAGAGTGTGCAAAAGCCGAATTTTAACTTATTTTTTCAAATTTGCCATGTAAATAAGCGGCAAATCCGCCGTGTTTCTACGGCTTTTATTCCTTAACATGGCTGTTGCGAATATGCAGGATGAAAGCATATTGCGGCTCTTACCTAGCTTTTTGTCAAAAGCAAAACGGCTTTTTGCATTTTGCAAATAGAAAATAAACTGCCAACCGGTTTGTTCCTTTTAAGAACAAACGTGCCACATATTGTCCTGTTTGTCGTATAAAACGACAGCTAGAACCATGTTTAAGCGGAGTCTTAACGGTGAAAAGCATGTTTAGAGGCGGCCGAAGCCTTGGCTAAAGACGGTCTTTGCAATGCTTAAAGGCGGCCTTTGGCGATGCGAAAGGCCGCGAACTGCAACGTGCAGCGTTACCGATTATTGCACATTTGGCTCCACAAACGGCTAACATATTGGTTTAACGGCAGTTACGTTTGCACACAAAAACACGCGTTATTTCCCTGTATCGGCGTTTTATCTGCAATGAAACGTATTATCAGCCGCCATTAAAAATCACAATGTAAGATGTTTGCTGAATTTAACAGCAATATGTCACATGGCGTAAACAGCCTTGCTATGTGTCGGCAAAACGTACACAAGTCATTGGGATAAATCATGAAGTGATGAAAAAGGATTGCCGCAAACATTCGCATTTCTCGCATATTTTATTTAACTTTGCAGTGCATACGTTATAAATTTGAATAAAAAAACAAATAAGATATGGAAACGTACAGGATACAGACCAACGCTTCTGGTACAAGGAGCATTACGGTTAGCAGTGCCCATCTGGCTACGATACAAAAGTATTCGCTGCTTGACAACCTTGTTGACAGCAACGGAATTGTAGACGAAACCGTGCTGGACAAGCTGAAGTTTAACATAAGGGCGATGCTTGAAACCGCCGCCGACACGAACAAAGAACTGCTTGACCTGTGCCTTGACGTGATATACAACAACAACATGAAGGCGTTTGGACTAAACCAGCTTGTAACATTATATAAGCAATGGGAAAAGGAACAACCGGCGACAGGGGAAGGCGAATAGTACAACAAGTTGCAGACGGCGGCAGGCTTATACCCAAAATGGCGTCAAGTGAAGGGCGTGGAATGCGCGATACAAGCACCGACGACATATATAGGGACATGCGCGCTTCGCAATGGTTGCCTACGACGAAGAAGGAAGCGGAAGTCAGGGGATGGGACGAAGTTGATGTCGTACTGTTCTCGGGCGACGCATACGTTGACCATCCGTCGTTCGGAGTGGCCGTCATCGGGCGCACGCTTGAGGCCATGGGGCTGCGCGTAGCCATAGTTCCGCAGCCCGACTGGCACGGCGACTACCGTGATTTCAAGAAGTTTGGCCGTCCCCGCCTGTTCTTCGGCATAGCCCCCGGGTGCATGGATTCCATGGTAAACAAGTACACGGCCAACCGGCGGCTGCGTTCGGAGGATGCCTACAGCCCGGACGGTAGGCATGACTGCCGCCCGGAATACCCAACTATTGTGTATAGCAAAATACTGCGCAGCCTGTACCCTGACGTGCCGATAATCCTCGGCGGCATTGAGGCATCGCTAAGAAGGCTCACCCATTATGATTACTGGAAGGACGAACTGAGGCGTTGCATACTGTGCGACTCGGGTGCTGACATGATAATCTACGGCATGGGTGAGAAGCCCGTCACGGCCTTGTGCAATGAGATGCTTGCAGGAAAGCACGTGGAAGATATACGCGACATTCCGCAAACAGTCTATCTGTGCAAGAAGGACGAATTGCCCGGTGGCGTAACTGAAGATGACATAGTGCTGCATCCACACTCTGAATGCCTGCGTGACAAGCGTGCGCAAGCCGAAAACTTCAGGCATATAGAGGAAGAGTCGAACATGCTGCACGCGCACAGGCTCATACAGGAGGTTGACGGTAAATATGCAGTTGTCAATCCTCCTTATCCGCCAATGACAACGGAAGAGATAGACCGATGCTACGACCTGCCCTACACCCGCCTGCCCCACCCCAAGTATCGGGGCAAACGCATACCGGCATACGAGATGATACGCCACTCGGTCAACATCCACCGGGGGTGCTTCGGCGGATGCGCCTTTTGCACCATAAGCGCCCATCAAGGCAAGTTTATCGCCTCACGAAGCAAAGACAGCATATTAAAAGAGGTGAGGCAGATAACGGAAATGCCTGATTTCAAAGGGTACATAAGCGACTTGGGAGGTCCGTCGGCCAATATGTATGGCATGGGCGGACGCGACAAGGATGTTTGCGCCAGGTGCAAGCGTCCGTCGTGCATCAACCCGAGGATATGTCCTAATCTTGACACAGACCACAGCCGCCTGCTCGACATATACAGCTCTGTTGACGCACTTCCGGGCATAAAGAAAAGTTTTATAGGCAGCGGAGTGCGCTACGACCTTCTGTTGCACAAAAGCAAAGACGAGAAATGTAATAACGCCGCACGCGAATATACGCGTGAGTTGATATGTAAGCATGTGAGCGGAAGGCTGAAAGTGGCGCCGGAACATACTTCGGATAGCGTGCTTAAGCTTATGCGGAAGCCACCGTTCAGGCAATTCGAGGAGTTTAAGAAGATTTTTGACGAGATTAACAGGAAAGAGAATCTGCGCCAGCAAATCATACCCTATTTCATAAGCAGTCATCCAGGATGCACGGAAGAAGACATGGCCGAACTGGCGGTCATAACCAAGGGCCTTGACTTCAAACTTGAACAGGTGCAAGATTTCACCCCTACGCCTATGACCGTAAGCACGGAAACATGGTACACAGGGCTTGACCCGTACACCCTGCAACCTGTATATTCAGCCAAAACGCAATGTGAAAAGCTTGCACAGAGGCAGTTTTTCTTCTGGTATAAGCCGGAGGAGCGGCGCAATATTGAGCATGAGCTGACAAGAATCGGTCGTCCTGATTTGATAAAAAAGCTGTATGCCGGCGCATCTTTTCATAAAAGAAACAGTTTCCAAGATGATAGAAATAATAGAGAAAGCAATCGTCGGCAAGAGAAACATGCAAGAATGCGAGGACGGGATAATCGCAAATGAACGGTTTGTTGCTGCAATAGATGGAAGCACAAGCAAGACTCCACGCAGGATAAACCCGGACATGAGGAACGGGAAATTCTGTATGGAGATTGTCTGGAAATATATAAGCAGTATGCCCGGCGATATTGATGTCCGGGCATTTTGTAATGGAGTAACGCTATCGGTGCGCTCCATTTATAAGACTTTTGGGATTGACATAAACAGATTGGAACGCCATCCTGAAGAGCGGCTTACGGCAAGCGTTGCCGTATATTCACATCATTACAGGCAAATATGGATGGTTGGCGACTGCCAGTGCATCGCAGACGATATTTATCATGACAATTCAAAGCCACAGGAAAAAACGCTCGCCGAAAAACGTTCTGCGTTTCTAATAACAGCAATAAAGAACGGGCTTAACCCCGAAAACATACAGACTGAAGACCCTGGCAGGCACTACATCTTAGCCGAATTGACTGAATGTTGCAAAAAGCAAAACATTGAATATCCAGTAGTTGACGGTTTCGATATACCCATAAGTAAAGTAAAAGTGATAGATGTGCATGATTGCGGCAAGGGCATAGTCCTTGCTACAGACGGTTATCCTTTTTTATATGACACTTTGGCTAAAAGTGAAGAAGCATTGGCCATACAACTGAATAACGACCCGTTATGTATTTATTCATTCAAAGCCACCAAAGGGTTGATGAAAGGTAACAGGTCGTTTGACGATAGGGGGTATGTTAGGTTTGTAGACAGAGCAGATGAATAATAAATCATAGTGTTGTTTTATTATTTAAATACTATTGTCTTGAACCAGTCTTTTAATATTCCACGATACCTGTTTTGCGAATCGCTAACGAGAATAAGCACTTTGCTTCCGTCTTTAAGTGTCGGGCCAAGGCACATCCCTTCATAATTAGCCAGTGACCTGTCAAAAATATTCAACTTGGTTGTAAACGAATGCACGAGCCGCTTGGGTAAGAAATACATTTTTTCAACAGGCGTGTCTGGCGTTATTGCCAAGCATTCGTTAGGCTCTATTTCATACAGTTTGCACTGTACAAATGCTCCCAATTTTGTCTTTGGAACATAGAACTCACGCTCAAGCACAAGTAAACGCCCACTACCAACAGGTGTGATTTCACTCACTCCCATTGCGTATTCACTTGATTTTGAATGGATTGTAGGCGCATCCATCATGTAGGCGTATTGCATGTGTGGCTGCAAGTCATCTGAAAAAGACTGCAATCTAAGGATATTCCTGACGGCATTCGCCGATGTAGCTTGTTGCCCGTCACAAGCCAATGTGCTCTCATTCATCGTCCAAAACAAATGTTTTTCATCATCATATGCCAATGATTCCAATCCGTAATTCCCCATGTCATGTTTATATACATCGGGTATGGCTAAACTTCGGCCAGTGATTTTTCCGGTGCTGTCAAGTTCTACTATCGTGGCATCAGCTTCCCTGCAAATAAAAAAAGTTGATGTTGAGCGTCTATAAGCAATGCCTTCACAATCGCCATTATACAAGCTGTCACCTAAAAAGGCTTTCTCTGCAACATTGATAATTTCACCTGAAATGGAATCAATGTCTATATTGAAAATATATGAAATCCGTCTTTCTCCGACTTGTCCGATACAATGGCGTATTCATTCCCGTCAATATGGACTATTCCACTATAATTTCCGGCAGGCATGTTTTTAGGAAATGCCCGTTGTTTATTTTCTTTTACAACCGTTATTTGTGCATGTATTGCATTTGATAAGAATATGCAACAGGCGATAATAAGTATTTTCTTGGAAGGCATACATACTTGTTTTATATAAAAACAGGGATTATATCAACTCATGACATAATCCCTTGTTAAGTCGGGGCGACAGGATTCGAACCTGCGACCACCTGGTCCCAAACCAGGCGCGCTACCGGGCTGCGCTACACCCCGAATACGTACCTTTTGATTTAGCGATTGCAAAGGTACGCTTTTTACTTGTGATTTGCAAATTTTCCAAGGCTTATTTAATTATGCCTTGCTCTACAAATATCTTCTTCAGAGCCTGTACGCCACGTTCAACTTGTTCTGTTGTATGTGTTGCCATAAGCGCAAAACGAACCAATGTGTCTTGCGGAGCACATGCAGGAGGTATTACAGGGTTGATGAAAACGCCGGCGTCAAAAGCCAACTTGGTTACCAGGAAAGTCTTTTTTACATCGCGTACATACAATGGGATAATCGGACTTTCCGTATCTCCAATTTCAAAACCCTCTTCCTTAAAACGTCTCAAGGCGTATTTTGTAACATCCCACAGACGCTCAATACGCTCCGGTTCATTCTTGATTATATGCAGAGCCTCCATCGCAGCAGCTGTTGCAGCCGGGGTGTTTGACGCACTGAAGATGTAAGTACGGCAAGTATGTCGCAGATAGTTTATTGTATCCTTGTCACCAGCAATAAATCCGCCGATGCTTGCAAGGCTTTTCGAGAATGTTCCCATTATAAGGTCAACGTCGTCAGTAACCCCGAAATAGTCGCAAACTCCCCTGCCCTGCTTGCCGAAGACGCCAAGTCCGTGAGCCTCGTCAACCATGACCGAAGCATTGTATTTCTTTTTAAGACGGATTATTTCAGGCAGGTTTGCCAAGTCGCCTTCCATTGAGAACACGCCATCAACAACAATAAGTTTTATTGACTCGGGCTTGCACTTCTGCAATTGTTTCTCAAGGTCTTCCATATCGTTATGCTTGTACTTCAAGCAGGTCGCGAATGAAAGACGGCGTCCGTCAACGATGCTTGCATGGTCGCGGTCGTCACATATTATATAATCCTCACGCCCACAAACGACGGCAAGCACACCTGCATTAACAGAAAAACCTGTCGAGAAACACAAAGCATCATCCTTATGCTCAAATTCAGCAAGTTCTTTTTCCAATTGCACATGAAGGTCGAGTGTCCCGTTCAAGAACCTGCTTCCGGCACAACCACTTCCGTACTTGTCAAGCGCAGCTTTAGCCGCAGCTTCCACACGTGGGTCACCGGTAAGACCGGTGTAAGCATTTGAGCCAAACATAAGCACTTTGTGACCTTCCATCTGCACTTCCGTGCCCTGTTTGCCTGTTATCTCACGGAAATAAGGATAAACGCCTGCTTCCATGAACTTCTGCGGCTCACGATAATTCTTGTATCTCTCTTGTAATAATCCCATAATTAAATAATGTGTAGTTTTGCTACATTAAAAGGTTGTTTCTGTGTGAAAAGTGTAAAGCCATCGAAAGTACAGATATTTCCTTAATGGCCAACATCACACGTCCATTATCCAATCAGGCTGCAAAGATACAAAAAAATGCCGAACGCATAAGAAAAAAGACGGAAAAGTGTCGCAATTTTGGAAATATTACCATCCTAAAAACGTATTTATACCGATATATTATTAATTTTGCACCCGTATGGCGGCTAAAAAGAAGTTACTATTCATAATGAATCCCATTTCGGGTACGGTACGTAAAACCGGTATTCCGAAAATTATCGACGATACAATCGACAAGGACTTCATTGAATTTAATATACAAAGGACTGATTATCCGGGACATGCTTACGAGCTGGCAACCCAAGCAAAAGAAAGCGGTTACGATGCCGTTATTGCTGTTGGCGGCGACGGAACGGTCAACGAGGTTGCAAAGGCGATTGTACATTCAGATACAGCCCTTGGCATTATACCATGCGGGTCCGGCAATGGGCTTGCGCGCCATCTTATGATACCATTGGATGCAGCCAAGGCTGTAAAAGTTATAAATGCTTATACCATACATGACCTTGACTATGGAGTAATCAACGGCATACCGTTTTTCTGTACCTGCGGAATGGGATTTGACGCTTTCGTCAGCATGAAATTTGCCGAATCGGGACGCCGTGGCCCGGTAACTTATATAGAAAACATCCTGCGTGAAGGCCTTAAATACAAGCCTGAAACTTATGAAATTAAAGACGAGAACGGCGTTTCGCTATGCAGGGCGTTCCTCATATCATGCGCCAACGCCTCGCAATACGGAAACAACGCATACATAGCTCCTCAAGCTTCGATGAGCGACGGCTTGCTGGACGTAATCATAATGGAGCCTTTCGACATGCTCGAAGCACCCCAAATAAGCATCGACATGTTCAACAAAACCCTCGACAAGAACTCTAAAATAAAGACGTTCAGGACAAAACACATACAGATACACCGTGAGAAGCCCGGCTTCATACATTATGACGGAGAACCGGTAATGACCGACAGTGATGTCGATATATCGGTAAAAGACAAGGGCGTTAAAATAATAATCAATCCTTTTGCCGACAAGACAAGGAGAATGCCGAACGCCATGCAAAACGCATTCAGCGTGTTCTTCAACGATATTGTGAATGCAATAACCGACAAGAAACTGATGCTGTCATTGAATAATGTAAAAGGCAAACTTACCAATTTGAAATAACGTATGCGCCGAAGCCACTTGGCTTCGGCGCATACGTTATCAATTATTCTCCAATATAACCTTTCACCGCGTCCGCGCAACGCTCGCCATCAACACCTGCCGACACTATGCCTCCAGCATAGCCTGCTCCTTCACCGCAGGGGAAAAGCCCGTGCAAGCGTACATGTTGCAACGACTCTGCATCACGAAGAATACGCACAGGCGACGAAGTCCTTGTTTCCGCGGCAATGAGTACCGCCTCGTTTGTCAGGAAACCGTGGCTCGTCTTGCCAAATATTCCGAAGGCTGTTTGCAGGCGTTTGCCTACAATTGCAGGAAGCCAGAAATGCAACGGACTGGAAATCAAGCCTGCCGCATACGAACTTTCAGGCAGGTCGTAACTTAGTCTGGAACGCGTAAAGTCAACCATACGCTGTGCCGGGGCGGTCTGCCTCATGTTGCCTTGCTGCCAGCACGTGCGTTCCATTTCTTCTTGGAAACGCATCATGCAAAGTGTATCGGGCGTTTCACACACGTCTTCGGGGTGCACTTCCACAACCATGCCGCTGTTAGACCAGCGCGAACCTCGGTTGCTCGGGCTCATGCCGTTAACTACTATCTGCTCCGGCCCCGTAGCGGCAGGGATTACAAAACCTCCGGGGCACATGCAGAATGAATACACGCCACGGCTTTCCACCTGTGTTACAAAGCTGTATTCTGCGGCAGGCAACCACCGTCCGCGACCATACTTGTTGTGATATTGTATCTTGTCGATAAGCTCCGCAGGATGCTCCAAGCGCACGCCTACGGCAAGAGCCTTGGCCTCCATCTCGAAGCCGCAGCCGTTGAAATAGCGGTAAACGTCGCGTGCCGAATGCCCGGTGGCAAGTATTACCGGGCCGCGGTATTCCACCTCTTCGCCAGTCTGTAACCGTACAGCCTTTATTCCTACAACGGTATCGCCGTCGAGCAACAGTTCCGTCATTTTCGTCTGGAAATGTACTTCGCCGCCACAATTTATTATTGTGTTGCGCATGTTCTCGATTACACGCGGCAACTTGTCCGTACCGATATGCGGATGGGCGTTGGCGAGTATTGCCGTAGATGTCCCGTGTTGGCAGAACACATTGAGTATTTTGCGTATGTTGCCGCGTTTCTTGCTGCGCGTGTACAGCTTTCCGTCCGAATATGCTCCTGCCCCACCCTCGCCAAAGCAATAGTTGCTCTCCGGGTCTACCTTGTGTGTTTTGGTGATTAATGCCAAGTCTTTTTTTCGTTCGCGCACATTCTTTCCGCGTTCAATGACTACGGGGCGCAGCCCAAGTTCTATAAGCCTTAATGCCGCGAACAGGCCGCCTGGCCCTGCGCCGACTACGACCACAGGCTTTGCCTGCGACACGTCGCGGTATTCAGTCCGTTCATACTCGTCGTCACAAGGCTCTTCGTTGACATATAAGCGCACTTTCAGGTTGACGTATATTGTGCGTTGCCGCGCGTCAATGCTTCGTTTTAGTACGCGCACGGCGTTTATCGTGCGCACGTCAAGCCCCTTGTCGCGCGAAACATATTCTTTTATCGTCGTTTCGTTTGCCGCCTGCTGCGGAAGCAGCCGTAACTGATATTCGTAAACCATTATTATAAATCTTAGAATACAAAATCCGCATACAAAGTTCGTCAATATGCTTTTAATATGCAAACTCTTTATCAATAATTTTTTAGTTTAACGCCACAAGCCACCTTTACCGTGCGCTCGCCGCCGGCGTAATATCAGTAGTTCGTCACGAAGTCGTCGTCGGAGGCCAGCAGGCGGTTCTCCTCGTCCCACTTCAGCTTGTGTTTGTCTGTGTCAATTTTGTTACGCTCATCGTTGAGCATTCTGTTTATCATTTTTATTTATATACTTCATTTGGCATTGTTTGATGAAATTATATCAGCATTTGATTTTGTTGAAAATTCAATAGCACAATGACCAGCATCAGGAAATGAAAAATTAGAAATTAAATATTTAAAATTTGCTCGCAAATGAAAATCTTTGTTTGCAACGATACTATCGTTGTAAGTTATTAAATAGTCATCGTCAATACTATTAAGGTTTATTAGTGACGAACCAACATGTCCATTTTTTAGCGAAATGCGATATGTAAATTCAGCAGAATCAGTACCTAAAGTTAAATACCTAAGAATATAATTGTCTGTGGAATATATTGATGAATTTTCAGCATCAATAGAAATCATATTATTTCCACATGAAATACATACTAATGAAAACAAAATAAATAGCAGTGGAATGATATACTTCATAGTTCCATTTTTTTTTTTTGTGTGTGTGGGGGGGGGAAGAATACGCACATGGAGTTTTTTGGACATCCACTCATGCTCGTCAGTCTCTCCGTCCTTTTTCGGGCAGTTGTTAGTTTATGGCGTATATTTACTTTGTTCGTATAAACTTTTTGCCTTTCCAAATAAATGATTATACAAATCTAAAAATGATTTCGAATATGTTATTTTATAATGTTCTTGTCGGGTTCCTACAATATAATCCTTAACAATTTTCTTACCTCTAATATAAATTTCAAATGTAATCAAAGGTAAGTCTGATACTACTATTTCAGGCAAATATTTTTTAGAAACAATAATATCACTGTTAGACTCAATAAATACGTTACTGATTCTTTTTATAATTAACTTCGATTCTGCTTCTGACAGCTTTTCTTTAAGACGTGGAGAAAATTCCTGTTCAATAACCCCTTCTCTGTCTTTATATACTGAAATGTTTATTGTATTCGCATCCAGGACAGACGCAAAAATAGTCACTTTAGCAGAATCAATAAGTAAAGTTTCTTTATGATTAACGCTGGTATCAGTAGCAGTGGAGTCAAGTAAGACAGTATTATGATTTACCAAATTGCGTTGTCTGTCTTGCAGGCAAGCAAATAGTATTAACGGATACATTAATAAATAGATAGCAAAATTTCTCATGTAACTTTTTATTAATTCAGTATGAGGTAAATCTACTTTAGTACGTAAAACTTAATAAATTAATACAGTTCTTATTTTATTTCTCCAAACCCATACTTGCAAACCTTCTTCTTCAAATTCATAAACATGTTGATTTTGTCCTTTTCCATTATCCAGCAAAAGATATATAGTGTCTTCTTCTGTTGGAATACTATTTATTAGGTTCAAAAACGTTGCATAGTTTAATCCAATTAAATTATGCCCTTTATACCAACAAGTAGTATCGCATCTTATTGTACTAATAAGGCCATCTTCACACCACAATTCTATACCACCTTCAAAGATATAACATTCATTTTCATACGTCCGTTCATTGTATATCTTCTTTTTGTATTTAGTGTTTCTTAAATAATCAATGACTGGCGTATTAAGAATAAACTCGCCATAAGACTTGTTTAATATCAATTCCCTTTCCATATTAATTCCAGTCTTATACGTTTATTTATAATTGTTCGTTCCTCTGGAACGTTTGGGTGGATTTCAATCTTTCAAGTGCTTGTCAAGGAACTCCAGGACGCGCTGCTGCGCCTTCACGCCGCACGAATGCGGTATGGGCCACAGCTCGGCCTCGAAGTTCTGTCCTGCGCCCTGGCTCTGCCATACGTCGCGCATAATGCCGAACGCCTTTTCAACGCCGGGTATTTTGAACAGCTTGTCTTGCGTGCCGTTGATGAACAGCATCGGTTTCGGACAGGCGATGCTGGCTATGTGCGGATAATCGAGATACTGGCGCAGGCCAGGTATGCAGTTGGCAAAGCCGCCGTTCTCCTTCCGTCCGTACTTCCACGTCATCTGCACGTCCGTCGTAACCATCCAGCACACCGCGGCGCAGGCCGCAATCTTGTCAGACAAGGCCGCGAGCATCCACGACCTATAAGCGCCCATGGAACATCCGGCGCAGGCTATGCGCTTAGGGTCTACTTCCGGGAGAGTGGCGAGAAAGTCAGTCGAAGCGATGTCGTCATACGTCATGAACGCGCTCAAACACCGTCCGTACATCATCATGTTACCTGCAATAATGTCATACTTATTGCGGTCAACGCCCTCCTTTCGCCCACGCTCACCCCACATCGGGGCGTCGGTTGAGAACACTACGTAGCCGTGGCGCGCCAAGTGGTCGCCCATAAACTGTCCTCCGTAGATATTGTCCACCCACTCGTCGGCATCGGCAATGACAAGCGAATCGTCGGCGAACGGGCGCACCATCTTCTCCTTACCTATATAAAGGTGTGCCCCGTGGTCGTGCAGCAGGTTGACGGCAGGGAACGGCCCTTGGCCGTCGGGCACGAGCAGATATGCCCTTACGCGGTAAAATCCCGACAGGTTGAACTCTATTTTGCGTGCCGTGTAGCCGTCGCGCCGCTCCTCAGCAAGCACCTTCATGCCGTAACTCTTAGGTGCCGGGGGCGGAGCCATCATGCACTCTAAGACCTTGCCGCGTGCGGCCTGCTTCCACCTGCCAAAGTCTTTTATGTCGCTGTTGCCCCAGGCCATAGGGTATGTAAGCTGCGACAAGAGCGAGTCGGCATACATGGGGAAATCTTTATAAAACTCGTACCTGTCCCTTTTCTGCGCCGAGGCTGACACTACAGCTGTCAATAGGACTGCAAGCACGGTAGTAAGTTTGTTTTTAAGTAAAGGCATTGTCTGTATGTTTTTAGTGCAAAGTTAATGATTTTACAAATAATACCACCGTACGAGCTATTATTTTCACAATTTTTGACAACATATATGGTTGATAACTGCAAGCCAATGTGCCAACTAAAATCCAAGAATACATGTCATTATGTCAAAACGGGAATGTACGGGAATTATGCTGGAATAGGAAAACGAGTGTGGCCAGAACTGTCCTTTTCATTACCAAAAGCGGCAGTTATTGTTCTCTTTGACGGCTGTTAAGGCTGTCAAAGGCCGTCTTTTCACTCCTTAAAAGCCGTCATTACCACCCTTAAAGGCCGTTATCACTATCCTTCCGGACGGCTTTCACTACTTGAGAGGACGGCTTTCATGTCTTTTGGAACCGTTTTTATTGCACACTTCAGCCGTTATCGCTGCAACGCCCTGTCATTAAACCATTTGTAATTGCACACTCCAGACTCGCGTTTTTGCGCCCAACGGCCGATAATTTTACGGCGAGGCCGTTCTACAGCGTCAAGCAAAATCAATGTGAAAGCAAACTGCCGGATAGCGTGGCAATGTGTCATCGGCAGAGCAAAGGCGTACGCATCGACAGCAACAAATGTGACATTGACAGGCGGAGAAGTGTAACAAAATCACACATTTTCGCCTAAAATCGTCATTTAAATTAAGAAAAAGGTTGCCGTAAAAATAAATTTTGCTATTTTTGCTGCGCGAATATAGGATGCGGCTCGGCAATGCCAATCTAAAAAGCTGCGTTTTTTGCTTGTCATTGCACTCGCCTTTCACTATATTTGCCGCGCGAATATAGGATGCGGCTCGGCAATGACAGTCTAAAAAGCTGCGTTTTTTGCTTGTCATTGCGCTCGCCTTTCACTATATTTGCCGTCATTAACAGAGAACACGCCTTGGTTGTATCAAGGCTCTCAAGACAAATAACACGAAGAAATGAAAGTATTAAAGTTTGGAGGAACATCCGTAGGTTCCGTTAAAAGCATACTGTGCTTAAAGAGAATTGTAGAGAGAGAAGCCAGGCGCCAGCCCGTAGTAGTTGTTGTAAGCGCGCTTGGCGGAATAACAGACAAGCTGCTCTCCACCGCCCAGTTCGCGCTCCGCGGCGACGATAGGTATAAGGAAGAGTTTGACGCGATGGTGGCGCGCCACCACAAGATGATAGACACCATCATCACCGAACCTAAGAAGCGCGAGGACTTGTTCAACGCCGTTGACGCATTGTTTGAGCAGCTTAAGAGTATTTATTACGGCGTTTACCTAATCCATGACCTTAGCGAGAAGACGCAGAACGCCATCGTAAGCTACGGCGAACGCCTTAGCTCGAACATCACGGCTGCGCTGATTAAGAACGCGAAGCTGCTTGACGCAAGGGAATTCATCAAGACCGAACATAAGAACAACAAGAACGTGCTTGACAGCGAGCTTACCGCCCGGCTGGTATGCGACGCTTTCAAGGAACTGCCAAAAATATCTGTCGTGCCGGGCTTCATCAGCCGCGACGAACACACGGGCGAGACTACCAACCTCGGCCGCGGCGGAAGCGACTATACCGCGGCCATCATCGCGGCCGCGCTCGATGCCGAAGTGCTTGAGATATGGACCGACGTTGACGGCTTCATGACCGCCGACCCGAAGGTAATACGCACGGCGTACACCATCAACGAGCTTAGTTACAAGGAGGCGATGGAGCTGTGCAACTTCGGCGCGAAGGTAATCTATCCGCCCACGATATACCCGGTATGCGTGAAGAACATACCCATCAAGGTAAAAAACACGTTCAATCCTGACAATCCCGGCACTATAATAAAGGAAAAGGCCAGCAACGACAGCAAGGCCATCAAGGGCATATCGAGCATCAGCGGCACAACGCTGATTACCGTTACGGGCCTTTCAATGGTAGGTGTAATCGGCGTCAACCGACGCATATTCACGGCCTTGGCGGTCAACGGCATATCGGTTTTCCTCGTCAGCCAGGCTTCGTCGGAGAACTCCACGTCAATAGCCGTCAAAGACTCTGACGCGGAAGAGGCGGTGAAGGTGCTCGACGCCGAGTTTGCCAAAGAGATTGAAACGGGCGCAATGTTCCCCATGCACGCCGAAAGCGGCCTTGCCACAATAGCCATAGTGGGCGAAAACATGAAGCATACGCCGGGTATCGCCGGCAAGCTATTCGGCACGCTCGGCCGCAGCGGCATCAGCGTAATAGCCTGTGCACAAGGAGCGTCGGAGACAAACATATCGTTCGTAGTCAGCGGCAAGAGCCTTAGGAAGTCTCTCAACGTGCTGCACGACTCGTTCTTCCTGTCTGAATACAACGTGCTCAACCTTTTCATCTGCGGCGTAGGCACCGTTGGCAACAAGCTGATTGAGCAAATCCAGTCGCAATACGAGGAGCTGAAGCTCAACCGCAGGCTAAAACTAAACGTTGTGGGCATAGCCAGCAGCACGCACGCCATATTCAACCGCGACGGCATCGACCTTGACAACTTCCACGAGTTGCTGCAACACTCGGATGAAAGCAACACCGCCCACCTGCGTGACGAGGTAATCGGCATGAACATATTTAACAGCGTGTTTGTTGACTGCACCGCAAGCAAGGAGGTGGCCGCGCTGTATCAGGAGTTCCTTGAGCACAACATATCGGTCATAGCAGCCAACAAAATCGCCGCGTCGTCAGATTACGGCAGCTATGTAAGGCTTAAAAAGACGGCGTTGGCACGCGGCGTGAAGTTCCGCTTCGAGACAAACGTAGGCGCAGGCCTGCCCATCATCGGGACTATAAACGACCTGTGCAACTCAGGCGACCGCATACTAAAAATAGAAGCGGTGCTGAGCGGCACGCTTAACTTCATCTTCAACGAGATTTCCGCCGACGTTCCGTTCTCTGAAACAGTGCGCCGCGCCAAGGAGCAAGGCTACAGCGAGCCCGACCCACGCATCGACTTGAGCGGCACTGACGTTGTGCGCAAGCTCGTAATACTTACGCGTGAGGCCGGATATAAAGTAGAGATAGACGATGTGGAGAAGCATCTGTTCATACCTGAAGCACTGTTTAACGGCACGCTTGACGACTTTTGGAAGAACTTGCCGCAACTGGACGACGGTTTCGAGCAACGCCGCAAGCAGCTCGAGGCAGAGGGCAAGCGTTGGCGTTTCGTGGCAAAGATGGACATGGGACACACCAGCGTGTCGCTGCAAGAGGTTGAAAAGGGGCATCCGTTCTACAACCTCGAAGGCTCAAACAACATCGTAATGCTTACTACTGAGCGTTACAAGGAATACCCTATGCTCATACAAGGCTATGGAGCCGGTGCAAGCGTGACCGCCGCCGGTGTGTTCGCCAACATCATGAGCATAGCCAATATCTGATTTTCAAGCAGTTCCAGCAAAATGAAACACCTCATAATACTCGGCGACGGCATGGCCGACCACCCTGTCGGAAGGCTTGGCGGCAAGACTCTCCTGCAATACGCCAGCAAGCCATATATGGACATGCTGGCGCGCGAAGGCCGCACAGGCCGCCTCGTAACCATACCCGACGGCTTCCATCCGGGCAGCGAAGTGGCCAACACGGCCATCCTTGGCTACGACCTTAACAAGGTGTACGAAGGGCGCGGGCCACTTGAGGCGGCAAGCATAGGCTACGACATGCTCCCTGACGACATGGCTATGCGCTGCAACATCATAACATTGGCCGACGGCAGGATAAAAAACCACCACGGCGGACACCTCACCACGGAGCAAAGCGACGCATTGATAAAACTCCTGAACGCCAGCCTCGGCAATGACTGCATACGCTTCATAACGGGCATACAGTACCGAAACCTGCTCGTAATCAGGAACGCCAACAAGCACATAGTGTGCGCCCCGCCGCACGACCACCCCGACGAGCCATGGCTGCCGCTCATGGTAAAGCCTGAACCAGGATGGGAAAACAAACACGACGGCGCACGCATGACAGCACAAGAGACGGCAAACCTGATAAACGACCTCATCCTGAAATCGCAAGAAATACTGCCGCACACAGACAAGGAAACATTAAGCATCTGGCCTTGGGGCGGCGGTTACAGACCAGACATGAAGAAACTGGCCGACATATATCCGCAGATAAAAAGCGGAGCGGTGATTTCCGCCGTAGACCTTATTCGCGGCATTGGGCATTATGCCGGACTGGAAATAATCAAAGTAGAAGGAGCTACGGGTCTGGCCGACACCAACTATGAAGGCAAGGCGCAGGCCGCGCTCGACGCTCTGCGCACACACGACTTTGTCTATCTGCACGTTGAGGCCAGCGACGAGGCCGGACATGACGGTGACCTCGCGCTAAAACTCAAGACAATAGAGAATCTTGACGCAAGGCTCGTGCGCCCAATTATAGAGGAAGTAAAGTCGTGGCACGACATGCCTGTAAGCATCGCCCTGCTTCCCGACCACCCTACCCCGGTTGAAGTGCGCACACATGTAAACGAGCCTGTGCCCTTCGCTATATGGCATCAGGGAATAGAGCCGGACACGGTGCAGGCTTACGACGAGATGAGTTGCGCCGATGGAGCATACGGAATGCTTAAACTTGGCGAATTCATGCAGACATTCCTATGCGACGGAGAGTGAGCAATGCCATACATTTATTTATAAAACACCAAGCAAGAACATACCTAACACCCAAGTATGAGATATTACAGCACAAACAAACGGGCACAACCGGCATCGCTGGACGAAGCCGTAATCAAGGGACTTGCGCCCGACCGCGGACTGTACATGCCGGAGAGAATAGAAAGCTTGCCTGCGGATTTCTTCCAGAGCATAGAGCATAAGACATTCCAGGAAATATCCTTTGAAGTGGCGAAAGCCTTTTTCGGCGAAGACATTGAGGCTGACAAACTGGAAGCTATCGTGTATGACACGCTGTCGTTCGACTGCCCCGTCGTCAACGTAGGCGGCGACATATGGGCACTTGAGCTGTTCCACGGCCCCACGCTCGCATTCAAAGACGTAGGCGCACGCTTCATGGCGCGTATGCTTGCATACTTCATAAGCAAGGGCAAGCTTACAGGCAGGCAGAAGAACGAGACCGTCAACGTGCTCGTAGCTACCAGTGGCGACACCGGCTCGGCCGTTGCCAACGGATTCCTCGGCGTGGACGGCATACACGTATATGTGCTCTATCCCAAAGGCAAGGTCAGCAAAATACAGGAATGCCAGTTTACAACCCTCGGACGCAACATCACCGCACTTGAAGTAGACGGCACGTTCGACGACTGCCAGGCTCTTGTCAAGGACGCTTTTGCCGACCAAGAGCTTAACGGAAGGCTGTGCCTTACGTCGGCAAATTCAATCAATGTGGCGCGCTTCCTTCCCCAAGCATTCTATTATTTCAACGCATACGCAAGGATGAAAGAACGCGGACTAGCAGAAAACTTGGTGTTCTGCGTGCCAAGCGGCAACTTCGGCAACATCACGGCTGGCCTCTTCGCAAAGCGCATGGGGCTGCCCGTAAAAAGTTTCATTGCGGCCAACAACGCCAACGACGTGTTCCTTGAATATCTGCGTACAGGCGAATACAACCCACGCCCAAGCATCCAGACAATCGCCAACGCCATGGACGTAGGCGCGCCGAGCAACTTCGCACGCATACTTGACCTTTACCACCATTCGCACGCCGACATATCAGCCGACATCAGCGGAGCCGCATACTCTGACGCACAGATACGCGAAGCAATGGCCGAATGTTACCATGACAACGGTTATATACTCGACCCGCACGGGGCGTGCGGCTGGCGCGCATTGACCGAAAACTTGACATCCGGCGAAACGGGAGTATTCCTTGAAACGGCACATCCTGCCAAATTCAAAGAAACTGTGGAACAAGCCATCGGCGCATCCGTAACCATACCGCCGCGTCTTGCAGCCTTTATGCAGGGTGAAAAGCAGTCTGTACCTATGACAAAAGCCTTTGCCGACTTCAAGCAATACCTTGTCAAAGATGCAGATTAAGCCGACATCATATCTTGCATGAAATGAACATGTAACATCATCACAAATGTTCTTTCATGCAATAGACGGCTTTTGGGTTCGCAAAAAGCCGTCTTTGACACTGTAATATGTGGCCTTTTACAAGACAAAATGCCGCATATTGCAAAACAGAAAAAGTTAATACAAAATACGGGGGAATACCGATAGGCATTCCCCTTGTCTTTTTCATTGCTACATACAGCTACCGGCATGTGCTTCGTTTGCAATTCGCTGCGCCTCGGCGCGTGCCGGTTTGCCAGTTTCAGTTATCGGGATTTGATTAATTGGAATATAATTCTTTGGCCGCCAATACTTAGGTAATACACGCAAGCACACTTCTTTTACTGTATCAATCATTGCGTCCGTCCCTTCATACAATATTACGACGGCCTCGCCCAGCCGTGCGTCAACACGTTTGGTTATGGTGAACGGCACGGATAGATGCTGGAGGAGAGCGTCTTCCACGCTTTCCATCATTATCTTTATGCCGCCGCTGCATATTACGTTGTCTTTGCGCCCGAGTATGCGGAAGCGGCGGCCGTCGGCGTGCAACTCGGCAATGTCGTTTGTATGGAGCACTGACGGACATACGGCCAGAGCGTCTATCACAAGACAACCGTCCATGTCAAGGCTCACGTTTACACCGTCAAACGGAGTGTACCAGCAGTCTGCATCGCTGCCGCTGATACGGCGCATGGCTATGTGCGACAGCGTTTCGGTCATGCCGTAAGTACTCCACACCGCATTCGGGAAGTTTTGCAACTCGGTTTCGAGCGTCTTGTCAATGGCGCCCCCGCCAATAATCAGATGCTTTACGGCTTCAAGCATGGTGCGTTCGCGCTCCGTCTGCAAACTGTTGTACACCTGCATGGGTACCATCGCGGCAAAAGTGGGTGGCGCGTCAATGCCTGCAAGCGGATGGCCTGACGGCTTAACGCTGACAAGCCGCAACCCTCTTACTATGGAACGCACCACGACCATTTTCCCTGCAATATAGTCGAGCGGCATACACAACAGGGCCGTATCACCGGGCATCAGACCGAGAAAGTCGCACGTAAGCTGAGCGCTTGCCTCCATGCGGCGTTTCTCCACACGCATGGCTTTGGGTTTTCCTGTCGAACCACTTGTGTGTACGAGTACTGTATCAGACTGATTGTTCCACTCGTCAAGGAACTCTTGTAAATCCATAAACAAACATTAGTTATAATGAAAAATGAATAATGAATAATGAAAAACAGATGACTTACTGTCAAGTAACATTTAAATTATTCATTTTTCATTATTCATTTTTCACTTAATATAATAAAGCTTGTCCCCGTGTATTTCTATCGGCATGTCGATATTGTCGGTAAAAAGCTGCCCTGTGCCAAGGCCTTGCGGCATTGTTATATTCGGGCCATATACTTGTGCGGCAAGCTGGGCGATGGCGTTAAGACCTATGTTGCTTTCGAGCGCACTGGTTATCCAAGTCTTGACATTATTGTCGTCGGCCGCCTCAATCCATTTCCTTACGCCATACATTCCACCATGCAAAGACGGTTTAAGTATTATGTATGCAGGCCGTATCACGTTTAGCATGTACTTCATCATCGACGGATCGGTGACTCCGATAAGTTCCTCGTCAAGGGCGATTGGCAACGGTGACTCCCGACACAGCTCTGCCATGTAGCTCCATTGGCGTGGCTTTATGGGTTGCTCTATCGAATGCACGGAGTATTGCGACAGTAGTTCAAGTTTGTAAAGGGCATCTTCAGGGGTGAATCCTCCGTTGGCATCAAGGCGTAATTCTATTTCAGAAGGAGAAAAGCGACTACGTATGCGCTTTACCAAATCAAGTTCATGGTCGAAGTCTATGGCACCAACTTTCAGCTTAACGCAATGAAAACCTTGCCGGATTTTCTCTACCATCCGTCCAAGCATCTCCTCATAGCTGCCCATCCATACAAGGCCATTTATCGGTATGCCCTCTTCTCCACGGCTGAACGGCGTATCGAAAAAAGCCGTAGTGCCAGAATTGAAATGAGCCAAAGCCGTTTCCAAGCCGAATAGCATCGAAGGATACTCTCTCATTTTCTCATAATCAACCGCTCCTTCGCGTTCAAAAGTATCACAAAAGGCACGCAACCTTTCTGCATAATCAGCTCCGTAATCGCAACTTAGGTCAGGCAACGGGGCACACTCTCCTATTCCTTTATGGTCAGGAGCGTCGGGCGAGGTAAGTTCAAGCTGCCACGACTGCCTTTCGGTATATACTCCGCGCGACGTTCCTGCCGGTTGCTTGAAGTGGAATGTCCGCGGAGTTATTTTGATATTGTATTTCATTTGAGAAATGTTTTTTGCATCAAGGCAGCTTGGGATATTTCTTGAAGTCGGGCTTGCGCTTTTCAAGAAAGGCCTTACCGCCTTCCTGTGCCTCGTCAAGGAAGTAATAAAGCATAGTGGCGTCACCTGCGAGCTCTTGTATGCCGGCTTGTCCGTCAAGTTCGGCGTTGAGACCTGCCTTTATCATGCGCAGTGCCAACGGGCTGCGTTCCATCATGGTTTGCGCCCATTCCACGCAAGTGTCTTCCAGTTCGTCGAACGGTACAACACAGTTTACAAGCCCCATTCGCTCAGCTTCATGGGCTGAATACTGCCTGCACATGAACCAGATTTCGCGTGCTTTCTTCTGTCCTACAATGCGTGCGAGGTAAGAAGCACCGAAGCCGGCGTCAAAAGAACCGACTTTCGGCCCCGTTTGTCCGAATATGGCGTTCTCACTTGCTATTGTCAGGTCACACACTACATGCAATACATGACCTCCGCCTATGGCATATCCGTTGACCATCGCTATTACAGGTTTTGGTAAAGAACGAATCTGCTTTTGAACATCAAGGACGTTAAGGCGTGGCACACCGTCCTCGCCTACATATCCGCCACGCCCCTTCACGTGCATGTCGCCACCGGAGCAAAACGCCTTGTCGCCCGCTCCGGTAAGTATTACAACGTCTATGCGCTGGGCCTCGCGACAATAAGCGAACGCCTGGCTCATTTCCCATGTTGTCCTCGGCGTAAAGGCGTTACGGTAACGTGGGCGGTTGATTGTAATCTTAGCTATGCCCTCAAATTCTTCAAACAAGATTTCCTTGAAATCAAAACCTTCTATGGTTTTCCAAATTCTATTTTCCTTCATTTCCAATATATTTCATAAAATCACTTATCACGCGCTTGTCTTCTTCTGCGTCAGTAAACACTTCCAATAACATCGGCCGCTTTGATGCCGTTGTCATAAGCGTAGCCAATCCCAAACGTAATTCTTCCATGTTTCTGGCAGAAAGATAACCAATGTCGTTCTGCGTGCATATTCCTTTGGCGTCAGAGGTGTGATGCGCCGTAACCAATTCGTCGAAAGCGGCACTATCACGCAATCCTTTAAGGCTGTAGAATATTCCGCCACAGCTGTTGTTCAGCAATATTATGCGCAAGTTCCCTTGTAGGTTTGTATTCCACAATGCGTTTTGGTCATAGAAAAAGCTCAAATCTCCAATTACGCAAAATACTACCGCCTGTCTGATGGCAACAGAAAATCCGGCAGCCGTAGAAAGGCTGCCTTCAATGCCGTTTACCCCTCGGTTGCACCAAACATGATGCGAAGCGTAAATGCAGGCCAGCCTTATTGCATTGCTGTTGGCATAATGCACTTTCCAATCGTAATCCATATCGCCGAGAGAAAGCTCAAACTCCCTTACAGCTGCCATCTGTGAATAACGCGGCTCATAACACCATGCCTGCTCACAGACTTTATCCATAAGTTTGTTCCACTTCTTCGCATAGTCGCTTCCTAATCGGGTGTTAACATCTTCAATCTCTTCCAAATAAGACGAAAAAGCCAATAGCGCCTCTACGGGACTACATTTTACAACGCCGGTCTGGCACATAAACGTATCGTGAACCTCTCCATCGCTTGACACGCCCCACGCTTCTGCGATATTAGCATCCCTAAGAAACCGCTTCAACCTTTTGCTGACAACTGTATCACCGACATAAAGCAAAAAGTCAGGAGAATAATCGGCTACATTGTCATTGTCAATGCTTGCAATTGCCAAATCGGATAATCGTTGCGTTCCACCTGACAATGGTTCAGACAACACCGTAACATGTTTCCCAATAGTTTCCAATGCTTCCTCTATTCTGTCATGACAACTATTTATCTGGCCTACAACAAGCATCGGACGTTTAGCTTCAATCATGCGTGACAATACGCAACACTTAAAAGCTCGTGCATCAAGTACAGGTTTTATGTTGTGGACCTTGGACACAATAGGCAGTTTCGAAACATTAAATTCAAATAAAGGCTCGCTTATTGGAACATTGATATGCACAGACATCCGTCCGTCTACCGTAACAGCCATTAACGCCTTATTGGCAAGGCGTTTGCAATGCCAACGTTCAATTTCGTCATGAGGTTCTGGAAGATTGACACTTTTGCAGACAAAACAGCCAAACGCATCAGGCTGATGCAGGGTTTGGCCGTCAAGTTGACCAATCCAAGCTGCCGGACGGTCTGAGGAAATAACAATCAGGCCATGATGCTGGTAAGTAGCTTCGGCCACTGCCGGTGCAAGATTTAGCAAAGCAGTGCCTGATGTAACACAGACAACCACGGGCGTATCGTCAGCAAGTGACATGCCCAAAGCATAAAAGCCTGCGCTGCGTTCGTCTGTCACAGGGTAACACTCTATGCTACCGCATTCATTAAGATTGTGAACGATAGGAGCATTCCTTGACCCCGGACATACAACCGCACGCTTTACACCATGCTCTATGAGCAATGATGTCAATATGTTTACATTCTCTTTATTGACAAACATCTTCTCATCGTATCCATTTTGGCTTCGGTCTCAAGCCATTCATCATAAACTTCACTATCAGCCAATAAGCCTCCACCGGCATAAAGACGGCATTTGCATTTGTCAATCTGCATACATCTCAATGTTACATAAAGATGCGTACCTTCTTCACACATATTTAGCGGACCGGCAAAACCGCTGTAATACTTACGGTCGTATGCTTCGTTTTCACAAATAAAATTATAAGCATCAGATTTAGGAATACCGCATACTGCTGGCGTAGGATGCAACTTTTCGATAAGTTTGCCAATATCCGTAACATTTATCTTGAAGTAAAAATCACTGCGCAGATGTTTTACTAATCCAGCCCTTGCTGTATAAGGCCCGGTTTCATTAATCGCTGAAGAATAACCATACAGACACTCTTTTATATACATTGAAACATATTCCTGCTCACGTATGTTTTTCGTACTCCATTCATGTATGTCACCAGCATCTTTTCGTTCAGCCAATTGCATATCAGAGTCCTTGTACTCATCAATGGGCATCGTTCCTGCAAGAGCCATGGTATGCCATGTGTCTTTATTGTTTTCCAATAATATTTCAGGAGTAGCCATAAGCCATGTTCCACATTGCGGCATTGACACCAAAGCTATGAACATGCGAGGATAAAGGACACAGGCTCGCATAAAAAGCTTTTCGATATCAAGCGGTGAAACTGCCTCTTCGTCAGAACAACGTGAAAGCACAATTTTTGAGAACTCTCCAATTTCAAGCTTATCATGGAAGCATGAGAAAACTTTTTCATATTTATGGCGTTCTCCGTCGATGTCCCGTTTATGGAAAAGAACTTCGTCAAAATCTACAAGCTCGTCAACAACATGTTTTTCCACAATATTCGGACTAAGGAGCAAAAACGGTAGCCCAAAAGTATGACGAAACGGAGCAAATATAAAACCAGACTTGCCATTAAGTTCTTTACACGATGACAATGTAAGCGGTTCGCCGCTTGTCTGTTTCATCAATGTGTATTCGTTTGCATAAGGGTATCTGTATAAGGCAAATGCACCATTCATCGCAGACTTATTTATATCAATGATACTTATTTGAAATACCAAAAATACAAAGCAACAAGAGCCGCGATTATCACCGCAAAGAACAGTGACTTCATCAGACAGCCGGCAACTTTCTTCAATACAATTATCGCCACAATGGCAGCAATAATGCAGAAAATGTAATATGCAAAATTTTCCATTTATACAACAATCTTATCCTTACTTGAACAAACTTTTGAAAGCTGGCGGTATTGGAGTTTCAAATTCCATACGTTCCCTCGTGACTGGATGGTAAAAACACAGCACATAAGCGTGCAGGCACAGACGGTGAAGAGGGTCATCTCCATTCCCATATTTAATGTCACCACATACAGGATGCCCCATGTCGGCTGAATGTACGCGTATCTGGTTCTTACGTCCGGTCTCCAAACGGTATTCCACAAGGCTGTGTTCCGTGGTACGTGCCAGTGTATGAAAATGTGTCACAGCATATTTGCCTCCATTATCAACCGGCGACGAATATGTAATATACGCTTTGTTGTCTTTCAACCAGTTGGCTATCGTTCCTCCTTCGTCCTCTACCTCACCACTGACAACGGCAACATAACGGCGGTCGTAAACGATGTCGTGCCAATTGTGCTCCAATATCTGTTCTGTCTCCATATCCTTGGCATAAACCATGAGTCCGCTTGTGTCACGGTCAAGCCTATGCACCACATGAGCCGTACAACGCTGACGGCTTTTGCGAAAATAATCGTCAAGCACGGATTTTACATTAAGCGAACTATGCCCGGCCGCCATCGATAGTATGCCTATGTTCTTCTCCACGACAACGAGATACCTGTCTTCATATACAAGCTTGACATAACGGCTTTTAAGCAACAATTCATCACGTTTCCGCTTGCTCACAGCCACCTTCATGCCCGGTTGCAGTGGAAAGTCAAATTGAGTAACGGTTTTTCCGTCAACCTTGATGCCACGTCCACGCAGCGTGGCTTTTATTTTTGTGCGGCTCTCATTATTGACGTTTGCGAGCAGGAACTCAAGCAGCGGCTTTTCCTCTGTTACTGTAAAATATAAATAATCTGCGTTTGGTTTACGATTATCCCTATTTAACATGATATATCTTTACAATTCTGATTGGATATGATGTTCAGGCACAATTGCCAAATATTGCAAATCTACGTTTGTGTTGTTTTCCATATAATGCGAATGGCCTTCAGGGCAATAATGCACCTGTCCCTCTGCAACGGTCTCCACTTTACCGTCATAATGGAATGTGGCTGTTCCGCTGACAACATAAACTATTTCAGAATTGCCGTCATGCCTATGGAGTCCGCTTGACGCTCCCGGACGCAGGCAACTCATCATTATCTTGCACTTGCCGTCAACATAGTTACGGGTGAGCAATTCGCCATGCCCACCCTTGAAATTCATTATGTTTTCCTCTTTTATATTGTCAAAATCTATAACCATAACGTATGTGTTTATTCCTTGTCAAACAGCGTGTTTATCTCGGCTATCTCATCTTCGTCAAACCATTTGCCGAGTTTGGATTTTGCCTTGTCTTTTATTTCTTCAGACACATTGCCCCACACTTTGTTAAGTACGTACACCAGCACTGCCAAATCATCGCCCAATCCGGCTATGGGGATAGCATCCGGAATGACATCCAAAGGACTTATCAGATAACCTAACGCGCCGATGATGATGGCTTTGTCTTTTACGGAAATCTTGTCGCTCTGCAACGTATAATAAAGTATCAATGCGGCATATACCAACTTCGCCCCCGCCCTCTTGGCTATTCTTGAGATTTTTTCAATAAAATCACTTGCCGTGAATTTATTGGAATATGACATAAAATCTGGTAAATTCATATCCTCACAAACTTTTAAATAGTGCAACTTAATTTGGCACAAAAGTAGTAATTATTTTCATTCCCTCCAAATTTATTTTGTGTTTAGCAATAGTTGTTATACCTTTGGGGAAATTTTGAATGCGTATGGAAAAGATGCGATATACAGACTGGGAACACTCGATAACCGAAAAGATAGACAGCTATAAAGCCTGTGATGATTTTCCGCGTCCGGAAGATTTCGGTACTACTGAGAACGAAGTGAAAGACTATGTGTACGACAAGCAACGCATACTCGACCGTGGAGAGGAACGCAGCAGAAACCTTGTAATACCCGGCATCATACTTGTAATGCCTGTAATAATACTGTCAGGCTTCGGTGAGGGAGTAAAGATACTGCTTATTGGAGTATTGCTCGGCGTCATTTTCACAATGCTTTATTTTGCAATAGCAAAAGCCATTGACAAAAGGAGACTGAACAAAATGTACGATGGCGATGCCGAACGGTATATACAAGCCGTATCAGACTACGTTGTAAAATGACCTGAAAAACAGCGTTGCCGGCAGTAGTCCGTAGGTGAACAGTCCCATATCATAACTATTTTGGCTGTAAAAACGCATCACATATCTTTAAGCAATATTTCCCGTTGGCTGTCCAGGTATTCGGAACGCGACCTTATCACATGCTTCCAATTATCTGTGGCGAGCATGTGCATGTCAAGCTCTATCGACCATTTCCCTTGCGACTCAATCCTGTCTATCAGCATCCCCACACTCAACCTTTCCGTAGATTCGGCCGGCTGATACATGCTTTCCTCGCCTTTCTCATCGCTCGTAACTTCTATTATTATATGCACTCGTGTCAATTCGTATAGCAAATCATTGACAATTCTTACGGGTATTCCGGTCTTCAATTTTAGCTCCAACGCAGTATAAGGCCTGCCACCCTCGTCAAAACGCTTGCATATCAGGCTTGCCAACATTACGCTCAACATAAGCCGGTAACGGTGGCAAATGTCTTCGGTCTTGGCTCGGAAAGCAAAGTCTTCAAGATTTTGACTCGTATAACAAAGCTCTGCGCCGAACAGGCATATCGTCCAAGATATTTGCACCCAAAGCATGAACAGCGGCAGGGCGGCAAACGAGCCGTAAATGGCGTTGTAACTGCTCACCCATATCTGCGAGTAGATGTAAACAAGCTGAAGCCCCTGCATGGCCACGCCGGCAAGAATGCCTGGAACAATTGCGCAGCCAAGTTTTACCTTCGTGTTAGGCATGAACAGATACAAGGCTATGAACACGGCCGACATGAAGATGTAAGGCATCAAGGCTATGATGAAACGCATTACCGGCGCCAGCAACGCATAGCCCTCGATGCTGTCGGACACCGTTGCCACAAATATGGAAATACCCGACGTTATCACTATTATTATCGGCACAAGAAGGAACATCGCCATATAGTCGGTTATGGTGCGGAACAGGCTGCGCGGCTTCTTTACCTGCCATATGTAATTAAATGTCTGCTCGATGTTGTTTATAAGCATTATGACCGTCCATAGCATGAATATAAGTCCGACGCCAAGGAATATGCCGCTTTTCGTGTGGACAAGATATGAGTTTACGAAACCGACTATAACCTCCGCCGCCTGCGGCTGGCTTGCCAACGCGTCACGGAACCATTCCTCGATATACTTATTGTAACCGAAACCACGGGCTATGGCGAAAACCACAGCCATTATCGGCACTATGGCAAGCAAAGTGGAATAAGTAAGGGCCGATGCGGCATCAATCATCCTCTTTGTCGTGGCGCGCTCGATAGCAAGAAGCAGCTTCTTCACCACGCCGTATAGAAAATACAGCCACGGCGAAACGTCCTGACGCTTTACATGCCAAATGCCTACGGTCATGAATTTAATTATCCGCGTTATCTGTTTTTTCATACGTCTTACGGTCATAAGGTTGTTCAGGCGGTTCACTTCAAGATTTCCAATCTCTTTTAAGTCCACCGATATAAACAAAAAAAGGAATACAGTGCCCCTGTAAGCCGGGTTCTGTTCCGCCTTGACCTTGAGGCCAAGCGGCGCCTGCCATTTATCTACGCCGCAAATCACTCTGCGGCTCAAGCGTTCCACCCTCCATCGTTTAATAATCGGGCGGACAACCCTCAGACGACGGTTTACGCGAACTTGCAGCCTCCAGATAGCACAGCCTGGCAGTCGCCTGCCAGCTGGTGGTCTCTTACACCGCCTTCTCACCCTTACCCACGACATGCGCAGGCGGTTGTTTTCTTCTGCATCATCCTGCCGTCACCGACAGCTTCCATTTTCAGAAGTGGAGCGTCCTATGCTGCCCGGACTTTCCTCTCGCATTACAACTAATGCCAGCGGCAGACCGGAACACTGTATTCTGAATGCAAAGATAACGCAAAAATGAGAGAAATACAAAATTAAGACTGATTAAACGGTGTTTTATCCCATATTACCGCTTCACATTGCATGTTTATGTATCATATCGTCCCTGCAAGTTTCAAATGCCGTATTTAGCATTGTCAAAGGTGGCCTTTGACAATGCTAAATACGGCATTTGAGAGCATCATATATAACATATTGGCAACCCTTTGATTTTCAGCACATTAAGGAGCTACGCATATCTGGCGGCAAAAAAGCCGTCCAAACATGATGTTTGGACGGCTCAAACTATGTGTTTGGACGGCGCTTACATGTGCCAAAGGCGGTCCATACAAATGCCTGTTGCTTTTTAGCGCGATTTTCTTTTCAGTTTGTTTTCAAGCTTTGGTATCTTCAACTTCATACCCTCCTTAACATTTACGATACCGTTATGTACCTGAATATAACATTCCATACCGTCGCCAAGATAGAACTTCGATATTCCCTTCAATGTTTCTCCATGCTTTACCGTAACGGTTTGTGCCGTTCCCACTATACGGTACGCACCTGTATTCATTATGGCCATAGCGTTTTTGTATTCAGGAGAATTACTTACTTCTGCCGACGGCGTTACAAAATCCTTGTCTACACCAATATTTGCCTTGACTTGTTTCACTGTGTCCGCACCCAAGCTTGCCGCCTTTTCCACCGCAACAGTATCCTTATGATGTACGGTGTCGGCTTTTTCAACGGTCATAGCCGGCTTTTTCGTAATATATACAGTCTTTGTCTCAACCATCGGCTCAACCGAATAGCGCCCCCAGTAATATCCGCCGATAAAAGCACCTACACCGACAAGCAATACTAAAACTGCTGTTAAAAAAGCTTTATGACGGACAACAAAACTGCTATCTTCAACTTCATAATCAATGTGGCCATTCTCTTCCTCTGCACTTTTCACAGGCATATCCGTGTCCACACTGGCAGCATTGACACTTTCAGGCTGTTCTATATCATGCACATCAGTTATATCGGCATCAGTTTCAAGCTCGTCATCATCTACACTCTCATGAGGTGTTGCTTCAGCCTCACAGGCTTCAGCTTCATCTTCCTCAGGTGCAACCGGCTCTTGGGTCATGGCCGTTTCATCCGTTGCAGATGCTTGAACATCTACTTCATTAGCCTTTGTTTCCGGAATATCATCAACCGCTTCGGTGTTGTCATCAACATCGTCTTGAATCCTACCCATTTCTTCCAAATCCACACCGTCATTCAAGACTACTGTCTCAAATTGTGCGAACGGCTTATTAACCAAGTCACGCATCACTGGGTCTGGCGTAAACGTAATCTTACCATGACTTTCTATGACAACACGCTCACCAGTGTTTACGTTGACGCTCTCACGTTCACGCACGTCAATCACCTTGAATGTGCCAAGCCCTTTTACCTTCACGGCCTTCTCGGAGTTTAAGCCTTCATTTATCACGTCGAACAGTGCGGTGACAAAATCCTCCGCATCACGCTGTGCCAAACCGTGCTTGGCAATGATGGCTTTTGCCATATCTTGAATTGAAATTCTTGCCATCAAGCCTGTCCTCCATTCTTTAATTTCTCTTTGATTGACGCAATAGGCTTAAAATTGAGCACAAGTTTTGGAGGAACAAGCATTCTCTGTTTGGTACCAGGATTTACAACAATGCGTTCCAAACGCTTCTTCACCTCAAAAGTTCCGAATTTTGGAATTGCCACAACGTCGCCACCTTGGAAAGCTTCATTCATAGAATCTATAATGGTGTTAACCATCTTTTGAGTATCGTCCAACGTGTAGCCAGAGCGTTGGGACAATTCGGAAATAAAACTTTTGTTGTTCATAATAAAAACTTATCACTATATGAAGACTTGCACATTGGATTATATAACAATACCGTACAAATCAAATTCCTCGGAACTCGTAATCTTTACATTATAGAATGAACCCGTGCGCAATCTCTTTTCTGTAACGGGAATAAGAACTTCCGGGTCAACTTCAGGAGAACTGAACTCTGTTCGTCCGACATAATAATCACCTTCTTTTCTGTCTATTATGACCTTAAACACTTTGCCAACCTTTTCAGCTGCTATTTCAGCACTTATTTCCTGCTGCAAAGCCATCAACACGTCCAAACGTTTCTGCTTGGCTTCCCGGCTTATATTATCAGGATAATGTATGGCACTATACGTACCCTCTTCCTCAGAATAAGCAAATGCCCCCATGCGCTCAAAGCGCGCCCATTTTGTAAACTCCATCAACTCATTGAAATCATCGTCGCTTTCATTCGGAAATCCTACCATCAATGTTGTGCGCAAATGTATTCCTGGCACCTCTTTCCTTATGCGCTCTATCAGTTCATAGGTCTCGGCCTTGGTTATATGCCTCCTCATGGCGGAAAGCATATTGTCTGAAACATGCTGCAAAGCTATGTCAAGATATTTGCACACATTCGGCTTTTCACGGATAACATCCAACAGTTCGTAAGGGAAATGCGTCGGATATGCATAATGCAGGCGTATCCATTTTACGCCAGGAATATCAGCCATATCCGAAACAAGCTCGGCAATATGCCGTTTCCCATCAATGTCTATTCCATAATACGTCAATTCTTGTGCTATAATCTGAAATTCCTTTACGCCATTGGCTACCAAATATCTAACCTCATCAAGTATTTCCGATTTAGGTCTGCTAACATGCTTGCCCGTTATCAAAGGTATAGCACAATAAGCACAATGGCGGTCACAGCCTTCACTTATTTTCACATAAGCATAATGATGTGGTGTAGTCTGCACACGGCAACCTTTACACGACGGCATCTCTGCCTTTCCCAAATCGGCCAAAAGCTGTTTATAGTCAAACTTACCATAATATTTGTCTACCTGTGGTATCTCCTTCTCAAGTTCCGACTTATATCTTTGCGAAAGACAACCCATGACAAAAAGTTTCTTCAACTTCCCTTTTTCCTTCGCATCGGCAAACTCAAGAATGGTATTGACACTTTCCTCCTTTGCGTCACCAATAAAGCCACAAGTATTTATGACAGCAATCTCGCCTTGAGGATTTTTGCTGTCATGTGTGCACTTATATCCATTAGCTTCAAACTGTTTCATCAACATCTCTGTATCCACAAGGTTTTTAGAACAGCCCAAAGTAATAAAGTCTATCTGATTTTTTCTCACTTTTCTACATTAAAAAGAGAATCGACAAATTGGTTTTTATTGAACAATTGCAGGTCTTCCATCTTTTCGCCCAAACCTATGTACTTAACCGGCACTTTCAACTGGTCCGATATACCAATGACAACACCACCCTTTGCAGTCCCGTCAAGCTTTGTTATAGCCAAACTTGTTATCTGTGTCACGGCTGAGAATTGTTTAGCCTGCTCAAAAGCGTTTTGCCCCGTAGAACCGTCAAGAACTAGCAAAACTTCATCGGGAGCCTGCGGAACGACTTTCTTCATCACATCCTTGATTTTCTTAAGTTCGTTCATAAGACCGACTTTGTTATGCAAACGTCCTGCGGTGTCTATAAGAACAACATCCGCAGAATTCGCTTTGGCAGAACTTAATGTATCAAAAGCGACACTGGCAGGGTCTGCCCCCATTTGTTGCTTTATAACTGGTACTCCGACACGTTCTCCCCAAATCGTCAATTGTTCAACCGCCGCAGCACGGAATGTGTCAGCTGCACCAAGATACACTTTCTTTCCTGCTTTCTTGAACTGATATGCAAGTTTTCCTATTGTCGTGGTCTTACCTACTCCGTTTACCCCGACAACAAGTATGACATAAGGAGAATGGTCCGAAGGCAAATCCCAGTTCTCGTTATCTACGGAATTATTTTCTGTAAGCAAAGCCGCAATCTCATCACGGAGTATAGCGTTCAGTTCTGACACCGAAACATATTTATCTCGTGCAACTCTTTCTTCTATCCTCTTTATTATTTTCAGCGTAGTGTCAACACCAACATCCGAGGTTATAAGCACTTCTTCAAGATTGTCCAGTACGTCTTCATCAACCTTTGATTTTCCTGCAACGGCTCTCGCTATCTTAGTGAAAACACTTTGTTTCGTTTTTTCAAGACCCTTATCAAGCGTTTCCTTCTTATCCCTATTGAATAATCCAAATAATCCCATATCTATGTATTTTGCTACAAAATTAGTAAAATGAACTCACACTTACAACAAAAAAGGCCGCAAAATTCATTGCGGCCTTTTATTGATATGATGTCTTGACAAAATCAATTCTTGAAGAAATCCTTTACTGCCTCATTGGGCACCATCTGCTCATCAAAGATGTAAGCACCAGTCTTGGGGCTTTTTACCATCTTGATAACCTTAGTATAAGCGCGACCATCCTTTGAACCTTCATGGAGGGTTGCGACGGTTTTCTTTGCCATTTCCTAAATTATTTAATTATTATTTTATCTCCTTATGAAGAGTCATCTTCTTCAAGATAGGATTATACTTCATTAACTCCATTCTCTCAGGCGTGTTCTTACGGTTTTTAGTCGTTACATAACGGCTTGTACCGGGAAGACCACTGTTCTTCATCTCGGTGCACTCCAATATGACCTGCACCCTATTGCCTTTAGCCTTCTTTGCCATGGTCGATTATTCTCCTATTACTTTAATGTCTTTCCAATCACAGTAGCCTTTAGAAACAGCCTGCTTGAGAGCCGCGTCCAAACCAACTTTGTTTATAAGGCGCAGACCTGCCGCGCTTATCTTCAAGCTTATCCAGCACTGCTCCTCTACATAGTAAAACTTCTTCCTGAAAAGGTTTACATCAAAACTACGCTTTGTGCGGTGCTTTGAATGTGAAACATTATTTCCAATCTGGGCTTTCTTACCTGTTATTTGACAAATCTTAGACATTGCTATCTACCTTTTTTGTTTTAATTTTGATACTTATTCCAAACAGCGTGCAAAATTACAAACTTTTTCCGAATAATCAAAATATTCGCATCAATAATAAACCTTTTAATCTTTTTTTAGTATTGACAACGTGCGAACTATATGACATTCAACCTATTAAGGAACAAGAGACTTATGTTTTCAACCTAAATCCTGCACATCATCTTCACTCTTCAACCGTTCTGTAAGATAGCCCAAAAACAACTGAAGAGCCTGCGTTGTAGCATTTGCCAGATTTAAGTCACGCCCTTTGTCCTCTTCAAGTTTCAATGTAACAATATCATCTGCCGTGCCACAGGCAAGCCAAATCGTGCCAACCGGAATGTCGTGTGTACCTCCGGCCGGCCCGGCTATACCGGTAGCGGAAATCGCATAGTCAACTCCCAATGCCTCTATTGCGCCTTTGACCATTTCGATTGCAACCTCTTCACATACAGCGGTTTTCTCTTCAAGAACGTCATGACTGACCCCAAGTATTTTTTCCTTTATCTCATTTGTATAAGAAACGATGCCGCCCTTGAAATAATTAGATGCACCTGGCATCAAAATTATCGCCTCGGCAATCCTTCCACCAGTACAACTCTCGGCAGTACCAAGCGTCTTCCCCTTTTCCCAGATAAACTGGCTTATCTCCTTGCTTAATATTTTATTTTCGAAATCCATACCTTTTATATCTGTTTATTTGAATGTAACCTTTGAGAATGCGGGCTTGTCAATAGAACAAAAGTCATTGTCAAGATATTTATAATAGCCCGTTATACCTATCATCGCCGCATTATCCGTTGTATAGCTGAACTTTGGAATGTATATTGTCCAACCATATTTTCCAGCATATTCATGAAAAGCGTTTCTCAATCCCGTGTTCGCACTTACCCCACCGGCTACGGCGACATGCTTTACACCAGTCTGTTTAACTGCAAGTTTAAGTTTTTTCATCAGTATGTCTACAATGGTAAACTCAAGACTTGCCGCAAGGTCTTCCTTGTGATGCTCTACAAAATCAGGGTCATCCTTAATCCATTCACGCAGGCTATACAAGAAAGACGTCTTCAATCCGCTGAAACTATAATCAAACCCTGGTATATGCGGTTCTGAGAATTTATAGGCATGAGGATTGCCCTGACGAGCCAAACGGTCAATGACAGGACCACCAGGATACCCGAGTCCCATCACTTTCGAGCACTTGTCTATCGCTTCTCCGGCAGCATCGTCTATCGTCTGCCCAAGCACTTCCATGTCATTGTAGGCGTTCACCTTGACTATCTGCGAATTGCCTCCACTCACAAGCAGGCAAATGAACGGCAGAGGGGGAGCCGACGTGTCGTCGTCGCTCTCCTTGATAAAGTGTGCCATTACATGACCTTGCAGGTGGTTGACATCTATAAGAGGAATGTTCAACGAACGGGCAAAGCCCTTGGCAAAGCTTACACCCACAAGCAGAGAGCCCATCAGTCCAGGGCCACGTGTGAAAGCGACGGCAGACAATTGTTCCTTAGTCACTCCGGCACGCTTCAAAGCCTGGGCTACCACAGGCACTACGTTCTGCTGATGAGCACGCGACGCCAACTCTGGTACAACGCCTCCATATGCCTTGTGTACTTCTTGCGAAGCCGTAACGTTACTTAGCAACACGCCGTTGCGCAGCACCGCAGCCGATGTATCGTCGCAACTGCTCTCTATACCTAATATATATATGTCTTCCATAAGAGCTGTCTTTTAAGCGGAAAGTATCTCAACGCCATGCTCCGTCATCAGGAACGTGTGCTCCCACTGCGCACTGGGCTTCTCGTCGCCCGTTATCACTTCCCATCCGTATGGGTCGTCAGCGTCGATAAACACTTTCCATGTGCCCATGTTTATCATAGGCTCGATAGTAAATACCATGCCCGGAACGAGCAACATGCCAGTCCCCTTGTGTCCGAAGTGCATCACTTCAGGCTCTTCATGGAACTTAATGCCAACACCATGACCGCAAAGGTCGCGCACAATGCCATAATGATATTTCTCGGCGTGCTTCTGTATGGCATGGCCTATGTCGCCTACAAAACCGTAAGGCTTAGCCGCTTCGGCACCGATTTCAAGACATTCTTTCGTCACACGCACAAGCTGTTCCTTCTCGGGCGTTGTTTTTCCGATGATGAACATACGTGAAGCGTCGGCATAATAGCCGTCAAGTATCGTAGTGAAGTCAACGTTTACAATATCGCCTTCCTGCAAAATGTCAGTCTCCTTCGGTATGCCATGACATACCACTTCGTTTATGCTGGTGCATACGCTCTTCGGGAAACCCTCGTAATTCAAGCAGGCCGGCACGGCTCCGTGCTCCGTACAATAATCATAACAAATCTTATCGATTTCGGCGGTGCTCATCCCGGCATGTATGTGTGCGGCCACCTCGTCGAGCACGCCGCTGTTCACTACGCCGCTCTTGCGTATGCCTTCTATCTGTTCCGGGGTCTTTATCAAGTCGCGTGTGGGTACAAGCTTACCCTTGTTCTCCCAGTACATCACCTGCTTGTCCATCTCGGTAAGCGGCTGACCGGGCTGTGTATGCCATCTTCTCTTTTTCTTGAACATTGTTTTACAACATATAAACTATGTGCAAAAGTACAAATTTTATTGTAAAACAGCACATTAATTGAACTTTTTATTTTGCCAGCATTTCCATCAACGCCTGGGGCCAATCTTCGCCGTTCTTCGGGCACATTGTGTTGAAGCCAAGCTTGCGTGCCGCCTCGATGTTGCACGGCCCGTCATCAACGAACAAAGATTCTTCAGGCAATATGTGTTCATTGTCGATAACGGCTTGGAAAAACTTTGCGTCGGGCTTCATCACGCCAATGCGGTAACTAAGATAAAGCGCGTCAAAGTAATCTTCAAGCGAGCCGGTGCCGCCGTCAAAATCCTTTGTCAACGCCCAACTCATCATGAACGGATTGGTGTTTGACAGGAGAATGAGGCGGTAACCCTCGCCGCGCAACCGCCTTAAAGCGTCAAGATTGCGCTGCGGCACTTCTTTACGGTAGCCAAGCCAACCGTATTTGCAATCATCGAACGACAGCGTGCGGCCTACAATACGGCTCAACTCCACACGAAATTCCTCCGCAGTAACCTTGCCCTCTTCCACATCTCCGAATATTCCTGTCTGCGTATAAGGGTCAAGCCTGCGCTCTATATCGGCTACGCCCAGTTCCTTAAAGCGGCGCAACGCTTCGTTTTGGTCGATTGTCATGATAACACCGCCAAGGTCAAATATCAAGTTTTTTATCATTTGTTACGGTTATGGGATTATGAGGTTTTACGGTTTTAAGGTCTTGCGGTTACAGGATTTACGGCCATAGGTACATACAACAAAGCATATATACTTACTCCTTTACTTCTTGCTCCTTTCCTCCTACTCCTTAATAATGCTTTATTGCACGGTCTATCTCGCGGCGGTCTTCCTTCTCTTTCAGCGTCTGCCGCTTGTCGTATTCCTTTTTTCCTTTGGCAAGGGCGATGTCAACCTTGGCGCGCCCTTTGCTGTCTATGAACACAAGCGTAGGCACAATAGTGAAGCCTACCTGCTTAGTAGCTTCCTGAAGTTTGTGTATCTCGCGCTTGGTAAGCAACAGCTTGCGGTCACGCTTGGCTTCGTGGTTATTGTAGGAACCGAAAAAATACGGCGATATGTTCATGCCTTTCACCCAGATTTCGCCGTTGTGTATATAGCAATAGCTGTCTACCAGCGAGGCTTTGCCTTGACGGATAGACTTTATTTCAGTACCGGTGAGCACTATGCCTGCCGTGTAAGTCTCGACGAAAAAATACTCGAACGAGGCTTTCTTGTTGCGTATGCTTACCGGGCTTTTCTTTCTTATCTGTTCTTCTTCCTTATTCATTCCCGTTCAACTCTTTGCTTTTATGCTCTTATTCGTCCACTACATCCGCAAAACGGTCGATGTGTTCGTCTATGTAATGCGCTATCTCGCTTACCCAACGCTCTTCGTTCTCTACAAACTCGTCGTCAAGTTCGTCAAACTTCGGGTATTTCTCAAACAGCGCCATAAACTCCTCGTCCGTGCATTCCTGCTGTATTTCATTGCCATATTTACGGAAAAGGCGGCCGGCCTTGTTTACAAGCGAGGCCAAATCGTCAAGCCCCCATGCCCTTACACACTTTGCAAAAGGATTGAAAAAGACGAAAGGCCCGTAGCCGTTATAAATCAGCTGCACAAAACCACCGTCCATAATCTCCTCATGCAAAATCTTAAACACAACCAATGTCATCTGGTCTGCATTTATTCCTTGCATCGTTTCGGCTGTCACCTCGCCGCCCGAATAGTCCATTATAGCATCATAAAATACATTTACGAACTCGTCCATACCGGCCTGCGCGGCTATCTGCACGCTTTCATAGCTTATCTTTACAACATTCATAGGCTACAGTCTGTTCATCAATTTACTATGCAAAGATACTTATTTTATCCGACATACGGCTACTTTACATAACAAAGTTTTATGCTCCAAGCTGATAAATGTCGCCAGCCCAAACAGCTTCCGTCGGCCGTGACAATTGTGATAAAAACACGAAAGACCGTCTTTTACCTTCCAAAAGACCGCAAATAGCAAGCTTAAAGGCCGTCTTTTAGCGTATGATTTGCCGTCTTTTAGAAACCGCTGGATATCAACACGTTACACTAAACACAAAAAGGCATTCTAACGAATGCCTTTAAACGTCATTTCAAAGGAAAGATTGAAGACCTGCGCAAACTCAATACAACAAGGCGTCAGCCGAAAAATTGTCAATCGTCCAGCCGTCAGTGGTCTTTGAAAGAACAACCGTGCCACCCTTCCATTCGGTAAAGGGGAGTTCGCCGGTGAAATGATAAAAATCAATAATCTTGCCGTCTTCAATCTCAAGCACGCACGGACTGACCGTCTCACCATCCGCAATCACCCTGTTTACGGCCACCCGTCTAATCCTGTCCATAAGCACTTACTTTAGTAAAGAGCGACATGTCACTTATCATTTACGCGCTTCTGCAACGGCACGGGCTTTACTTCCGACATTTTAATCGGCGCGGCCACACGGCCGGCAGGCAACATGCGGTGTTCCAACGGTTTCACCGCGTTTGTTCCGGCAGGCGCTTTTACAGCTTCGCCGGCCGGCTTCTTCACCGCATCTTTGGCAATAGTGTCCCTCCGTACGTTCACCGGCTGTGACGCCGTCTCGGTCTGACTTTGCGCCCTGTTGTCCCTCATCCTCACCATGCGGATATTGTCTATGAACATCAGGCGCAAGTCCTCACGGTTAGCATCATCACGCCTCGCCCTCCTTTCACCAAGATAAATAAAGCCACGGATGGCTTTAATACCCTTACGGCTGTAGTCGCCTACGGTCACACTGTAATTTGAATTTGACGACATGCGCACAGTGCTGCTCGCCACGCTGTCGTTCTTAAACTGGATTGCAAGAAGAGCAACACCCTCTTTAGGCCCGTCCTTGTAAACAAAATCTGTGTTGAAACTGAATATTATTTTGTCACCCGGCCTATAAGTGCTGTCCGCAGCAATCTCGAAAGTCATTACATTGTAAGGCGCATACGGCATGAGCATAGCCGCATGTACACCGCGCCAAAGGTTTGACGTGTCACGCGCCGAGGTCATGTCGCCGTAACGGCGGATGTCGTTTGCCGACGCACCAAGTGCCATGGCCTCTTCCTCAAACCTTTCAGCAAGGCTCTCATAAATCTTGTGCAGCCTGTCGGCATGGCGCATGTAATAAACAAGCGAAGAGTCAAACTCTGCCTGCGTGACGCCATATTTATGCAATACAGCTTGACGGTACAATGTAACGTCGTAAGCTGCATCACCATTTTCTCCATCACCGTCGGCCATGCCGTCAGCCAAGTGAAAATCATACAGGATGTCTTCAAACTCGTCAGGCTGTATGTATTCGCCCGGCACTTGCGGCTTGCACGAGAAAGCCAGAAGGAGAAGTAGCAGGAATGGTACTACACGCAATGCTTTCATTTCCGCGAAAAAGATATTTGTGACAATTCCCTACGACAAAACAACAGCACCATTATTACGCCGACACTGACGCAGGAGTCTGCAAAATTGAATACCGGACTGAAGAATACGAACTCGTCGCCGCCAAAAAACGGCACCCATTCCGGCCATGTCGTAACAATAATGGGGAAGTAGAACATGTCAACTACCTTTCCCATGAGGAACGGAGCGTAACCATGACCGAACGGTACAAAGTAAGACACGTAATAAGGAGAAGACGCATTGAATATCAATCCGTAAAACATACAGTCAACAAGGTTGCCAACCGCCCCCGCAAAAACAAGCGTAAGACACACAAGCCACAACATACGCACCCGCCGTCTCAACTGCCTGGCCAGATACCAACCCAACGCCACAATCGCAACTATACGGAAGATACTAAGGACCAGCTTGTTTATCATGGTCATGCCAAAAGCCATGCCGTTATTCTCAATGAAGCTGATATAAAACCAGTCTGTCACCTTTATGCTCTCATGCAGACACATTCCGGTCTTCACCGAAATCTTTATCCACTGGTCAATGACGAGCAGCACGACTGTCAATGCAAGCACAATCAAAGCCCGTCTCTTATATACATCCGATGCAACCATCCTTACCGGTACAATAGTTTACGTATGAAGACATTGACGGGAAACTGGACATTACGGCCAACTTGGAATAATGCGCTTGCCTGCACTCCACAATGCTGTACGTAAAGTCCGGTTTCCCATTAAATCAAATACTTTAAGTATTACACAACTATTTCATCTTACTTCTTCCTGGCGTTCTTCGACGCAACGCTTAACGTAGCATGTGGAACCGCGCGGAGACGCTCTTTGGGGATAAGCTCGCCCGTTATACGGTCTACACCGTAAGTCTTGTTCTCAATCCTCACGATGGCGGCCTCAAGCCCCTGTATGAACTTCTGCAGGCGGCTGGCCTGCTGTATCAGCTCCTCCTTGGTCTGCGTTGCGCTGCCTTCCTCAAGCACCTTGTACGTAGGCGACGTATCGTCCACATCGTTGCCGTCGGCATTCATCAGCGTCCTCATCATCTGGTTGTAGTCACGCCTCGCCAGTTTGAGCTTCTCATTGATGATTTCCCTGAACTCCTCAAGTTCTTCATCACTGTAACGTGTTTTCTCTGCCATAATATATATGTTTTAAAGTTAATGTTCAACTCATGCAAAAACAATGTCTGTCAAGCATCCACTTCATGCCTTGGTGACATCAATGTGTACATTGAAGCCGTCCAAATCAACCTCATGACCACCGTTTTCAGCAAGTGTTACGTTGTCTGCAAGCACTTGTCCCTTTATGTAATCAGAGAAAGAATCAACGGCTGCCTTGACGCGTTCGTCAGGCGATATGCTTACGTTTACACGGTCGGTTATTTCCAGGCCACAGTCTTTACGGAGATTCTGTATGCGGTTGATAAGCTCGCGCGCCATGCCTTCGTTGCGCAGCTCGTCATTGAGCTCAACCTCAAGAGCCACCGTAAGGTTGCCGTCATTGGCAACGAGCCATCCGGGAATGTCCTCGTTGATTATTTCAACGTCGGCAAGTTCCACAATAACACTCTGTCCGTCAACGTCGAGACGTATCTCACCGGCCTTCTCGAAAGCCACTATGTCAGCCTGGCCGAGCGCATCCATTTGTGCGGCGATGCCCTTCATCAGCTTGCCGAACTTCTTGCCCATGGTGCGGAAATTGCACTTCACTTTCTTCACAAGCACGTCAGCACCCTCGACAAACTTCAGCTCCTTGACATTCACCTCGTTCTCGATAAGTCCCTTTACGGCCTCAATGTGCCTCTTCTGCATGTCGTCAACCGCAGGTATCATTATGCACTGAAGCGGCTGGCGCACCTTTACGTTGACCTTGCGGCGCAGAGCCAGCACCATGGAAGTGATTTTCTGAGCCACCTTCATACGTGCTTCCAAGTCGCTGTCAATAAGGCTTTCGTCAGCTTCGGGGAACTTGTCAAGGTGCACAGACACCTTGTTACCGCGGCCGGTAGCCATAGTAAGGTCCATGTAAAGCTGGTCTGCATAGAACGGAGAGAACGGAGCAAGCAGCTTTGCAACGGTCTCAAGACACGTGTACAAAGTCTCATAAGCGGAGAGCTTGTCCTTATCCATCTCCTTACCCCAGAAACGTTTGCGATTAAGGCGCACATACCAGTTGCTCAAATCGTCGTTGACAAAGGTGTCGATAAGTCGCCCGGCACGTGTAGGCTCATAGTCGGCAAGGGCGCTGTCAACGCTCTTTACCAGCGAATTAAGCTCCGACAATATCCACCTGTCTATCTCCGGACGCTCGCTGGCTGGGATTTCTTCTTGCGAATAGTCAAACCCGTCAACATTGGCATACAGGCTGAAGAATGAATATGTGTTGTACAACGTGCCGAAGAACTTGCGGCGTACTTCGTCCACGCCGTTAGGGTCAAACTTAAGGTTGTCCCACGGCGAAGAGTTTGTAAGCATATAGAAACGCACCGCGTCGGCACCATACTTCTCGATTGTGTCAAACGGGTCAACGGCGTTGCCCAAACGCTTGCTCATCTTATTGCCCTTGGCGTCAAGCACGAGACCGCTCGAAATGACATTCTTGAACGCAACGCTGCCGAACACCATAGTAGCAATGGCGTGCAGGGTGAAGAACCATCCACGTGTCTGGTCTACTCCCTCGTTGATGAAGTCGGCGGGGAACGCCGTACGCTTGTCTATGGCGTCGGCGTTCTCGAACGGATAGTGGATTTGCGCGTAAGGCATACTGCCCGAGTCGAACCAGACGTCTATCAAATCAGTCTCACGCTTCATGGGCTTGCCTGTCTTGCTGCACAATATGATATTGTCAACGTATGGGCGGTGAAGGTCTATGCGGTCATAATTCTCCTGAGAATAATCACCGGGCACAAAGCCTTTGTCCTTCAACGGGTTTGACGGCATTAGGCCGGCCTCAACGCTCTTTTCAATCTCGCCGTAAAGCTGCTCAAGCGAGCCGATGCACGTCTCGTTGCCGTCCTCGTCGCGCCATACGGGTAACGGAGTTCCCCAGAAGCGGCTGCGGCTGAGATTCCAGTCGTTAAGGTTTTCGAGCCAATTGCCAAATCGCCCTGTACCAGTGCTTTCCGGTTTCCAGTTGATTGTCTTGTTCAACTCTACCATCTTGTCCTTGCAAGCGGTAGAACGGATAAACCAACTATCGAGCGGATAGTAAAGGATTGGCTTGTCCGTGCGCCAGCAATGAGGATAGTTGTGTACATGCTTCTCTATTTTGAACGCCATGCCGCGCGCCTTCAAGTCCATACAGATTGTTATGTCGAGCGTCTCATCCTTGTCTGTAAGAGTGTCGTCATACGCATTCTTGACGTAGCGACCGGCATACTTGTTCCAGGCATCCACGTTGACATAATTCTTGACAAACGTCTCGTCGAGGTCGTCTGTGACGTAATACTTGCCCGTAAGGTCTACCACGGGACGCTGGTTGCCCTTCTTGTCAACAAGCACGATGGGCGGCACGCCGGCCTTCTTGGCTACAAGGGCGTCGTCGGCACCGAAATTCGGCGCGATGTGTACTATGCCGGTACCGTCTTCCGTGGTAACATAGTCGCCCTGGATTACGCGGAACGCGCCGTCCTCCATCGGCCTAATCATGGGCAGCAGCTGCTCGTAGTGCATACCTACGAGGTCTGTCCCCTTGTAATGTCCTACTATATTATAAGGTATTACCTTGTCGCCTTTCTTATATGAGGACAAATCTGCACCTTCGCCTTCCGGGTTGAAGTAAGACTTTAACAAAACTTCTGCAAGCACCACAGTTACAGGCTCGCCCGAATATGGATTATAAGTCTGCACGGCAACGTAGTCGATGTTAGGACCGACGCACAGGGCAGAGTTGGCCGCAAGCGTCCATGGCGTAGTGGTCCATGCCAGGAAGTAAGGCTTGCCCCACCCTGTCATCTCCGGCTTGGGGTCTTTCATGAGGAACTGCACCGTGGCCGTAGTGTCCTTTACGTCGCGGTAGCAGCCCGGCTGGTTAAGCTCGTGGCTCGACAGGCCAGTGCCGGCCGCGGGTGAATAAGGCTGTATGGTGTAGCCCTTGTACAGCAGGCCTTTGTCGTAAAGTTGCTTCAAAAGCCACCAAAGGGTCTCTATATATTTGTTGTCATACGTTATGTACGGATGGTCGAGGTCTACCCAGTAGCCCATCTTCTCCGTAAGGTCGCGCCACTCTGCGGTGAACTTCATCACGTTCTCGCGGCACTTACGGTTATAGTCCTCTACGGATATGTACTTGTCTGACTCCTTATTGTCTATGTCCGCCTTTGTTATGCCAAGCTCTTTCTCCACTCCAAGCTCCACGGGCAGCCCGTGAGTGTCCCACCCGGCCTTGCGGTGAACCTGGTAACCCTTCATGGTCTTGTAGCGGTTGAACGTGTCCTTGATAGCGCGGGCCAGCACATGATGTATGCCGGGGTGGCCGTTGGCCGAGGGAGGCCCCTCGAAGAACACGAACTGAGGGCACCCCTCACGCTCTGTGACTGATTTACGGAACACGTCGTTCTTGCTCCACTCCTCTAACACCGACTTGTTTGTTGACGTCAAGTCGAGACCTTTATGTTCGGCAAATTTGTTGGACATATATGTTTTCGTTTTATATCTATATAATATTTGAGGCGCAAAGTTAAGTAAAAAAATCGTTATACACAAAACTTTGTATGAAAGTTTGCTAAACGGGCGGACGCTGCACGCTCCGTCAAGCGCGGCAGGCACGCATTGTGCACTATACACGCCAACGGATTAAAGAGCAACTTTACATTATCACTTTGTCATGTTTCCCGGATAAAATATTATCAAAGTGTCAGATGAAAAATGTCTGGAAAAAGTGATGAAATAGGTTTGTGAAAGTGGTGTAAAGGCCGTTCGATGATGCGTTTGACCGTCAATTACAGGCTAAAAGGCCGCCTTTGGTCGTGTCAAAGACGGCCTTTGGC
>ENA-OPIO01000047-OPIO01000047.1-human-gut-metagenome-genome-assembly--contig:-NODE-47-length-45359-cov-5.303836_pt1 | contig 45359 bp, 51 predicted proteins | sample MGYA00241395_ERZ501636 | MGnify/ENA primary metagenome ERZ501636 (study PRJEB25962, sample SAMEA2042198) | human gut metagenome | biome: human gut; feature: human-associated habitat; material: faeces... | reverse complement strand
ATTGATGAAACTTGATTCCCTTATCACCCTTCATCAGCGTAAGCCACCACTCCCCCTTCTACTAGCGCGTAAGCGTAATAGAACAGAGAAAAGTTCGCACTAGTTTAATTCGTTCGCACTGCGTAAGCATTTTCTTTCACGGTATTCTCTAATTTTTTAGCATAATCAAACATATGGTCACCTTAAATGGTAATCAGTATTTCAACATAAACTAGGTTTAATTTCGACATTTTCATAGAACTTTTACAGGATTTTTTCTTAAAAAAGGATAAAAAGTTTATTGTGCTATAAAAAGTTTTTAGTGCAAAATCACGAGTTAAAACTTCATTGTTAGAGAATAGGATGGTTAGTCGCTTATGCTCAATTAGGTTAAATAACTGCTAAATTTTTCTAATTTTGGCTCAAAAAAAGGTTTGACCAGCGATTTTCACTGTATCAAACCATTGCTTTCAATATGGCAATAAATACCAATTGTGATGCACTTGCGACCCCTTGTTTCTTTTTGCAACCCCCTTAACAATTTTGCGACCCCTACATAAGGTGTAAGTTATATCTGTAGTTCTACCTATATTTTCCAAAGTACTTTTCTTCACCTGCTAGTCTTGCTTTTGCTGCTTCACTTTTAGTCTTAAATCTACCAAGAATATAAGCTTTTCTTTGAAACATAATTTGAGCTACCCATAGACCTCTATCTTTATCAAAATGAACTCCTCGAACTCCTGAGGTATTGTTTTTATTAAGCTTCCTATCTTTCTTAATTCCACACTTCATAGTTCCATCGACTAATCCGCGATCTAAAGTAGGAAGGGACGCCTTATTTTCATTATTCTTGCATCCACAAGAAACCGTAACTCCTGTAGTTAAGTAAGTGGTCGGTACAAAACAGGTATTTCCACAGTCGCATTTGCACTCCCAATAATTCTTTTTGTTTTTTGTATAGGCAAATCCAATAACTGTTAGTCTTCCAAATTTCTGACCTGTTAAATCAACCGTTCTTCTTTTTAAACATCCACAGGATTTAGTATGACCTGAGTGCAGTTTATTAATGGTAAGTTCTACAATATTTCCACAATCACATCTACATTTATAAATAGTTGTTGAGTGATATCTTTTATCAGTTTTCTCTATAACTACTAAACGACCATATCGCTTTCCTATCTCTTGGTCCAATTTAATCACCTACCAATTAAATTATACCTTATTTCTAGTCCATAAAATAGACGCTAAAACAAAAAAGCTCACTAAGCATAATCCTAGTGAACTTAATCAAAATCAATGCAAATTTCTATTATTTATATCGTAATATCTATACCTACAATGAATTTAAAGGTTATGGTTCCATCTCTATTAACAATTGCTTTATCAAGAACGGTCATCCAAAGATTATCGTCCCAATCTGTTATTATTTCCCCAGCCTCTTTAAATGATGCTAAATAAGAATTTAATTCTAAAAGTTTACCTTTTCTGATTTGCTTTTCATCGTTTAATTCATCTAATTTATTTTTAGTCTTTTCATATCTCGCTTCGAGCTCTTTATACTTTTTAGTGTAATCATCTTGATTTTGAGAGTGAGAAGCATTTTCTCTTACTAGTTTTCTAACTAATTCGCTAATAACTTCAAGCTCGCTTTCAGTTTCATTAATAGCATTATCAATTAGCGAGGTATCAGTTAAAGCTTTGATCACCTCATTTGCATCATTTATAACCTGCTCTTTATTAACCATTACTTGGTTATAGGCTTTAATAAATTTGCTCTTAACTTCTTCTTCGGTAATAAAAGGCGTTTGGCATTTATCATGAGCATCAGAATATTTTTTATTGCAACGATAGATTTCTTTTCGCCATGGTTTTGTCGAATGCCATATTTTCTTACCATAAAATCCACCACAATCACCGCAGACTAATTTAGATGAGAACATATTAACTGAAGAATAAGACGGTCCGATTTCTTTTCTTCTTTTTATTTCTGCTTGAACCATTTCCCACATATCTTTGTCGATAATGGCTGGGTGGCTATTTTCAACAAAATATTGAGGTAGTTCACCTTGATTTTTAACAGCCTTATGCTCTAAAAAGTCCTTAATAAAGGTTTTTTGAAGGATAGCATCACCCTTATATTTTTCGTTTGTAAGAATTGAGGTGACAGTATTTTTGGTCCATCTTGTCTTACCTCCAGGAGTAAGAACGTGCATTGAATTAAGCGTATTAGCTATTGCACTAGCAGTTTTCCCACTAACCAAAAATTCTCTATAAATAAGTCTAACTATCACTGCTTGCTCTTCATCAATTGCAATCTTTCCGTTTTCCTTTTTATAGCCTAGAAAGGTTTTATAAGCAAAGGATACCTTGCCTTCTTTCATTTGCCACCTTTTTCCCATTGTAACGTTTTGACTTATTGATCTTGATTCCTCTTGAGCGATTGATGACATAATGGCAAGTAAAAACTCCGCCTTATCATCAAAAGTCCATAGGTTCTCTTTTTCAAAATAGACCTCTACCCCTTTTGCTTTTAACTTTCTTGTATAGTTAATAGTATCTAAGGTGTTTCTAGCAAGACGAGATATGGATTTAGTTATGATTAAATCAATATTTCCACCTAAAGCATCTTCTATCATTTGTTTAAATTGAGTTCTATTTTTTGTATTTGTGCCAGATATGCCTTCATCAGCATAAACCTTGACTAATTCCCAGTCTGGTTTTGAATTAATGTAGTTTTCATAGTAATTGCATTGCGCCTCAAAAGATGTAAATTGCTCATCACTATCAGTTGAAACACGAGCGTATGCAGCAACCTTTCTTTTAACCACAGGATTAAAGGCATTAGAGAATGTACTAACTTTAGTGGAAGGAATAACTGTTACTTTTGCCATTTACTTACCCTCCCTCTTTTGGTTTTCCCATTGCTTCAAAGAACGTCTTCTGGCCTCTTCTTTCATCTCATCGGTCCAGGAATTACTTCTTGATATGTCATTCCAAGTTTTAGTAACACTAGAACCATCATTCAAATTGAATAAAAGAATATTATTTGGGTAAACAATAATTTCTTTTATCTTAGAAATATCATCTCCTACAACTTCGCTAACAAGCCTATCCATTTCACTTGCTGGGACTGCCTTAGAGGCACAGTGACTTTTTCCTTCTCTATTGAAGGTTTGGCACATCCATTTCTTTGTATATTTTGTAGTCTTATGATGATAGCTTTTGCCACATATTGAGCATTTAATTAAAGAAGCGAGAGGATGGATTATTTGAGCAGCCCGAGATGAGTTTACTTTCTCTGCCCTTTCATACATTAATTGCTGAACCTTATTGAAGGTTTCTTTGCTAATGATAGGTTCATGATCATCTTCAACTAAATATTGATTAAGTTCGCCTTTATTTGGCTTATGTTTTTTGGACATATAATCAATATTGAAATATTTTTGAAGAAGCAAATCGCCAGTATAAGTAATGTTAGTCAGTATGTATCTGATGCTATCTTTTTTCCATTTGTCTGATTCAGGTGCTTTGACTTTTTCTTCGTTTAATTTGTTTGTTATAGCCTGAAGCCCTAAACCTCCTATATACATATCAAAAATTCTTCTTACGAGTTTAGCTTCTTCTGGCTCAACTACCAACTTTCTATCTTTGTAAATGTAGCCTAGCGTCTTCCTAGTACACCAACTTATACCTTTCTCGAAGTTCTTTCTTACTCTCCACTTCATGTTTTCAGATACGCTTCTTGCCTCTTCCTGAGCAAAGGAAGCAAGAAAAGTTAAAACCATCTCACCCTCATTACTTATTGAATGAAGGTTTTGTTCTTCAAAGAAAACGTCAACTTTATATACTTTAAGTTCTCTTATGGTTTCAAGCATCGTCAAAGTGTTTCTAGCGAATCGCGATATCGACTTAACAATTATTAAATCTATCTTGCCGCTCTTAGCATCATCAATTAATCTAATAAACTCTTCTCTATCGTTTTTCGTACCAGAGATTGCTTCATCAGCATACACTCCAGCAAATTCCCAACCTTTAGTATTTCTAATCAAATTATTATAGTAGCTAATTTGGTTTGAAAGCGAATGAAGCATGGCATCCTTACCAGATGAAACTCTACAATAAGCTGCTACTCTTAGCTTCTTTTCTAACTTAGGAAGGGCATCAATTACAGTTATCTTTTTGTCCATAATTACCTCCTATTTTTCATCACCATATATCGCTCTAAAGGACTTATTTATCAACTCATTTTGACGATATAAATTCCCTTTATTGATACAGTATTTTTTAGCAAGCAAATCCTCTGCTTTTTCATACTCTTTCTCGTCAATTACCTTGCAAAATAGCATCTTTTTAAAGAAATTTAATGAATTTAGGTAGGAGATATAGTTTCTATAATCCATCAGAAATTACCTCCCTTTTATATCTGAAATTGATATAGCATCTATTGGAGCAGTATTTCCTTTTAGAGGATTTATAAGATATGAAAGAAAAGCCACAAGTAGGACAAACTTTAGTTATGCTTTTCTCGCCTTTTATAGTTTCAGGGTGCTTAGCTAAATAACGTCTTTTGCAAATATCCGAGCAGAACTTTTTTCTTTTGGTTTTTGGCTTATTGATTATTCTTCTACCACAAAAAAGACATACTGTTTCGTTATTATTTTTTTGCCTAAGAATGATGCTTTTAACAGTGCTTAATGGAATATTTAATTCATTAGCTATCTTTTTATAACCTAGCCCTTGCTCTTTTAATTCATGTATTTTTAAAACTTCTGCATTTGTCATAGACTTCAACTCCTCTACTTTCAAAAGGAAGTAAAAGTCTCTATTTGGAACCATAAAAAAATTGCCCCACCAGATTTCTCTAGCAGGGCGTGAATTTAATTCTTTTGATTAGTTTAAATTATCAATATCAATTCCTATCTCTTGTCCTTTAGCTTTCATTTTCTCATAGATTTTCTTATGACCTCGGTTTATTAGATCTTCAAATAAGATAGGATCTACATATTCCATAAATGAAACTAGCTCTACTAATACTCCAAAGTCATCGCTTTTTAATGCTTCAACGAAATAATTAGTCGCTTCACTTATGCTTGCTTCAATTTGCTCACCTAAATAAAGGCATATCCCATATTCAAGTGATGCATAAAGGTCACCATCTTTTGCTAACTCACCTAGCCTTTTTACATCTAATGTATCAGCTGTTCCTTCTTCTAGTTTGCCTACAATTTTCATTACTTCTTTATTCATTTTAACTTCCTCCAAGCAATATTAAAAAGCATGAAAAACAGCAAAATAAAGCAATTAGTGACTAAAAAACAAACTAGAGACTTTTATGAGATTTATTCGTAACAAATGTGAGATTTTGCTAACAATAATAGATTGGTTGGGTATCTTCTTCATCTTCAAATTTATCTTCATCAATTAAAGCCATACCCATTTCAACCATCTCTTCTCTAGCCTTATTTAAGCCATCAATGATTAGAACCTTTATTCTATTATCATCGGTTTTCAAAAGATAAAAGAACATATCCATCAGTAGCTCAAAATTAGCGTGTGCCACTACCTCTTCAAGATAACTGATGCCACTTTCTTTATCTTCTTTTACTCCGATTCCAAAATAAAGAGCAAGGCCAAATAGGTAATTTACAAGAGGTGAGTGATGATGATTTGAAATTTTAAGAAGCTCAGTGTAGTCCTTTTCTTCAAATCTTCTCTCCTCTATCTTTCGTTTCATTAACCTAAGTTCGATTGTTTCTTTTAAGTCTACTTCATAATTTTCCATCAAAATTCCTCCTTCACTATATAAATAGACATGAAGAGCTTATTTTTTTACAAAATATTTAATTTATCTCTTCACTAAACAAGTCGTAGTGAATTTGATTTATTTGCAAAAAATTTATATCCCCTCACTTACTAGAAGGAGTTTATTTTGAAAAATTACCAAAAAATTTGAAATCGTAATGAAAAATTAATGTCGTCATTTACTTGCTGACGTAGTTTTAAGTGTATTTATGCTTGCTTCAATCTGGGTGGTAATCCAGGTATCGACATCGCCAAAGTTAGTCTTTATATAGTTTTTGATATCTTCGCTTAATTGAGAGAGAACGATATCTTTAGCCTTATTCAAAGCGATAAGCTGAGCGTCCTTATTGAAGTTTCCTTCTTTCTTTAAGGCTTCAACATAGGTTTGAAAGACACATTTAACTGCATCTAAAACAATTGTGGTTGCTTCAGTTATATATTTTTCCGTTTTCTCATTATCAATCTTGCTAGAAATCCATTTAATAAGTTTAGATCCTAGTAAGGTGATAAGAGGAATGATTACTGCTGTTACAACGCAGCTTAAAACATTTAAAAGTATCTCATTCATGATTTGCTCCTCCTTTTATTTCATCATGTAATTCAGTGATTCTTTTATGAGCATTCTTAGTTGATTCTTCGACTTTAACTAGCCTATTTGAAAGGTCGGTATATCTTTCTTCTAAGTGATTAAGTGACTTTTCAATTCTATCAATAGAAGATTTGATATAACCTATCTCACTAAGCATTACTCCTTCATTTTTACCTTCATCTTTATGTTCCTGCTTATTGCTTCTTTTAAAAGCTAAATAGGCAAATAAAATGCTAGAGATAGTCCCTAGCACCGATATGATGGTTAAAACAATTTCTGTACTATCCATCTTTCAATCCCTCCTTGAATTCGTATATTTCATCTAGGTATTTTTCTAGTTTTTCATTGAACTCTTTGTTCCTTGTCTTATCTTCAAAGTTAATTTTATAGTCTATTTCCTCATCAAAATAAGACTTAGGAAGATCTAAAGAAAAGACACCTGTTTTCTTATAATTTTCTATTTGCCCTCTCATTCTGATAACGTGATAAAACTTCTTCCCTGGTTGAAAGTTTCCATTGAAACAAAAAGCAAAATACTCATAGAAATTTGTCAAAAAACCTCTTAAAACCTCATTTATTTTGTAGTTTTTATAGGTTTCATATTCTTTCTCATAGTTCGGATTTAAATAAAGTAAAGTATCTGGAAGGCTTAAATAATCGTCAATAAAGCATTTCTTATATAGTGAGAATCTATTCGTAGGATTAAACCTTTCAAGCATGGAGTTTTTACCATAACAGAAAGCGTCCATTCCATAGATATCAATTTTAAATGCTCCTTCTAAACCATCGACAAAGACATTGATGTCATAATCACTTTTATTGCCGACAAAAGTACCATAAGCGATACTTCCACCCATATAAACAAACATCACTTTCATTCCTTTTAAGGTTTCAATAATAGTTTTTGTTATCTTTTCTCTATCAATCGTTTTGAGTATCGTTTCTCTTTTAAGCATGATTCCGTTAGTCATCTATTCCATCCTCCAAACCGATAACATTTTCTTTAAGCCACTTATATCCAGCCTTAAAAACATCACCAACTAAAAAGGATTCATAATCTTCCTTAGGAATTAAGATATCGATTGTGTCGATTGGATCACACCCTTTATCTCTTGTTTCCTTAGAAATATATGAACCCACACAGATAACCACTTCTTTATCTATAGCATTAAGCGATATATTTGTGATTCGGTGATAACTTGGCTTAATACCATAGCTTGAATTAAGTTCTTTTATGATTGCCATAGTAAACTCCTAACTAGATGTTGTTTCACCGCTACTAGAAGAGCTACTTGTGATGCTATTAGTATTAACGCACATTATTCCTTTTGAGCATCTTACATAAAGTTTACCTGTAGAATAATCAACAGCTAGTTCACCATTTCTTGTCAGATTAGATGTTGTTGGAACTTTAGTGCCTCTTTTAACGATAATGGTCGCCATTAGTAAGTACCTCCATCTATTGTTGAACTTGGGGTTAAAACTTTAGAACTATCAATACCAATCTCAAACTTCTTTATCGCCATTCCATATGCTTCAGCGATTGAATAATGCATAAGAATTCCACCTTGAACAGTATTAGAATCAAAATCACTAGCTCTTGCTTCCCATAGGCATGACCTAGCCTCTTGAAGCTCAGAGGCATATAGATTTTCAAATTTATCTCTATCAGCAGCGTTAAGATGGGTGTTATCACCTTTATGTGAATTGAATGTAGTTGTAGATACACCACCTAACTCACTTAAAGAAATATTAACTGCCCCAGTCTTACCATTAACAGAGGTTACTTTATCAGTTGGAGTTTTTAATTCTTGCCAGTTTGCTAAAGTTGAATATGGTTCGCCTTTTAAAATAAAAGTTTTAGATAAGTCATTTCTAATACAAATATCACCTGTTTCAGCTTGGCTAAGTTTAAGCATCTCATCTTGACTGCTCACAACAAAGGTATTTGTAATAGCAATTCTAGGAATAATGCTACTAGAAAGAAAGCCATCACTATCAACAACTGGTATCTGGCCTTCACCATTTCCAACATCATATTTACTGGCAGTTCCTAAGTCGAGCTCATTGATCTTGCTATTTAAAACTGAGGTTAGGTTATTAGAGTTTACAAATTCAAAGTAATCGCTAGTACTAAGTGGATTTGAACTTGAGCCTGTCTTATTGGCTTTAGCGATATATAAATTACCACCATTTAAGTCAATTAAAGGCTCACCTTGTTTAATGGTTCCACTTGTACCAGTAAGAGGTCCGCTTCCACTAGTCGTTTTTCTTCTAAGTTGTATTGTTGCCATTTAAATCTCCTCCTTAATAAAAACAATCAATTCTTTTTAAAGTGTGAGTTGAACTACCTAATTCGATATAAAGATAGTCACCACTTCGCTCTATATATCCGTTATAGTTAGTTCCTAAATAGTTATAAGTAAAAGTAAGGTTGGTCGTACCCTTAAGAGTGTTTAGCGAAACAGCAACAATGTTATTACAACAAGCAAAAGTAATAAGGACTGCTGGTTTAGAAATCATCGATGAGATATTAAATTTATATGTAGATTCACTCTTAGTTGGAAACGTAAAACTTTGACATCTTAAGCCATGTTGAAGGCCACTAATTCTATTATTAAGTTCTGTTTTTGCTTCACTTACTTGAGTTAAGCAATTATTCCTTGCAGTATTTATATTCGTTTGGTTAGTCTCGATATATTTAATTACTGATTTATCTAAAGTTAGTGAAGTTGTCGTTTTGGAATAGCCGACCATTGGAAACTCAAATACACCATCACTCTCTAACAAGTTAGTCTGAGTAAGGCTTGGATAATTACTTGAGGTTCCTTCTTTTAACGTAAGGCTAGCTTCGTTATTTATCGTATCTACTTTAAGAATTACATAACCTTTCTTTGTGCTATCTAAACTGACTGAGATATTAGTCCCATTTTCGATAAAAATCCTTCTTCCATAAATAGAAACAAAGCCATCTTTAAAAGTGATCTTACCATTAGATGATGTAGCCTCGCACTTATCGCCTAAATCAGTAAATATGCCATTGGTTTTGTTTGTTAAATACCAATTAAAGAAAGCATCGTCTTTTGCAGTATTTAAAGCTTCATCAAAAGTTAATTTTTTAAGTCCCATTAATAAATCCCTCCATCAAAATTTGTGATTGCAGTCGATACATTGACTACCGACTTATTGTTACTAGTTCCACCATTCATCATCTTTATCTTGTCTGTAAGTGATGTCCTTTGTTCACCTAAAGTAAGGGTGCAACTAGCAAAAGTGTTTTTATATTTAATTTGAGTAAGCATAGTTGTATAGGTTCTTTTAGGAGCGTAAAACTCGACAAAATAACCAACAAAAATATTACCTAAAGGAGCAAAGACATTATTTGTAACATCTAAATCAAAAGTTATCTGGTGGTCATTTGAACTTTTTATTAGCTTTTCTTTAGCTTTACTCTCTAGTTTTTCAAAGTCACTATCGCTATAAAACTCACTTTCAACATTCACATAAGGAAAGCGCCTTTCATCATCTTTATTGGTAGTGATATTTCCATCAGTTAAAAGATAATATTCAACCTCTTTTTTATGCTCTTCATTTTCCTCTTTAGGATAAAAGATACATTTATTGACGACATTTTCTTCGCTTTCTTTAATCTTTAAATTGCTGATAGCTTTTAAATCATGACGAAGCTTTACGATGTGTGTTTCTTCTTCAATTATGATCTCGATATTAGAGAACCTTCCTCTAATGAAATTAACTTGATATTTAATGACCACTCCATAAGTTTTAGTGATTGTTTCCATCAAATCTTCAATGTTCATTAAAGTATCAGCGTCATAATTAAAACTTCCCTCAATATCTGAATTATAGGTAACAGTTAAATATCTAAGGTTTTGTTTTGAATCACTATTACTTACAAATGCCTTTTTAATAGTGTCCGCTAAAAACTTACAAACATTACCAGCAAAAGAACTTACAGGAACTTTGATATTAAATATCTCTTTAAAATCGTTAAGCTGAACTTTGCTCGTCTTATCATCATTTAAAGTGATAGCCTGAACTATGCCAATATAAGAAAGTTTCCCTTCTTTTAAAACAACGATATCGCCTACACTAGCCTTTATTTCTTCTTTATTGACCGTGAAGTTAGATTTTTGTTTAACCACACTATCAAGAACGATTTCAAATTCACTAGAAACATAGGCATTATCTTTATATTTAAGTGTGATTCTATCTAAAAATATCAGTTTCATATTAATTACCTAAATACCCCTCTATCATTGTGATTGAGCAGCTAGGACTTCCCTGCGTATTAGGAACAAATGTTAGTTCATAAGTTCCACGCTCTAAAAAGATAAAATTATCACAAGAAAAATCCTGATACTCATATGCATTAATTTTTTCATTATTTTCTTCTATTGTTATCTCTTGCCTGCTTGGAAAGGCATCAACAACAATCGTGCAGTTATTAGATTCATAATAAATCTTGAGCTTACTTACTTCTATTCCGTCTTTTGTAACGATTACTTCAGGATTAGAAACCTCTCCCTTTATGGTGATTTTTAAAGGAGCTTTAGCATAACCATTATTAGTAAGTGTCATCTTACCTTTACTTGAAACACTATATTTATAGGGATAAGTAAAAGGATAGATCTTACCTTCCTTTGAAACACTTATCGTCACTTCACTTATAACGTCCTTATACCAATATGAGAGTCTTTTAAGCTTTAGTTCGCTTGTTAAGGTTCCCCCACTAATTTCAGTCTTTGATAAACTTTCAACTTCTACATAAGAATACTTAGTATCGTCGCTTGTATAATAAAGTTTTAACTCATGAGAAGTCTCTAAAAATGATAAAAACCTTTTAAAACCTTGATATTTTCTTAAAAAAGCTAGATTAAAGACAATATCTTGCGTTGGGATAGTTTCATCGATTTTCTTATAGATATTATCAAAGTCAAAGTAAGTATTGGTCTTTTGAAAACCTAGACCTGTAATTGATGAAATAAGCGTCATAGAAGAATAGTCAAATCTATACTCTTCACCCAAATCATTAATAAGCCAAAGTTTCCTCATAGATAACTACCTCCAAGCGCCTCATTGATAGTGTCGACATCAAAAGTGCTAGAACTTGTATTGATAGTGACGTTATTCGTAGTTTGATTATTGACGGTACTATTAGTTGTATTTGTTTCGTTACTTGAGCTAGGAATAAACCAGCCTACAACTGTATCTACGATATCCATTAGCCAACCGACAGTATGGTCTAATATCCACTGAACACATTCGATAATTGCGTTAAGAATATCTAAAATTGGCTTTAATACGGCATATAGCACTTCAAGCACTGGGGCGATTACTCTTTGAATAATCTCTGCTAGCATCGTAAAAAGTGGCATGAAAGCCTCAAGTATCTTCCCTACTGCATCAAGTACAGCTTTAATAGGAAGTAGTAATACATTAAGTAAAGGAACTAAAAGATTGATTAAGTTTCCTATTACTTCCATTACAAGCTCAATGATAGGCATTAAAACTTCACCTACTGCCTCAACTATCATGAAGATTGGCTCAAGTATCTGCATTAAGATACTACCAAGTTCCATCAAGATATCTTTGAATGTCTCGGTTTGAGTTAAAGCCATAATAAGAATGGCAATTAAAGCTCCTATTCCTAAAGTTGCAGCGCTTATTCCAGCACCTGCAAAAAAGCCACTAGTTCCAGTAGCGGTTAAAGCAGTCGATAAGCCTTTTACAATTGGAATTATAGTTGTAATGATTTTTATGGCAGGCCCAATAGCAGCAACCAGTCCTATAACTACTAAAATCGTCTTTTTAGTCGTGTCATTCATGTTTGCTAGTTTATTTGCCCATTCACTAATCCTTGGAATGATCGAATCTTTAAGATAAGTTAAAAACTCAGTCATTATCGGAAGCAAAATCTGCGCTAGTTCCACTCCTAATGTTTGAAGTTCTTGTTTAACCTTATCAAGTTCATCATTAAACTTTGCAGAAGCCTCGACTTCTTTTTCGGTGATAACACCTAGTTCCTGACATTCATTTTTAAAGTTATCAATCTCGGTACTTGAGGCACTTAAAAGTTGTTGTAAATCAGTGCCTATCTTTTCGCCAAAAATATCATTAGCAATTCCAACTCTTAAAGTTTCATCTTCTAAATTAGCTAAAGCATTACGAATAATCTCAAAAGCCTCATCGACATTTTTACCTTTTAAATCATCATAGGTAATTCCTAGTTTTGTTAAGGCTTCCGTTGCAGATGAGGTATTGCCACTAGCTAAATCACCAAGTAATGAATTTGTCTTAGTAAAGGCTTTTTGTAGCTCTTCATTATCTACTGCAAGAAGTTTAGCTACATAGTTCCATTCTTGAAGTGCCTCTACTGACATTCCAAGTTTCGAAGCTTGATCTCCTAACTCATCAGCCGTTTCAGCACTTTTAACGGACAATGTAGTTAAAGCTGTAACTGCTCCTAAAATTGGCGCGGTCACATACTTAGTAAGATTTGAGCCAACTTTACTTAATTTGTTTAAATTAGCATTTCCAAGTTCATTAATTTTTTTAGTAGTATCTTCAAGTTGATTATTTAACTTACTAATATCAGCTTCAGTATATTCAACGTTTCTTCTAAGCTGATTAAATTCCTTTACGGAGATATCGCCAATCTCAAGAGCCTTCTTAGCTTTTTCTAATTGTTCATTTTGGTTTTGGAGTTTCTTTTTTGTCTCTTCTAAAATTGAGTTAAGCGTTTCTTGTTTTTTCTTCCAAAGGTCAAGATTAGTTGAATCATAGCGTAAAGAGGTATTAATAGCCTTTAGGTCTTTTTGTTGTTCTTTAAGATTTGCTTTGATATTAGTTAATTCATTTTGCAGGTCTTTTGCATCAAGGGTTAATTTGATATTTAAGCCTCTTACTGTTTCAGCCATTTAGTTACCTCCTTTCGCTATAAGAAAAAACTATCAATATCAGATTGATTCGCTCTTCTATTGGTTTCGCCTTTATAGAGTTCTTTTTCAATTTCAATAAGCTCTATATAGGTTCCAATATCAAAGTGCTTGGTATCTTCAATTGATAGTCCTAGTTTTGCTATGTTAAAAATGATCGCAGAAGAAAAGGAATACTTATTATCGAAAGGTCTCTCCCTTATTTCCTCCTGCTTTTTTATCTGTTTTTAATAGCTCAACAATAGTGTTAGTTAGATTAGTTAAAAGAGCTGCATCATTTAAAATAGAAAAGTCTAGTTTTTCTAAAAACCCTTTAAAAGTCTCGCTTTCTTTAGGATTTGATAAAACAAAGACGATTCTAAAAATGATCTCAATAACATTCGTGATGTTTTCTTCTTTTGTGTTCTCTAGCTTCTTGATGTCATTAAAAAGCTCACTTCCAAAACGGGACTTATAATCGATTAAAGAATATAGGCTGCTTCTTAAAATGAGCTTCTTATCTCCTAAAATTACTTCTTTTTCCATAAACTATCCCTCGATTGTAGGAAGCGTAACCTTATCAAAGAAAGACTCATAATTCGTGTCACCTTTAGATGCGATGACTCTTAAAACTTCCTTATCATTAACTTCAATAGGACGAGCAGTGATAGTTAAAGATACACTGTTAGCCTCAATTGAATCAGCTTTAGACTTGGTTGCTTGTCCGACTGGTGTAGCTGTGCATAAGAAATACCAGACTCTTCTAGCTTTACTATCGCCTTGAATTTCATATCCTAAGGCAAAAGTCTTAACATCAGCGTTTACCACTTCAACTAAGTTATTGTTGCTATCTAAGGCATAACCAAAGATATCCTTTTTAAATTCATCAGAAAGTTCAGTGAGTTTAAGCGTGATAGTAGCCCCACTATTTGAAACAAGAGTATGAAAGATCTTATCATCTGCATAAACTTGTGTGGTCCCACCGACGAGTTCACTAGAAAACTCCTGTGCGCCTATCAGGTCTTTAGGTGTATCAAATGTCCAGGTATCTTCTGCAAAATTAGCCAAAGCATAGTGAACATTACGTAAGCCAAATGTGATTTTATTCGACATGTTTAAATTCCTCCATTTTTATTTCATAGATTGTTGAGATTGTATTATTTTGATTTAAGTATTCGCTTGTAAGAGTAAAAGGCAGGTCATTTGCTATAAAGATTTCTTCTAGTTTCATAGCTAGAACATCAGCTTCTTTTACATCACCTGTAATTAAATTAATCTGATAAAGTGTTGTTCTAATACTTGCTAAATCATCAGAAAACTCTTTAAAAGTCGAGTTAATTTTTGAAAACACGATAATTGGTGCCTTTATCTCTTCTACATCCTTTGGAGAAAAAGACAAATAATAAGAAGGCGCTACTTTATCTAACATGCTTTTAAGTTTTGTTAGCTGCATTTTTAATCGCCTCCTTTATCTTTTCTTCCATCTTAGGTGCTTCCTTTTCATAACTCGGTCTTAAAAACGGCCTAGCTGAAACAAATCTACCGCTTCGATGAACAAAGCCAAACTCGATAAGATGGACAAGCCTTCCTTTACTTTTTGAGTAAATAGTCACGCTTTTGTTTACCTTTGTCCCTTCTTTAAGAGCAGTAAAACTATCTTTTAAATGCTCGTTTGAATTTCCTATCGGAGCAGTGTCTTTAATATCGCTTATGATGTCACTTGCCGTTTTATCTAGGATTTCATCTAACTCGTCATCAAAATCAAGAGACTTTTCAATCAGCTCACTTATCTTTAAAGTAAAATCATCTAAACTAGCCACGTGCCTTCCACCTTTAAATTTGTGCTTTCAAGAGTGAGCTCAAGTAAATGTGAAAGCTCATAAGTCTTAATCACTTTATAGACCTTGCCATCAATTAAAATGTATCTCTCGCCTTGATATAAAAAAGAATTAATCCTGATAATTCTAGAAACCTTATAGCCACTTCTACTTGCTTCATAAAACTCACTTCTAGTGATATTAGTTGGAATAGCCATCATCTCTTTACTTGAAGTAATTTCAAATCTTTGTTTCCCATATTCATCGGTAGCATCACTTACTTTTAATAGAGCTACTTTAAGTGAAAAAGCATTAATCATGTTTAGTAAGTGCTATTTGTTTAAGCAAAAAATCAAAATGCTTAGGTAGCTCTTTTAAGTTTCCATCTGACTTAAAACCAAATGAGGTAGAAACATATATAAGAATAAAAGAAGTCACCAAGGGGTCAGCTTCATCAACAAGATACTTCTCATTGACTCCACTGCCCCTAAGTAACTCCTTAGCTGCTTCAATAAACGCATTTAACTCTGCATCAAGTTCATGGCTATCTAACGGTATCCCTAGTGAGTTTTTAACTAGGTCAAGAACCATTATTCAGTAGGCTCACTGACTGGAGTTGCCTCACCTTTTTTAACCCTAACAAAGCCTTTATAACCGACAACATTACCACCAGTAAATACACTAGCCTTATAACAAATGATGCCGTCTTTAAATTTATAGTCCGTGCTCTTTCCAATCTCAACGTTAGAGAAGATAGGGACTTCATAGTTAAATAAAGAGCCATAGGCAATGCAGTAAGTTCCTGTACCAGTTGATGGATCACTTAATGCACTACAATTGCCATTTAAAACATAAGGAATGCCGTCAATTGTTTGGTTAACGTAATCGATATTATGGACTTTTCTTCCTTCTTTGGTTCTAAGTTTAGCAAAGGCTCTTAAATCGTTTTTATTGATGATAAGACAAGCTCCGTTTTCGATTGCTTCATCTCCACCATAAGCAAAGACGATATCGTCAAGGGTGTTTTCATCAATTGCACTAATCTCTAAATCAGCTTGATCTTTTAAAGCGTCTGCCTTATCAGAGAAAATACCAGTAAAGTTATTAGTAGTTCCATCGCCTTTAATGATTTGTTGAGAGATTTTCTTTCTTAAAGAGATGTTGATGTTTTTAATGACCTCTGCTTGATAATTAATCGCAGGAAGCTTTTCTAATTCTTCTGTGATCTCAGTGTAGGCAGTGACTTTGACCTTTGGAATAGTGACATATCCATAGTGAGGTTCAGTTTCAGTATAGCTTGCTCCTTCTAGAGTAGTTCCTGCTTCACCATAGGATTTAACATAAGACTTAGTATAAGTCTCCCCGCCTTGAAGATTAATGGTATGAACCCTATCAACAAGTTCGCTGACTGGCTTAAATGGATAAGGAGCTAAAGTTGAATCGACGTGTTCAGGTAGTAAAACTTCGTCACTAGAAACTTTAATAGTTCTATTTTCCATTAAGTCCTTACCACGCTTTTCAAGCAAATCTCTTTGTTCTGCATTGTTTTTAGTAGAAATCATAGGAATTTCAGCCATCTTAGTAAGAGACATTTTCTTTTCAATCATGCTTCTTTCCTCTTGAAGTTTGTCAGTTTCCTTTTCCATCTCTTCAAGTTTTTTCATATCTTCTTCTTTTTCGACCATACCTCTAATTTCAGTAAGTCTATCTTCAATTTCTTTTTTTCTTAAAACTAAGTTCATATTTTATTTACCTCCAATTTTTAGTTTTAAATTTACTCTTCGCCTTATAAGTTCTTTCTTTTCATTCTCTTTAGCTAAATCCATAGCCCTTAATTCCGACTCCACGAAATCAAGTGAGCGAGAATAAATCGAAGTTCCCTCATAAGCTGGAAGATCAACAATAGAAACGTCATATAAACGCTCAATCGATGTAATCTTTCTTAGTGGAACATCACCACTTCTATCCCATTCCTGGGAAGCGACAGTAAAAGCAAAAGACATCTTATCTAAGAGTCCATTTTGAACCATTTTGTAGATGTCTTTATTTGTTTGTGTATCAAGTAACTCGGCTCTTATCTTTAAGCCTTTATCATCAACTTCTAGCTTAAGCGAGCCGTTTTTAGTTCTAGCAATCACAAGAAAGTTATCCATGTGATTATATTTAAGAGGGACATCTTTCATTGAGGTGTTAGTTAAAGCATTAGGCATAATCATTTCTCTAAAGCCTCGCTTTGCATCCCCTATTAAAGTTTCTTCATTAAATACAATGGCATAACCTTCAAGTATCATTTTGTTTTCATCATTACTTGTTAGGTTTAACGTCGCTGTTCTTGTTTCCTTTATCATCTAGGTTTTCCTCCTTTTCTTCTTCACCAATTTGATATTTATTTGCTTTATCGCTATCGACAAAATTAAGAGATTGAAGCCTCTTGTTTCCTCCTTCGATTGGTTCAAGGCCAAGTAACCCTCTACATTCATTTATTGACATAAGACCAAGTGACATGAGCTTCTCTATTGCCGATACCTTAGTAGTCCAGCTTGCATATTGAAGCCTTTCACTATAAAAGATTATTTCCGTTCCATTTTTAAGTTCGCTATCAGTTAAAAGTCCTAAAGAAAAAGCCTCACTAAGTTGAATAGCAAGAGGCTCAATTGTCGTTTCATAAAACGCATTAAATTCATTCTCGTTATAGGAATTGCTAAAGACTGGAAGGCTGACTCCAAAGTAGTCAAGAATCTTAGATTGAATGAAATTAAGTGTATCTTTATCAACAAGTTTAGGATCTAAAGAAATAGGAACATACTCGCTTTTTAAATCCATAGGTACAATTGAAGATTTGTTTTTAGATGAACCTTCAAGTGCTCTATTAAATGACTCGACAGCTTTGTTTCTATCTTCTTCTTTTAATAGACCATTAAGTTTTAGGATGCCTTTAATTTGAAATGAGCTAAAGACTGCCTTTTCTACTCCTTGAAGTAAAGCATCATTTATTCCTAGTGTTTTAAGCAAGGCTTCATGACTTGATTTACTTCCACTTCCTCCAAAGATGTCATTACCTGTATAGAACCTTCTTAAATGAATCACGTTTTCTTTAGGAAGAATAAATGGCTCACCACTTTCAAAGTAGAACTTTAAATAATAGGTTTCAGACTTATCTATGATTGGTTCTACGATAATTGGATTAAGTGGATATAAAGCTTTAAGTTCTAATGTATCTTTATCATAAAGTGGATAGACAAAGGCATTATCATTAAGCAAAAGTAATGAAACAACCTTATAGATAAACTGATAAGGCGTCATGTATTCGTTTGGTTTTGACTTCAATAAAAAAGAGAGGTGTTTGTTCCTCTCCGTGATTATTCCATCTTCACTTCTTTTAATACATCTACCTTTAAGTTTTGCACATTGGCTTGCTATTCTATCAATGCATATTAGAACAACATCTGAATTAGTTATCTTTTCTCCAAACGGTGTCAAAGGAAGAGCGATATCATTAATCAAACCTAAAGCATTAAAATTTCCTAATTTCTTCTTTTTTCTTTTAAAAATCACATTAAAACTCCTCCTTTTTCTAAAATTTGAGTAAAAGAAAAGGCTCGATTAGGGGCCCTAAAAGTATGTATTTTTTATTTCCAATCTATGCCAGAAGAATATTTATTTTTAATTGGCTTATAAAAGGAATCGTCAATAATTTTAAAATGACAGCTCTTAAAAGAAAAAGTTGTATAAAAAATATAGGTACAATCTTCCCTGTGCTTTCTAGTTCCTACTGTCATTAAGCTATATACAAGTTCACCATTTTCAATCTTACAATCATCCAAATAGTAGCGATCTTCTTTAGTTGAGAAGTCTAATGCCTTTTTAGGATACCCAGGAAGCAATTCTATTTCTTGTTCGCGTTGAAAAGGAGAATTGAATTCCTTAAAGTGAGAGACTTTCGCTTCGTTTTTCCTTTTTAATTCTTCTTCGTACTTTTGTTGCCACTCCCTTAATTCTTCAGCTTGCTTCTTTTCTTCTTCTTCGATTGGTTTTGGGTCCACTACCTCTATTTCATCGTTGAAAAATTTTGAAAAAGTAAATGTTAATTCTTCACTTTCATAATCATAATATCGAAAGGCTGTAACAATTTTCTTGCTATAATCAATTTTATCTACTTTAAATATTTGTAATTCTTTGTCATCTTCTTCATCTTTTTTCCATCTGAAGAATTTGACATCTTTAATTTCATCTAATGTCATAATGTCACCTTAATAAATTTTACCATAAAACTCGATATTTTCTTATTATTTCACAACACTTTCATAATCTAACTTATATCTAGTAAGCGTTGCATAAGCAATAATTGTCGCAACTGTTCCATCTATTCTTTTTAATCTTGAGTTTAGTTTTGATGGTTGGATATTTCCATTAACATCAACCTTAGTCTGAGTATTAGCTAAGCACCACTTGATAATTGGATTATTGTTATAGTTTAAAGTATGGTTTCTTAAGTCAGCTTCAAGCTGTTTCATAGGCTCAGATAACGTATAAACACCTTGTCTTATCTTTTCCATTTCAAAACCCATATCTTCCATTTCTTTAACCCAATATTGAGAGTTCCAAGGATCGTAACCAACCCAAAGTGGTCTAATATCATATTTATCAATCATCATTCTAAACCATTGAGTTACTAAACTAAAATCATTTTGAGAACCATCAGTTAAAGTGATATATCCTTTTTCAACCCAAATATCATAAGGAACACTATCTTCCTCTATTCTCTCTTTTAAAGCATCACTAGGCATAAAGAAATGGCTTATTAAATACTTCTTGCCACCTTTTTCAACATAAAGAACTGCACAAGTAAGGTCGGTGGTTGAAGAAAGGTCAACGCCTCCTATTGCATAACTTCCTCTTAAATCATCAATTTTAAATGTATCTTTGTTTTCAATATCTTTAAAGTTAAGCCAGCTTCCATCTTCAGTTTGCTTGATATTAAAGTCTTTACAAAGCATTGTCACTCTTGTAGCTAAGTCGTTTTTAGATTTGTTCATTAAATCTTCTAAATATGAAACTTGCTTAATTTCACCTAGACTAGGATTAGACTTTATCCAAGTTTTAGGATCAGTAAATATCTCTTCTTGTGAGTCCTGGGTATAGAGCCAAGGAAGTACACGTTCATCTTCTATCTCACCTTTTATAATCTTTCTAGCATATTCAAGTTTGCTATCTAGAAAACCTCCTACTGTTACTCCTTCAGTTGTGATAATAAAAATAAGTGGTTCTTTCTTTGTTGATTGAGATTGTTTAATTGCGTCATAAACTTTGCTATCGGTCATTTCATGAACTTCATCAATACAGCCAACTTCAATGTTATAACCATCTTTATTTTTAGATTGAGCAGACATCTTTTTAATCTTAGATTTATTTAAAGAACTTCTCTTATCGTTTTTCTTTCCAAACTTAATGCAGAAGATATTTTTACTAGTTCTTTTCTCTAAAGTTGGACTAGCTTCTCTCATGTTATTAATCTCATCAAATAAGATATTAGCTTGTTCACTAGTATTTGATGCACAGACAATATCAACACCTTTTGAAAGAAAGAACTCTGCTAGATCAATTCCAGCAATAAAGGTGGTTTTTCCATTCTTTCTAGCAATAAGAAGAATGACCTCATTAAATCTTCTAAGTTTAGTATCGCTCATCTTAAAGCCATAACTTACCTGAAGAAAAGCCTTCTCCCATAAGGTGAGCTTAAAAGGAAGCCCAGTAAAAGGAGATTTCGTGTGTTTACAAAAGGTTTCAATGAAATCTATACGAATAGAACCTGGCTTTAAATCAAAGAAATATCTAGAATTAGCAAGGTCTTTATATAAATTATCAAGAGTTTTCATTAACTCTTTACCAACTAAAATCTCTCCACTTTTGACTTTCTCATAATACTCTAAAAAGTAGTTTTTCATCTTTCTTCTATAGCTTTCTTCATAAATTCATCAAAGGCATCATCTTCTTCACTGATATCAGTATCTAGTATAGAATTTAAAGTTTTAATGATTCCTTGATAAACGCTTAACATTGATAGATAAGACTTCAAATTAGGATTAGTTCTCGTTGTTCCTTTATTTGAAACTTGAACAGTCCCTTGTTTCTTGATTGTCTTTTCTAAACTTCTAAGTTCAACAGTAAGAAATGCTGCCTTTTTAAGAAGCTCATCAACTAAAGGAAGCTTATCTTCATTACCATTTAAAAAGAGGCCTTTTAGCCTCTCATATTCTTTATAAACACATGTATTACTTTCATTATCATTCATTTAATTTAACTCCTTTCAAAAGCCTTGTAGGAATTACCATCACGCTTTTAAAATTAGGCGCTTTTAAGGCTTTTTGTGCGACTTTATTTAAGTCGTTGGGTTCTTCTTCCATCCCCTTTACAAAAGCGAACGTAAGCCCTAATTTAGCGTTATGTTCGAAGGCTATTTTCTTGCCTAGATAAAGCTCAATATCACTTAATTTAAAGGTATCATCACTCGTTTTAATAAGTTTTATTCTTCCGTCTCTTATAAGCATTGCGTTTGAATTAACTTTATAAGTAGCTTGGAAATATCGGTAAGGAAGGATTATCCTGTTATTGCAATCAAGGCACACTCCTTCGTTAATTAAAGGCGCTCCATTATTTGGATAACGTTCAAGTAAATGCCCACATAAAGGACAATGTTTCTTTTCAAAATTAAAATAATTCATTAGTAGTATGCCTCCTCTTCTATTGCGATGCGCTTGAAGATTCGCACACAGGTTTTATAGAGTTCATCATCTGCAGCAATATAGGAATAGTCCTCTTCGCTTGCCTCATCTGGAACTCCGCATGATAGCCAATCTTCCATCAGTTCCTCGTTGTTTACTGAATGTGCAAATTCATCCATTGCCTTTAGTTGGTTTGCCCTTAACTCAATCAATGCTTCACTCATTTTTACTCTGCCTCCTTATAAGCTTTAAATAGATAAGATGTATCAAACCCAAAATCCCTATAGCCTTGTAGACAAGTGCTCATATAAAAAGTATCAGGAACCATTACTCCTCTTACCCTTTCGTTCATCACATAAACAAGGGCTTTAATTGGTTTGCCATTAAGTTCTACGTCGAGGTATTCCTTCCTATAATGAGTTGGATAGGCTTCATATCTATCTAGGCTTTTTTCATCAGTTTCATCAATTTCAAAGATACCTAGCGGAACTTCACCATTAGGGTTTTCTTTGATTGTTAGATAATACCTAAATTCAAGCTCATAGCCCTTAAGAAGGAAACTACCCACCTTTTTGGCGTTTGGGCATCTCCTTCTCATTTGGCTAAGGTTTAGGTTTGAGCCATATGCTAAATAATACTTCTTCATTATCTTGTCCCTCCTAATGTCGCTTCCCTGCTTCCAAATCTCCAAGCCGAGCATCCACTTAAAGCGTTAGTCAAATGGTCTCTGCAGTTTTTGAATTCCTCGCCAATCATACCGATTCTATTGAGGTAGGTTCTCATTGCAAATTTCTCATTTTCGACTTGTGGTTTCTTTGAGCTAGCGCACTTTTGAGTTAATGCTTGGTGGTTTAAGGCAAGAGCTAAGCAAATGTAACTTCTAACCTTTCCAGCATGAAGTTCACTATTGAAACCTCTAAGTTCTACCGTGTGGTTCCCTGTGAAGAAGCTATGAAGGTTTAGAAAGTGATATCTACTATCGTGATAATGAGTATTTCTACTTCCGTAGTAGCCTTCGTACCAGATGTCAGCGAGTTGCTCCATTGTCTTAGGATGCTTCTTATTGATATTAGCTACCAAGTGTTCATCCATCTTCTTACAGAACCTTATTCTCTCAGGCTTGATTTCAAGAGCCTTATAAAGAAGGTCGTTTTTAGAAGCGATGATGTTGATAAAGTTTCTAATGGTTCTTACATCGTGGTCAGCACCATCTAAGTGGATGTGGATACCGCAACTAGCATTAGTGAATGCACCAGCCTTTCTTAAGGCTCTGACTATCTCTTGCAATGTTTCAATATCCTCATCATAGATAAGGATAGGACTTACTAGCTCGCAAGAATAATCTCTACTAGCGCTTATGACTTCACCATTTCTTTTGGTCTGACATCTTAAGGAACCATCATACATGACTTTCCATTTCCTTCCGTCAGGTGCTGTAATGACCTTGCTGTCGTAATAGTCTCTAGGTTCACTGATCGTTCCATTAAGGTAATCAGCTACAAGCTTTGAAGCCTTGTTTCTAGTGATTCCAGTGAATTCAATTTCAATACCGAATTTTTCTTTAAACATAATGTTTTTACCTCTTTCTTGAAGGTGTGTTTCTTTACCCTTCGCACATATATACATCACTCTAAAAACACACGATAGCAACTACATTTTTGAGGTATTTTTAAGTATTTTTTTGATGCAGAAATAGGCAAAAGAAAAGGAGCCGTTACTTAGCTCCATCAAGAAGTTTTTTCATTGCTTCTTGTATCTTCTTTTCGCCTCTTGCAAGAGTATTGAAGTTACTGATATCTACCAGTTCTATTGTTCCCACACCATTGATAACGATGTGATATTTACTTTTCATCTTGTTATATAAGGTTCTTGTTTCATCACTTAAACCTCTAAGTTTTTCTTGTAACTTTTCTAATGACATAATTCATGCCTCCTCGTGTATATACATCGCTCTAAAGGCAGGTTATATCAAGTCAAATAGACACTATTTCCAAAAGAAAAGAGCCCATATTTCAGAGCTCTAATCATTTAAGCAATCAAGTAGTATTTTAATTGAAGTAAATGACCATGTTTCCTATAGAAATTCTTCCTTTATTCCTATCGGTATAACCTGTCATATTATTAAAGTGAGCATATATTCTAAATTTAGTAGTTGGCTTATCAAATTTAATTGAATATGTTTTTTGATTTGTTCTATCAGTAGGCATATTAGCTTCTAGCAAATCTAGAGAATGATCCCAATCATTAATACTATCATCCCAATAGTCAATGCTAGCTTCAGGATTATCGGCGGCATAATATCTTTCATCATCACTCCAGAAAGAAAGGTTAATGTCTATTCCAGTAACAGGCTTATCAAATTCAAATTCTAAATATGCTGTACCGAATCCTTCTTTTCTGGGACATAAATTTATATATTCATTTTCAATAAATCCTGTCCTTAGTCTTTTTGTATTAAATGTCACATCACCGATAGTAACTTCTTTCTCTTCTTCAGATGTACAATACCCTTCAGGGAAATCATATTCACCAGGAGAAATAGACAAAGATTCATGTATTTGCAAAACTTCTAAGCCTGAACGATATGGTCCTGACTTAGGTTCTTCATTATGGTAACCAATAACAGAAACATAAACATAAGGATATGGTTCAAGAGTTAAATAAATGAAGTTCCATAGTTCCTGTCTAACTGTATATGTCACAACTGATTGATTCCCATTAACTGTAACATCAACGCTAGGAATAGTACCAACTAATCTACCTTCATTTGAGAAAAACTGAATCTCAAACTCATTGTTTGGGTTATATGAACTTCCATTAGGATAAAACTTTATTTCTAATGGTTTATTTGGATCAGCAACAGAAGTAAAAGGAACAATCTCAGGTGATATTTGACTTTCTTCTAAAAGTTGACCACTAGCAGCAATATACTCTTGATAATTTGTTTCAAAATTCTTAACAAAATCAGTCAAAGTGTACATTTTATCTTTTAACGTTGTATCGAAGAACGTTTTAGTACCTAGTGAAACTTGATCCTTATCATCATTATCAGAGTCATATAAGTTCCAAAGATACGCTATAACAGCATCTTCCTGACCTTCACCACTTTCTTTGCTACTAGGACTAAATCTATCGCCGTAATAATCAATGTCAGATTTAATTGAGCTAGCATAAGAGATATTTGATAAATTTAAATTATCATAGGCAATCATAGCGAATGTAGTAGCCCAAGCCTCAGACCATGTTAATTCCATTGCGTATTCTTTTTGCTTTTTGTCATTTAAATGGTCTTTTGAAGAACTGTGAGTAGGATTATTCCATATAATTTCACCCAAACTGGCACCATAAGTTCCCATTATATTTTCAACGTAATGACCATATTCGTGAATAATAGTGCCCCAATCGTTCCATCTATTTTTCTCTATTGCACAAAATGGTTTCCAAGAAAAAGATGTTACAGTTCCAGGATAAGCTACCAACAAAGGATATTTGTTTAATGGCATTCCGGCTGCGGAATTAGCAAAATTTTGAGCTTCAGTCATAGCTTGAGATATAGAAAAGGCGTTGTTAGCTAAATTGTCAGGGTCATGAGCAACACAAATATTAAAAGTTGTCGTAGAGTTGTTTTTAACATCAGAAATAATGTCAGAACAACCATAATAGAAGTCAACAGTGAGAGCATTTAATACCCACTCTCTTCCTACACCAAAGGTTTTACCATCAGGGAAGAATCTAATAAAAGGATCATATCCACCATTTTCAAAGAAATACCAATCATCAGCATTTTGAAATGTAAATGAGAAGTTACCATTGAGATCTGTATAAGTATAATCGAGATACTCTTCTAAAAACCAAATATCTTTATCATAAAGCTCAACACGAATATTTTTCAAAGGATGAGTGTTCATATTTTCATCTTGCCAAGTCAATTGTCCTTTGACAGTCACAGAATCATTACTTGAATTTGACGAAAAGGTAGAAATACCATAAGAAACTGAATTATCTTGAACTAAACTATGTTGCGTAAAATCATCATAGCTTTTAACTACATCTTCCTCATCATATTCTCCAATTTCATCTGCATAATATTTCATTGAATCGAACCATGCATTATCTTCGCTTTCGGAAGAAACAAAAACTTTATTTTGTTCTCTATATGCAAAAATCGGTTGAGAAATATTGGTTTCGTCCTCTAGTGTTGCAATTACATTAAGTTTCGAAATTTTAGAATTTGATTGAAGTAATAGATTAAGTTTGCTTCCATTTATCAATTCGTCTTTAACTTGAACGTTTATATTATCAACAACATTAATTGTTTCAATCGCTTTATCATAAGACAGCTCGATTTCAAAAATATCACCAACATCGTTTATACGACGCATTTTGATATTTGGTCTACTTGTTTCGCTAGTATTACTTTCACTAGTATTTTCAACTATTGGCGAGCCCTCATTTAGTGGAACTGATAATGTACTAGGTGTATTACCTATGCTCCCTAATACTGTTCCTAGCATCAATAATGTCTCAAGCATAAAAACCTCCTTTTAATAAATGAATTTAATACTATCATCCGATAAAAACTCAAAAGTTATAGACATACTACAAATAGAAGATGACTTACCTTCATAATTATCTGCAATAACAATATCTAAATTTTGACTATTATTTTCTTTTAGAAATTGAAATAAAAAGCTAGGAATCTCGTAATTACGCTCAAAGGTAAAAGTTTTTCCATCAAAGGGATCGTTTTTCACGAGAAAAGAATCGCTACAATATTTGTCTCCTGTGATTTCTTCTAGTAAATAAGTTTCTTCTAACTCCGATGATGTCTGAGCATTAAGCAACAATGATACCTTAATGTGTTCACTACAAATTTCAGAAGAATAAGACTCGTAATGCCCAAAACCAATAGTGATAGGTATATCTTGCAAATAAGAGTATATATCGGTTTCTGTTCTATAAGCAATCGCATCTCTTTTTTCGTATCCATCGTATTGATAACCATTAGAAAATCGCGGAGCGTTAGAGCAAGAACATAGCATTATGGTTGAACAAAAGAGTGCCATCAAGAAATTTTTAGTCTTCACATTCATCACCAATAATATTCTAGCAAGGGCATAACCAAGTTTCAATGCATACGTCAATATATTTGTCAAGACTTATGTAACCGCTTTTTTAAAAAATCTTAAATTCCAAAATATCTGGCTCGTATTTTTCGTGAGTCCCCCTTGCTCGGTACCCCAAGGCTAATTTAAAGGCTACCTGGGGGAGGGTTAAGGCATCAATTATTTATATTTTTCGCCGAGTTTGTTAGCCCAGCTTTCAGTATAAAAGGAATAGTAACTGATGTTATGCTTCTCTCTATACTTACTAAAAAATCCACACCAGATAAGACTTGGTAAGCCAATCACTAATGACCAAATAGGTCCTAGAATTAATGATTGAACTGTGTGTCCATATTCATGTTGGATAAGCTTTAAGTCATATGGTCTAGCAGTAAAGATAAACATCCCTAGACTAAGTGAACTGCCTAGCTTCCAAGTAGTAATTACTGCTCCATGAAAGACTCTATGGTTTCTTCTTACTAAAAATAAAAAGAGAATCAATCCTAGTAAGTTTTGGATGATTCCCCAAGTCCACTGAACTAAATAAAATAAAAACTTCTTCATCTATTTTCTTCCTCCCTAACTTCAACTAAGTCACCCTCTTCATTCCATTTGTATTTTGGTAACTTACCATTAAAACGACCATGCATTTTGTTATGGCATTCTTTACAAAGCAAGAGAAGGTTATCTAAGTTTAAAGCAATTGATGGATCGTCTACGTTATCAAGCGTTAAGTGTATTTTATGATGGACCTCCGTCCCAGGCTTTCCACAGACTTCGCATCTTCCTTTTGCCCTTAAGATAACCTCTTCCCTCACCTTGTGCCAAACATCTGACTTATAGAAGTTATGTAGACGCTTTGGCTGTAGCCTTCTTGAGCTCACTGACTTTTCCATCTACATTCTCCCAAGGATAAATGTCATTACCAAAGTGACCATATTCCGCGAGTCTTTGATAAGAGATATCCTTTAATTTAAGTTCTTTTATAATGTTGCCTACTGAGAAATCAAAGTGATCATTAATGAGTTTTAAAAGCTCATCATCACTAAGTTTTCCTGTTCCAAAAGTATCTATGCTTACGCTTACTGGACTTGCTACTCCAATCGAATAAGATACAGCTACTTCGCATCTATCAGCTAGTCCTGCATCTACAATTGACTTAGCAACAAATCTCGCATAATAAGCACCGCTTCTATCAACTTTGGTATAGTCCTTGCCACTGAAGGCTCCTCCACCGTGATGAGCGACTCCACCATAAGTATCGACCATAAGTTTACGTCCTGTAAGTCCACTATCAGCATAAGGACCGCCTCTAAAGAACGCTCCTGTTGGATTAACTAAAATCTCAATACCATCAAGAGTAGAACCAAGTAAAGGAATCAAAACTTCTTCTTTAATGATTCTTTTTACTTCTTCAAGTTTTACTCCTTTTTTAGTTTGAGTACTTACTACAATTGTTTTGATATCTTTTGGCTTATTATCCTCATATCTAACAGTCACTTGGCACTTACCATCAGGCATAAGGACATCCATGTATTTTTCTTTTCTGATGTTTTCTACTGCCTTTGAAATATCTCTAGCAATCACATAAGGAAGAGGTAAGCACTCTTTTGTTTCATTAGTTGCAAAGCCATACATGATTCCTTGGTCACCTGCCCCAAGCTTATCTACTCCTTTTGCTATATCCCAAGACTGAGTAGAAACTTTAGTGATAACAACAAAATTATCAAAGTAGCCAATATCTCTTAAAACTCTTTTAGCTACTTTTTCTAAATTGACGTGAGCTTTAGAGGTAACCTCACCAAAGATAATGACTAGGTTATCCTTGATAGAACATTCAATCGCTACCCTTGAGTCTTTATCCCTAAGGAGATATTCATCTAAAATGGCATCGCTAATCTGATCACATAGCTTATCTGGATGCCCCCTAAAAACTGATTCACAAGTTACATATTTATTCATAATTGGTATTTTTCCTTTCAATTAAAAAGGAGCCGAAGCTCCTGTGCTGTTTTCTTCAATGTTTAAGTCTTGATACCTTATCTTCTCTCCATCTCTTAAGACATAAACTTCATCACTTTTACCAACTTGAGCGATGTATCGCTTAACAGCAACATCAACAAACTTCTCTTCAAGCTCGATACCATAACAAGTTCTATTTGTTTGTTCACAAGCAATAAGTGTTGAAGCTGAGCCTAAGAAAGCATCAAATACTAAGTCTTTAGGTTTAGAACTTTGAGCCACAAGATAGGCAATCAATGGTACAGGTTTGCTTGATGGATGATTCCACCCTTCCGTAGTTGAATTTCTAATACTAGCAAAGTCAAAGCAAGCCTTCTGCTTTTGATCGCCATACCAGTGATGCTTTCCGTCCCTTCTCCAACCAAAGATTACAGGCTCAAAATTAAACTTCCAGTCCGTCCTCATTAAAGGCGTATGATCTTTTCGCCAAACAAGTGATGCTCCAAGTTTAAAACCAGCATCTTCGAAGGCATCATAAAATATTCTAGATTGACTAGTCGCATAAAACTCATAGATAGAAGCATCATCACGCATTATTTCCTTTAGATTAGTAAAGGCTTTAAGTAAAAACTCGTAGGCTTCTTTACCTTTAAGATTGTCATTTTGAATTTTACCACTTGCACTATCTAAATCCACGAAATACGGTGCATCCGTAACTACCAAATTGACTTTATTTCCATCTAAAACCCTTGCAAAAGTCTCTTTAATTGTCGAATCTCCACAAATTACTCTATGCTTTCCTAAAAACCATATATCGCCTTTTTTACTAAAAGCAGGTTTTTGAAGTTCCTCATCTACATCGAATTCATCTTCTTTGACATTTTCTAAATCTTCAAGAGTAAAATCCTCAAACCCAAAATCACCCATATCTAAAGAAATGCCATCTAATTCTTGTTTTAGTTTTTCAAAGTCCCATTCAGATAATTCAGCAGTTTTATTATGGGCTAAAGCATAGGCTTTTCTTTGTTCATCGGTTAATTGGTCGAGTCTAATACAAGGCACTTCTTTATACCCTAGTTCTTTAAGGGCTAAGAGGCGACCATGTCCCTCCACTATGATATTTTTATCACTCCAAACACCAATAGGATCATTCATGCCAAAAGCCTCAATTGATTTCTTAATAGCTTCAACATCTGCTTTTTGGTGCTTTCTAGCATTATTTTCATAAGGAGTAATTTTATTTATATCTATGTATTCAATTCTAAGTTCACTCATTTACTTTCCTCCATTAAAGGCAAACATTACCGTCGTCAGTTTCGATATTTTCTTCATCTTCACTATCAGCACTTTGCCATTCTTCATCATTTGCTTTTTCTTTTTGTTCAGCCATAAAGGTCAAATCTTCGTATCTTTCGCTCCATTCCCTACCAAAATGTTTCGTTAAAAGATAAGTCAACGCTTTATAGTCAGGTCCAACTTGCTTTTTTGTTCTATGAACTTTTTTAACTTGCTGACCACCTTTATCGACTATGTATTGGTCCTCTTCTACCATTTCATATCCAACTGCCTTTTTATACATGGCACTTGCTAAATCTTTTTTTAACTCATATTTAGCTTTGTCGATTGCTTCTTGAATATCTGGATGATCTTTTTTCATCGATGAGAATGTATTAGCGTTAATTTTCAAAACTCGACACATTTCCTTTTGTGAAACAAGTTTTTTTGCACATTCAGTGATAAAGGCTAATACCTCAGGGAGTTTTCCAGATTCAACCCAATTTTTATAAATATCCGTTCCATAGATTCTTTTATTTTTTCTATTAGCCACTCATGATTCCTCCTTTCTTTGCATGAAAAAAGCCCACAGCATCTATTTTCACTATGGGCTCAAAAATATAAGTTGCTCTAGATATAATTATCTATACTACCATTTTACCCTCTTGACATATTATTTCAATGTTTCACTATGTGTCAGAGTGTTTCATCGTGTTTCAGAGTGTTCCAATTTTTCAAAGCACCATTTTTTATTAAAGATTTTGTCTTTTAGGGCTTGTATACAGCTAAAAAGACATTATCTTCTTTTGCTTATCTCGTTAAAGACTTTCAAGGTATTAAACGTATTTCAAATTTAAGACAATGTCTTTTAAAAAATCTTTTACGTGCCTTTTGCTTAAATTTTTTAACGTATCAAACATATACCCTAACGTAAGACAAAATCTTTATAGTAATTTGCCACGTTAAATCGCGTTGAAAACTCTAACGTAAACACACGTAACCCCAATATTGCCAATAATAGCCCTATTTTTGCCTATTTTAAGACTAACGTAGATAAAACTTAAGACATTATCTTACCTAACGTACTACGTTAAAACTTTCTAACGTATTTAACGTATCGGCTAACGTAGACAATATCTCTTTAAAAAGTCTTTACCTTAAATCACCTTAAATAAAACTAACGTATTTAACGTAGTGCCTAAAATACCGTAATTTACAAAAAGAAAAGGCTATGTTGAATCACCTTAATTCGGTTTAACGACTCTAACATAGCCTAATTATCTATACATCAAGACTTTTCATTACTTCTTCAGCTTCATTTAGAAGCCTATAAAGTGAGCTTCTCGAAACGTACATAGCAGACATTATTTCATCATAAGTCATAAAACTGATGTGCCTATACATGATTGCAAGTGCCATGTCCTTATTTTCTAATTTTTCGAGTGCATTAGTAGCTTTAAGCTTTAGATCAGCAAGTGCATCCTCTTCTTCTTTTATCTCCTTTTCTTTATCTAATGCCTTGATAACCCATTTCTCAAAAGGAGCTTTACCACTAGGCTGTGTGTTTATTTTTTCACCATAGATAGGGCCAGGAATCATATCAGCTTGCCTTTTATAAAACTTTAATAGTCCTCTATCCTGATGAATTTTGTTGCTTAAGTCTTTGATTTCATCTAGTACAAGTTTTAGTTTCATTGCCTATTTCCTCCTTTCACATGGGCTTTTACAGCCTCAATTAAGGCATCCTGCGTTCTTTCCTTTTTATCAAGTGCCTTAATGACATCTTCATCAATGGTTCCTGAACCAATTATTCTTATCACTACTACTGAACTAGCCTTTTGACCTTGCCTATATAATCTTCCGATTGTTTGTTGATAAAGTTCTAATGACCAAGTTAGTGAAAACCAAACTAGAACATTCCCGCCTTCTTGAAGATTGAGCCCATGCCCTGCTGATTGAGGATGGATAAGGCCTACACTTATTTCACCTTTATTCCATTTTTCTATCGATTCTGGCTTATCCAAGATTTCAAAAGAGATATCTGTCTTATCTCTTATCTTCTTTAGCCTATTTTCGATCCTTTCCAAATCAGATTTAAACCAATAGGCAACTAATATAGGCTTTCCGTTTGCTGCTTCTATAATATCCTCAAGTGCATCAAGCTTCTTATCGTGAATCCACTCAAATGTTCCATCGTTTTTGTAGATGCCTCCATTTGCAATTTGAAGCAGTTTACTAGATAAAACACCTGCATTAGCAATGGTGATATCTTTATCCTCAAATTCCAAAACGAAGTTTTGTCTTATAGCATCATAGATTTCAAATTCCTTTTCACTAAGTACAACTGGATAATCATTGATAATGAGACTTGGCATTTTAAGATGATCAATTGACTTCATTGAAATGGTTATGTCCTCAATAAGCTTATAAATAGCTTTCTTCGCCCAAGGTAGAGGCTTATAAGAAAACACTATCTCTTGATTTCTTTTATCTGGTTCAAAGAAAGATTGTCGGTAATTGCTAATGAATCTTCCTAGTCTCTTTCCTTTATCGAGAAGTTTATATTCAGCCCATAGGTCCATAAGTCCATTACTTGAAGGAGTAGCCGTTAAGCCAATGATTCTTTTTACTAGAGGTCTTACTTTATTAAGGGCTTTAAATCTTTTTGATTTACCATTCTTGAAGGATGAAAGCTCATCTAGAACAATGGTGTCAAAGTCAAACCGAACTTTACTCTTTTCAATTAACCATTCGACATTTTCTCTATTGATGATATAAATATCTGACCTTTCACTTAATGCTCTTTTTCTAGTTTTTTCATCACCTACACAAAGGGAGAATTTTAAATCCTTCAAATGATCCCACTTCTTAATCTCATTTACCCAAGTGTTAATACAAACCCTAATAGGGGCAACAATAAGAACCTTATGAGCTTCAAAAGAGTCAAAGAGTAAATCGTTAATTGCAGTTAAAGTAATAATCGTCTTGCCTAAGCCGACATCCAAAATCAATGCGTTCTCTAAATGGTTTTCAATGAAGTTTATGGCATATTTTTGATATTCATGTGGTTGAAATTCCATCTTTTCTTCCTCCTTCAATTTCATCGAGTATCTTTTCGATTTCTTCTTTCTTATCTAGGACATAGACTTTAAATCCTAGATTTCTTAACTCTTCGTGCCTTTTTACCTGTATTGGTCTTGGCATTTTTTTAGGTGCCTTAACTTCCACAAAGCCAATATGACCAAATGCGATGAGAACTAATCTATCTGGAATACCTATGTAACTAGGTGAATAAAGTTTTAGTGCTAATCCGTTTCTTTTCTTAACTGCCTTTATAAGTTGCTGCTCTATGTATTTTTCATTCATTTTTAAATCCTGCTTCCCTTTTACATCGACACACAAGTTACAACTACAACGACCAGTTCCTTATATTTATATACGCGCCTATATAAATACATAATTCCTATTTATTTCTCACTGTCGGTCTAATAAGAATTAGTTGTGTTTACTGTGTTTCGTGTTTGCATTTAATCTCTTTTTATATATTCTTTGTCTTCCATAAATAGGCAAATTTCTAATTGTTGAGGTTCTTTCCCAGCCACCTATTTGTTTCATAATTGCAGCAAGTTGATAAGAATCACTAGACTTTAGATCACTTTGTGATTTACCAAAACACTCACACCAAATCTCGGCATTCGAAACTTCCGTTCTTTGAATTGTCCCTTTTTCACAAATAAAATCATCACCATTTAGAAAAGAACGTCTTTTATATAGATCCATTTCATGCCAATTTTTAGGAAGAAGCCTATTAAGATATTGTTCTACAATTCCTACTCTTTCATCTTGCTCTAGTGCTTCATTTTGATAATCCGTCGCGATATCAAGTAAACTGCCTTCAAGGTACAACTCCTCGCCACTTTCATAGATTTCTTTTGCTTCAGACCAAAATTGATCTCTATAGTTTTTATCATTTTCATCCCACATTCTCTTTTGGAGTGTTTGATTGCATTTGACAATCCAAAATCTACGATTACCTGTAATGTCTCTTAAATAACCTCTGCCATCACCATTAACCGTAGCAAAAATAACACATTGTCTAGGATGCGACTCTACCACTCTTCCATAACTTGCACGGTACTTGTCATCAGTGGTTGAAACAAAAGATTTAACCTTTTCAATATCTGCTTTCTTCATACCAGAAAGTTCGCCTATTTCAATCAGCCAATTACCCTGTATTTTCTCAGCAGCGGTCTTGTCGTTCATATCAGTTAAAGAAAGGTTATCTGAGAAGAACTCCTCACCTGCTAGATATTTAATAAGCGTTGACTTTCCTATGCCTTGAGCCCCATCTAAAACTGGAATGCTATCAAACTTTGTCCCTGGATGATATGCCCTAGCTACACAGGCAGCAAAAGTCTTTTTAGTAATAGCTCTCGTATAGTCATTATCATCAGCACTTAAAAATTTAATGAATACCTCTTCTACTCTTTTAACACCATCCCATTTAGGCAAAGAGTCTAGATAATCCCTGACTGGATGAAAACGCCTATTATCAACAATAGAATTAAATGCTACTTCAAAATTACGCTCTTTAAACTCAATGTACTTCTTATCAATATAAAGCCTTAGCTGTGATTCATCAGCTTCTCTCCAAAACCTATTAGCTTTTGGTCTATCCCAAGGAACCCTGCCAATAACCTCAACTCGATTAGATAGTTCGTTATAAGCAAAACCCTGCAGATTCTTATCGTTTTCTAAAATTATTTCTAAATTCTTTGAAGTATTTTCAATTGCTCCATCAATTCCTATTGATAATTTTGATATCCAATCTTTTATAGGTTTAGCTTTACTAACAATAGGACTTTTGCTTTGACCATCATCATTTATTTCATCTTCATCGAATTCCCCATTATCTAAAATTAGCTGTGTTCTTACGCGCTCATCATCACGCGCCACTTCCTTCATCTTCTTTACGGCATCATTATTATCACTGCCAAATAGATGAAGCATGACTAGTTGAAAGGCATTAAGTTCTCTGCCACAAGCAATATCAGTAGCATGATGAGAAAAGGCATACTTATCATCATAGATAATTAAGCCACCTTTAGAATCAGCACTTTTTAAGCTATATCTATTATTTTTATCAGTTGGCTCATAAACATCACTTAAATAAGTCTCAATGGCTTCTTGAACTGTATAAGCTCTACAAAAAGCACCTATAACTCCCTTTAGCTCAGTAGGATCTTTTTTCTTTCTTCCTCTTTGAACATTGTTTTTAGGCAGTTCATCGGGCGTTAAAGGAAGAGTAGAAATGTCATGCCACATAGGATAATCAGCTAAAAACTTATCTGGATTAAGAACCTTTCCTTCTATTTTCTTAAAGATGAACTCGCCGTTTTTTGGAGTAGTTGGATAAAACATTAATTGAGCTATTCTAAAAGAACATGCATCAAACTGTTCAATGCCAAATTGAGATGCAAAGAGTCTAGCGATAGCATTATATTCATCAGGCGTAACATCCCTACTTAAAGGAACGATCACCCTGCATCTAGGTTCTTCTTTTGTATGGCTATGTGTAGTGTATAAACAAGATAAATATTTAGATTCTGCAGTGAATTTATCAATAAATCCTAATTTTGCCTTATCTAAATCAAGGGTAAGCATTGAGCGAAACAAGACTTCACTTACACCTCTTTTTGTGCCTTTTAACTTACCTCCAACAAAGCCACCATTATCTTTAGCCTTATTTCTTTCTTCTTTATTAAAGTGCTTATATTGCTCTACGGTTTCACTTGTATATTTAGTATTAGATAATCTTTGGCAAAGCTCATCAAAAGTTACTTCTTCATTTGCCCAGAATTTAGCTTCACAACTATTTCCAACCGCAATGCTATATTTTCTTTCATACATTATTAATTACCTCCTTTGATTAATCTTTCTGATAAAAATTGCACTCATATCCGTCTGCTCTTAAAAGTAAGTCACTAGCCCATGAAGGCGATTTACTCATAAGTGAAGTCACTTCTTCTAACTTAGTTTTTAAACTTGCTTCAATAACTACTTCATCGTGAATATGCATCACTATGTCGTATGATTTTAAGTTATGAATAGAATTACAAAGTATGTCTCTAGCCGTAGCTTGAACGATATTTTCAACAAACTTAGGACCATAAGAATCTATTCTTTCCCATTTCTTGGTATTTCCTACGCCCTCATATGTAATGTCACCATTTATGTCACTGATTCTTGGCCTTATATAAGCAAGAGCTCTGCCACTTGGAAGTTTTATAAACAGGACACCTTTATCAAAATATATGGAAAGCCTATACAAACTAACTTCCCTATGTTCTTTGATAACCGTTCTTATAGCCTTATCTATATCCCACCAAAACTTAACAATATGCGGATTAGCGCTTCGCCAACTATCGACTAACTCTTGAAGTTCATCTTCTTTTAAACCTGCATCAAGTGCTCCCATTACTTTAAGTGCACCAACACTTCCACCGTATCCGCAAGCCAAATTTGCCTGTTTGCCTTTTGGTCTCAAATCACCATTTATGCCGTGTTTTACAACAGGAACCCCGTACATTTTTGAGGCTGTAGCACAGTAGATATCTTCACCATTTTTAAATGCATCAAGAACCCAATTTTCACCTGCATACCAAGCCAAGACTCTAGCCTCAATAGCGCTAAAATCAGCTACTATAAACTTATGGTTTTTCTTAGGAATAAAGGCCGTTCTTATAAGCTGAGAAAGCACATCTGGTATATCGTCATAAAGTATGTTTAATGCTTCAATATCGCCATTTTTTACAAGTTCTCTAGCACCTTCTAAGTCAAATAAATGGTTCTGCCTTAAGTTTTGAAGTTGCACGAATTTAGAAGCAAACCTACCTGTTCTCGATGCGCCATAAAACTGAAACATGCCTCTGATTCTTTGGTCAGATAACTTGCATTTTTCCATTGCCTCATACTTTTTAATTGATGATTTAGAGGTTTGTAGTCTTAATGCTAGAGCGGAAGAAATAAGGTGATTTGTAGTAGATTTTATTAACCCTTCAACATTCTTTTTCCCTAGATCTTCTACTTCTAAGCCTTGTTCTATTAACCATTTTTTAAGCTGTGTAACTGAATTTGGATTTGATAAATTAGTTAGGTTTTGCAGGGAATTTAATAGATTTTCATTAGTTTTTGCAGCGATATCAATTGCATTACTTACTAGGTTCTTATCTATCAGAACTCCTCGGTCGTTTATCATTTCGCTTTCGCTATATTCCCTCCAAATAAAATCTGGAATCTTAATAGCTCTTAGCCTTTTAATTATCTCTACTTCACTATCGACATCATGCTTGTTATATTCCTTAAAAAGAGCCCATTTACTAATATCATGAATTGGCAAATTTCTAGTTCGCATCTTGTTTGATTTAGTAGGTTTGCATGGAACACTAAAATAGCGAATGAGATCTTTCCCTTCATCAAGTTTTTGTTTATCTAATTCAAGTACTGTCCCTATATCTTTAAGAGACTTTGGTAAGCCTAGCATTGAGGCATAAACCATCGAACAACGCCAAGAGGAAGGATCTAAATATGTATGAGTTGGTAAGCCTACGTATCTAGAAAGACAGACCCTTTCAAAGGATGCATTATGTGCCCATTTAAGAACATCATCACTTTTAACAGCCTCAATTACTTCTTCTGGTATCTTTTCACCACTTTTTAAATCAATAACCTTTGCTTCATTAAAATCAACGCTATAGCCAAATAAAAGGATCTCAAAGTCCTTATCTTCAGCATATCTATATACACCACTTTTAGAGATATCAGTGCTTGAATATGTTTCTAAATCTATTATCAAATTATGCATAATAAATTCACCCCTTAATAAACAAATAGGGTGATAAGAGCTTCCTCCTACCACCCTTAAAACTTCTAATTAAAATAAGTAATCTTCGTCATCGTCAGCATCTTCTAGATTGCTAAAATCACTTTCAGCTGTAGCTTTACCACCAAGTCTCTCGCCATCAGCTATCTTTTGAACGTTATTAAGTCCACAAGCGATGCCCTTAGACATTCCAGTGTTATACGCATAGAAAGTAATTGATGCCCTACCATAAATTCCTGAATAGATTTCTTCTTCTAGATTTAAGATAGGTTCACAATTAGCATCAACGATTCCAGGTTTAGTTCTTGATTTAGCATTGACAAAATAGCTGTTTTTATAGGCTTCGTCTCCTGCTTTATCGATATCACCATCACGTAGGACACTTCTAAGTGAAGCAAGAGGAGGTACAACTTTAGAGTTGCCTTTTAATTTATTTGCACCTTCTTCATATGCCGCTTTGATAGCATTATTGATTTTATCAATAGTGAACTTATCATCTTTAGAGATAATAAGAGATACACTATAGACTGGTTCAGCCCCTTCTACAGGGCTTTTTGGTGTTAAGAGATTAGCATAAGAAAATCTCACGTTTTTAGAAGTAATAACTTTAGTTTGTTTATTCATAATAATTTGTCTCCTTTATTCATCTTTAAAATCATTAACAGCTAGATTCATTTCTGGTCTTTTATCATCAATGCTTACTAAGGTTGGCTTGCCTTGTGGCTTATAGACAAATTTATCTAATAGCTCCACAAACTTCGCCTTGCCTAGAAGCTTTGTTAGTTCAGTAATGCTACGAAGTTTTTTCTCATAAGGATCATATCCAGCATCCTCTACGATTTTGGCAACTTCGTCTTCTTTACTAAACTTACGATTAGAACGACCTTCTACCACTTTGTATTTAGACCACTTTTTACCTTTTAATGCTTCATTTAAGGCATATTCTTTAATTGAATTAGCCCACTCGACCAAATCATCAGTTTTACCGATAATCTCTTCGATTTCTTCATCAGTAAGTAAATCGGCAGTCTTAAATTCATAAGCAGCTAGTTTAAGGTTTTCAAGTGCTCTAGCAGTACACTTGACCCTAGCTTTACAAAATCTACAATGCTCTCCAGGTGCAAATTCCCCTTTACCTTCAAATGCCAACTTTGCCTTTGGTGCTAAGAAATTATTAGCCCAGTCTAGGAGTTCATCTTTACTCATTTCATAGGTGCTGATGTTACCTATCCTAGGTTGGAAGATAGTCATTGAGATTTTTGGTGTGTCATATAGGCAAGAAAAGAGATTTAAGGCTCCGAGCGAATAAAGCATCATTTGTGGATTTTTCTCACAGGACACCTTAACACCAGCCCCATTTTTATAGTCAATTACATGCATGACTCCATCTTCTATAATCAAGCAGTCACAAGTCCCAAAACCCTCAGGTACAAAGTTAGAAAAATCCACTTTTTGTTCGATTAGGATTACAGGATCATTGCATCTTTGCTTAATCTCAGTAATTAAGTCCATGATGTAATTAACGTACTCATCGCTTGCCTCTTTTAGCTCTTCACTAAACTCAAAGTCTTGTGGCAATTTTTCATCGGTATGGATGCCTAGTAGCTCACATAATCTAATCTCATTTAGCAAGTGAACCATAGTTCCTTCACGACTATAAATTGTCTCAATATCTTCAAAATTAGCCGAGATTGAAGGGGATTTTGTACAATTTAGCCAAATATAAGCACCTGAAGCAGATAGCTTAGCGTGTTTTTCACTTGCCATATTTAAAGCCCCTCTGCTTCCTTTAATAGTTCTTCATAATCATCAGGATTAACCTCTGACAATTTGTTAGAACCATGCTTTTTAAGTAAAGCCTTAACATCGCTAGTCTTACCTGCTCTAGACTTTTCAGTTAGTACTTTTCTAACGCCCTCTAGCGTAAGTTTGACAGTTTTAGCTTCTGCCTTACCTAACACTTCTTCTGATGCTTCTTTTTCTCCATCATTTAATAGGCTTTTAGCTTCTTTAGCCTTCTCAATGATTTCAGTTAAAAGAGCATCAATCTTTTGAATTTCTTTTTTCTTCATCGTCATTTTTCCTTTCTGCAAGGAAGCTCCCACTTTGAAGGACGATGATTTTAGAAAGTAAAGACAGTAAGTTTACGAACTCTTGAATAGGATTCATGTTTGGTTCGTTCTTATTTTCTTCTTTCACTTTTAATCACCGCCTTTCTTGTGGGTTTGCTTAACCCTTACACTTTCAAAAGGAAGCAAACTTTTATCTTTGGAACCTTGATGAAAAATTATTTCAAAAGGTATTTAGCTAAAAAGTAATAGTCTTCTTCGCTTATTCCTTCTTTAGCTTTAGCAAGAGCAGTCTTTATAGCCTTTTCGATAGCTTTATGACTAACTCCGTAAATATCTCCTATCTTTTGATAGGTTAAGCCTTCTTTAAAATAGAGCTTAATCTTTTTAAACTGCTCCTCTGTTGAAACGCTTTTTATTACATTCCAAAGTAATTTATTAGCCTCATTAAAAAGAGATAGTTCCTTAGGATCGAGGCTACTATCATCAGCAGGCTCAAACTTAGTTTCGGCTTTCATAGCATCAAGCGATGCTGGCTTACCGCTTTTAGAAAATGGACACTTTTCGCAGTCTTCCATGCAACGCTTATAACCAACGCTATTTTTAGCAGGTATAAGGCATCGCTTTTCCAACTGTTCTTTTTTCCATTCTCGCCATATAGGTCTTTTGTAGAGAAGATAATCGTGGCGGTCAACATAGATAGTCTCTAGGACCTTGCCATGATCATCTTTAAGCTCAATGTAGTAGCTTCTCTCGTCAGTCTCTGTTTTAAGTTCGACTTCTGATAGATCACTACAATGGTATTTTTCATCTTCATTTAGCCCTTCTGCCTCATCAGCAAAAGAGTCAATTTCTTTCTTTATTAAATCGTTATAATTATCGTTATCCACCGTGTTGCACCTCATATTTGAAGGCGCAAGCCACAGCGAGCAAAAACTTATGAGGTAGTGCTTACTGCGGCCTTTGCCTAACAGAAAGCGCAACTCGATTCACCTAAGTTTTGCTTTTACGAAAACCGACAACATATGAATCGGAGACATTGATTTTCCGGAGTCAAGTGTCCCTTATTGTCAGTTAAAATTGTTTATTAAGACTTGTATCTCTAGTCTTGGTTATCTAATTCACGAGCAAGCTCTTCTTCTTTAAAAAGCTGCCAAGAATTAATTGTTAAGTGACCTTCAGCATCATAAGAATCAGGTTCTAGCACATCAGTTTCTAAATAATCTCTTAGACTCGTAATTCATCACCTCCATTCACCAAATCTATCGATGATTTGCGTATAATTTATGAATTCACACCTAAGTTTTATCATTGATTTTTTAATAAGTAAAAAGTCGCTCGGTAATCAATTACCGATACAAAAAGACACTAAAAAGGCATAAAAAAAGAGGCTTTTTAGCCTCAATAGTTACAAATTAATCATTTTTCTATTAACTTTGTTTGTTTTTAATATTTAAGTTCTCTGTTAGAGATTCAAATTCGGCAATTGATTACCGAGAATTTTGCCCTAAGCTACAAATTTAGCTATCCATTTATCACTAAGTTCGAGCAAACTTTCGAGATTGTTACTTTTCAAAGCATTATAAACAGGCAACATTCCTTTTCTAGGATAACTATAAATTATTGTTTTAAATATGACCATTTCTCCACTAACAGCACCAGCAAAAGGTACATTCCCCTTCTCTAAAAGATCATAAATGTATGGTGCAGACAATCTTAAAGTTAAACCTAGTTTTATGAGTTCAACTCTATCGATGTTTTTAGATTTAACTTCATCATATCTATATTCTTTTATCTTTTTAACATCAACATCGCTCTTAGTCGCTAGATCCTCATAGGTATGGATATACCCTTTCTTTCTAGCTTTATCTATATGGTATTGAAGGGTTTTACCAAGTGATAAAGCGCGTAATTCTTCTTTATGCTTTTCAAAATGGCATACGCAATTATTCGCAATTTGCATTATCAAATTAAACTGGTCAGGATTTATTTCCCTCTCTTCTACTCTGTCAGAAGGACTACTCAGTAAAAAATTGTCCTTACTAAGTTCGCCATTTTCATCGATACCAAATCTTTGAATATCAAAAATCAAACAACATTCATGAGCATGATTTAATCCATATTCCGTTAATACATATTTTTTGTTATCAACATACTTAGGATCATTAACTACAAGCATCTTGTTTATATACAAGAACTGCTCTTTTTCTAATGCTGTTTGTAAAAAAAGATTTGTTGTTAATAAATGAGCTAATTGATCAGAAGCAATTACAAAACTTTGATTGCGTTTTAGCACACCTTTTTTAAAAAAGAAAGGTTTTATATACGCACCATCAACAAAATTTTTGATTCCTTCTACTTCATTAATTCCTAGTTCTTGAAGTCTTATTCTAGCTGAAGTTAATGTAACCCCAAAGAACTTAGAAAATTTATCTAATGCTTTTTCATAAAGTTCATATTTTGTTAGTTCATTAGCTTCATCTTTTTCTTTTATGTTATCTAAGATTTCATTCCACTTAATTATGGCGGTTTTCTTTGGCATTAATACACGTGGTGCTATACACCTGGCTTGCCATTCCATCCACGCAATCTCACTATTAGAATAGTAAGAATCGCCATAATAACAAACCGCACATTTAAGTTCGTCGTCTAATAATTGTTGTAGTTCAAAATAGTTACTATGAAAGAACCAATGAATGGCCTCATGAACCATTGTATTTCTATAAACCCCTATCGGATATTCCATAACAGCATCAAAGTTAATGAGAACTGTGCCTGGCTCGACATCTATTATTTCGGTTTCACCACTAGGAAGAAAATCAAAATCCTCATCCTTTTTATAAACTTCTACTCTATCTTTAGCAAAATAAGTTTTGCCATATATCCTATCACCCAAAGGAGCATAATATACTTTAACTCCTTTAGTTGCTAACATATTTGCAACATCAAGTCTAATCGGCTTTTCTAAAGCTTCAGGGCAAAATTCCTTAAGAAACTTAGTCGCATAACTGTCCATTTCGTCTTTAGAAATGATAGGAACTAAACTACTAGAAATAGTTTCAGGTTCTTCATCTAATTTTTTAACTTCGTCTTTCCCTTTTGGCGCAAAGCCATTTTTAAAAGAGCCTTTCATAGCAAAGATGAAATAACCAGACTTGTCTACTACAGGTGGCCAGTCGCTATCCGGGTTTAATACACCATCACAAATTTGATAATCGGCTCTAAAATGAACTTCAAACTCAACATTATCTTTTTTATTTTTTGTGTAATGAACGGTTGTTACTCTAATCGTGCTAATCTGAAAATCATCATAAGTATGGCTCTCGCCAGTATCTTCATCAAAAATGGTTAGATCTTTTTGTTTAATATATGATTCAAGAGCGTCTTGGAGGGTATCAATATAATTTAGCTGAATATATTCTTTAAACGAATTATATTTATACACGACAATAACACCTCCTGAAAACGAATCAAATCAAAGTTCGATTAATGAAATACATAAAAATATACTCGAATATTTTATCATGAAAACGGGTGGATTTACTATGAATTGACGCAGTAAACAGACCTGTTTCTTAAATGGTTAAAACATTATTTTTTATCCTCAACAAAAGTTATAAATTTCTCGAAATATTCATCTTTTTTAGTGGCAAGTCTATTTAAATAGTCCTCAATATCATTTTCTGCTATGTGACCATTGCTCTTTTCTTTGTCTGTATGAAGTTTTGCTGCTTCATAGCAAACAAGCGAAATGACGTAAAGTAAGTCTTTACCGGAAAGGTTGGACTTCCACTCTTTGACGAATTGGTTATTTATAACATTTTTTGTCAGTATCTTGATTTTATGATCTCTTGGATCATAGAAAGATTGGCCAAGATAATCATCATCACATAATTCATAATCAGCAATGTCGCCTTTATTTCCGTGCACTTCTGATGATGATACAGATACCTTAGCCTTTAAAACATCAGAGAGCTTACCACATGTTGCAACTATATTGTATTCGTCATTCAAATCACCGCCGCTGAAATCAATAACTAAATAACCTATAGTTTCATTTAACATAACTCCTTGGTTTATATCAAATAAAGTCTCTTTAAAAGTTAGCTTTCCATTTGAATTATCTGAAATCATAACCAATTCATCATCAATTGAGTCTCTATCAAAATATAATTTAATTTTCTTGTGCCTTACGTCTGGGACAATTGTCATTTCATGCTTTTCAAATTCAATCCCATTTTGAGGATATATTATTTCTTCCTCAATCACTTTTATTTCACAGCGGCATGTTGTCCCATTGCATGAGGCGGTAAGAAGAACACTGCTGTCACCGCTTGCCTTTAAGCCTTCAATTAAAATGCTTTTTTGAGGTATATTTCCTACCAAATCATCATCGTTAATTTCTATCGAGCTAGTAAATGAAACATACTGTTGTTCGTTACCATAAGCGTTAATTTCAATGATATCGCCACTATTGATCAATTCTTTATTTATGTCTAATTTAAGATCGTATTTTTTCCCAGCAGTTATTGTAATTTTAGAACGTACAAAATCTATTGCTCCTGATGGAGGTGTTTTAGGTTCTTTAGAATGTCCGCTGCCAATGACTTGAGTACTCTTAAGATCTTTATTAAGAAAAGATAGGAACTCGCGGTAATTTTTTGTACCTGATAGAGAGGTATTTTCTCTTCTGTTTTCTTTAGTGGCTATATTAAATGCTTCTCTAATAAAAGGATCAACTTCAATAGTGAGTATTCGCCCAAAACCTTTGTTAATATCAAATCCAGAACGATCATCTTTTAATAATGAAATATTGCGTTCATTTAAAAAATAGTCCAGTTCTTCATAAAAGTTTTCAATTGTTAAAATTCCTGATAAAACTTCTGCTCCTTGAGATTTTTTGAACCCAAACATTTGCGGTTGATTGTCATAAATTACATCCCTGCTATCCTGAACAAGAATTTCTATTCCGTTTGTTTCTTTATATTTATTTTTATAAAACTTCAAATTAGCTATAAATTCTCTCTTTTTAAAAGTAAACGAAAAATCTTTACTATAAAAAGGTTCTTCAAGCTTATATTCAGGACTATTTGTAGATAGTCTACCGTTTTCGCCAAAAGCAACCAATTTTATTATATTGTCATCATTCATTAAGATATTTCGCAATAAGAAAACTGATTCTAGGCCACGCTTAAATTCTTCAAAGTTGCTAGGAATATTGA
>ENA-OPIO01000046-OPIO01000046.1-human-gut-metagenome-genome-assembly--contig:-NODE-46-length-45421-cov-9.140436_pt1 | contig 45421 bp, 32 predicted proteins | sample MGYA00241395_ERZ501636 | MGnify/ENA primary metagenome ERZ501636 (study PRJEB25962, sample SAMEA2042198) | human gut metagenome | biome: human gut; feature: human-associated habitat; material: faeces... | reverse complement strand
AGAGCATCGACGTGCTCAAGGACGCATCCTCTACCGCCATCTACGGTGCGCGCGGCGCAAACGGTGTCATCATCGTTACGACGAAGAGCGGCGTGGAAGGCAAGGTGCAGGTCAACTTCAACGCTTCTATCGGATGGAAGAAGATGACAAAGGAAGTTAAGGTGATGGACCCGTACAACTATGCTTACTACCAGTATGAAATAGGTAACGGCGAGAGTTACGGTAACTTTGACGACCTTGAGATATGGAAATCGCGTGAAGGCCGCAACTATCAGGACGAGGTGTTCGGACGTACCGGCCAGCAGAAGATGTACAACGTGAACGTGAGCGGAGGCTCGAAGGAAGTGAAGTTCAACGTAGGCTTCTCACACTCTGACGAAAAGAGCATCATGAAAGGCTCGGGTTATGCAAAGAACAACGTCAACGCCAAGTTGAACGCGAAGCTGAACAAATGGCTGACCTTGGACTTCACTGGCCGCCTGGCGTTCACCAAGCTCGACGGACTTAACGGCGGCGCCGACACCAACGAGAGCAACGCCGCCAACTCTGTTGTTGCCAATACGGTAAGGTGGAACCCCGTAGAGCCGCTCGTACAGACCGACGAGGACGAGGAGAACAGCACCTCTACCCGCCGCAACCCGACCGAACGCATCGACGACACATATAAGTATCAGGAACGTTTCCAGCAGAACTACAACGTAGGCTTGAACTGGAAGCCGTTTAAAGGCTGGACATTCCGCACGGAGTTCGGTTACCGTTGGGACTATAACAACACCGACCAGGTATGGGGAAGCAACGCCACGACAAACTCTAAGTATGGCTACAATGGTATGCCGCAGGCGCAGTTCGTCAAGGTGAACAAGCAGAACTGGCGCAACGCCAACACCGTAACATACGACAATGACAAGCTCTTTGGCGGGCGCGACCGCATCAACATCGTTGTAGGTCAGGAGTGGAGCAGCAACAGGCAGACCACCCGCACCAACACGTCAGTGGCCTATCCTACGTCGTTCTCTATTGACGACGTGCTTTCAAACACAGCTGCCGGCACCGCACTGCCCAACGAGGTTGACATTGCAGCCGACGAAAACATACTCTCTTACTTCGGACGCGTCAACTACACCATGGCCGACAAGTATCTGGCAACGGTAACGTTCCGTGCCGACGGTTCGTCCAAGTTCGGCGAAGGCAACCGCTGGGGCTACTTCCCCGCTGTGGCTTTGGCATGGCGCATGTCAGAGGAGAACTTCCTGAAAGGCGCGCAGAGCTGGCTCTCAAACCTGAAACTGCGCCTCAGCTTCGGTATGGCCGGTAACAACCGCATCAACAGCGGCCTTATCTCTACCGTTTACTCGATGGCAAGCAACACGTCGAAAGCTCCGTTCTTCGACGAGAACAGGAACTCGATGCTCGAGCACGGCACATACCTTTATAATCCCGACCTGAAGTGGGAGACCACCATCACCCGTAACATAGGTATCGACTACGGCTTCTGGAACAACCGTATCAGCGGTACAATCGACTTCTACTGGAACACCACAAAGGACCTGCTCATGCAGACTTTGATTCCTTCAAACACAGGTTACAGCTACCAGTACCAGAACTTCGGACAGACATCCAACAAGGGTATAGAGTTCGCCCTCAACGCAGTGCTCGTTGACAAGAAGAACTGGGGCTTGAACTTCAATTTCAACATTGCCTACAACCGCAACAAGATAGACAAGCTCAACCTTGACAACCCGTGGCAAAGCTCTAACTGGTCAGGTTCTACAATATCCAAATATGAGGATTACCGCGTAGAGGAAGGCGGACGCCTTGGCGAAATTTGGGGCTACAAGATGAACGGTTACTACACCGTGGCGCAGTATGACGCCGACGGCAACTACCTTAGCGGCGACCTCGTACTCAACGAGAAGGGCGAATGGGCGCTTGTAGACGGCAAGAAAGACAAGAGCAAAGACCTCTTCGGCGGAAACCTCTATCCCGGCGTTCCCAAGGTACAGGTTGACAAGGACGGCAACCCCATCAAGCAGCGTCTCGGCAACACAGTAGCTCCTACGACCGGTGGTTTCGGCTTCGACGGCCGCGTGGGCAACTTCGACTTCAACGTATTCTTCAACTATTCTCTTGGCAACAAGCTTATCAACGGTACTAAGCTGGCTAACTCGTTCTACGCAGGTTCAAGCAAGAACTACAACCTCGTAGCCGACTTCAACCTTGCTAACCGTTACACTTGGATTGACCCGGAGAACGGACTCAACCTCGGACGCCCGTCGTCAAGCACTATCGCTTCATACGGAGGCGTTGAAGCTGTGATGGCACGCCTGAATGAAATAAACCAAGGACGCAACATGTACAACCCCGCCGGCGTAACTGCTATGCAGCTTATCGACTACGCAGTGGAGGATGCCTCGTTCCTGCGCCTGCAAAACATCACCGTAGGTTACACCCTGCCGAAGAAGTGGGTAAAGGCCCTGCAAATAGAGAACATCCGCATCTACTTCACCGGCTACAACCTCTTCTGCTTCACCGGTTATGACGGCTACGACCCCGAAGTAGACACCAGCAGCAAGAAGAACCCGATGACCCCGGGCGTTGACTATGCAGCTTACCCGAAGAGCCGCACGTTCGTGGGAGGTATTAACGTAACATTCTAAAAATGATGGAGTAAAGGAGTAAAGCAATAAGTAGATTACCATGACAACATGCCTACTTACTCCTTACTACTTCTCTCCTTACTACAAAAAATCAAAAACAATGAAAAAGATATTTTCAATAATCGCGCTTTCAGCCGGTGTGCTGGCCGCCACGTCCTGCCAGGACTTCCTCGACCAGACATCAGAGTCTGAACTCAACTCCCAGAAGGTGTACAGTTCGACTTATTACACCGGCCTCCGCGTCAACAAGATATATGGCGGACTGACACAAGACCGCACATATTCGCAGGACTTGGCAATAGTCTGGAACCTCAACAGCGACATCGAGCTGGTTGACGGTCTTGGCGACGATGCCACCAATACCACCAGCGAGCGTGGTAACATGAACTATAACATCAGCCCAGCATGGTCTAAAATCAGTGGTGTGTGGGATGCCATCTACGGCGTTATCGAGGATGCCAACCTCGTGGTAGACGGCATACGCACCAGCCCGTTACTCACCGGCGGAGGTGCCGACCAAAAAACTATGGAGCGTTATCTCGGCGAAGCCATCACGCTTCGCGCCATGTGCTACCTCGACCTCGTGCGCTTCTTCGGCGACGTTCCGTTCAAGATGGAAACATCAAAGGCCGACCTTAGCAACGCCTACCTCAACAAGACCGACCGCGACGTAATCATGGACTCGCTCATGAACGAGCTTGACGAGGCAATAGAGTACCTGCCTTGGGCCGACGAAGTGTCAGGTTACACTACGGAACATATCACCAAGGGCTACGCCCACGGACTACTGGCACAAATCGCCATGACAAAGGCCGGTTATTCAATCCGCGAGCAGGCCAAGGAAGGCTACGAGACGGCAGCTTACTCCGACCCCACTTATCCTACCCAGCGTCCGGGCGCAACCGAGCGCACCAAGCTGCTCGAAAGGGCGTTGACGCACCTTTCTGCCATCATCACCAACGGCACGCACCAGTTGAACGACTCGTTCGAGGACCTGTGGGATAAGGTTAACAAGCTACAGCTTGACAAGACGTATCACGAGAACCTGTTTGAAATCCCCATGGGCCGCAACGTAACAGGCGAGCTTGGCTACACCGTAGGCGTGCGTCTTAACGGCGTTACCACCGAGTATGGCTACGGCAACTCTACCGGAAAGCTGAAGCTTACCGCCCCGTTGCTCTATTCGTACGACAAGAAAGACCTACGCCGTGACCTTACCGTTGCAGCGTTTGAAATCAAACAAGACGGCAACAAGACCATAGAAAATATATTGGGCAACGCACCGTTCGGCCTTTACTGCGCAAAGTGGGACCCGCGCAAGATGTCAGAAGAGTGGCTTAGCGAAAACCTTACCGCTACAGCAAAGCACATGACGGGTATCAACCCCATCAAGATGCGTTATTCGCAGGTACTGCTCTACTACGCAGAAGTGCTTAACGAGCTTGCAGGCCCGCAAGGCTCCTACACCGGCGATGCCGGCATAACGGCGTTCGACGCCCTGGCGCAGGTACACCGCCGCGCATTCGAGAATGAGAGCGACGCAAACACATTCCTCAACTCCATCACCATGACAAAGGACGGCCTGTTCGACGCCATCATGCAGGAGAACGCATGGGAGTTTGCCGGCGAGGGTTATCGCAAGTGGGACCTCATCCGCTGGGGCAAGCTCTATGACAAAATCAACGAGTTCAAGCAAACTTACCTTGACCAGTTGGCAGACGGCACGTATCAGGAAAAGGTATATTACAATTACACAGATGAAAACAAGACCAAGCTCGACATGTCAAGCGTAACATGGTACGGCATACCTACGGGCAACACCGAGGCTGACTATGCCGCAAGCACAGACTCCTTCGGAAAGTCTGTTGACAAGGGTGACGGCAAGGCCGACACGCAGCGCGACACCAACCTGCCGTCAATCTCGAGCGGACTTGTAGGCGACAACGTTACGGTGAAAAACCGCTACATAATGCCTATCGCGTCTACTACGATTTCCGCTTCAAACGGACATCTGTACAACTCTTACGGTTACAGCAATTAATGCAAACAACAACTTTAACAAAGTAAAGCAATGAAACTAAGAAACATATACGGTCTGGCACTGTCAGTCCTTGCAGCGGGGGCGGCTGTCACCGCTTGTACGGACGACAACGACTGGACCACAGACCCTGCGTATGACAGGATGTTCGGCGTGAACAGCAACAAAATCTCCATCGAGACCGACCAGGAAGACCCCTCGACGGTAGGAGTTACGTTTACGCCTATCGAGGGTGCCGAATACTACGTCATAGAGGTAAGCACCGACAGCTTGTATGACGACATACCCATGGGCGGCGAGAACGCAACGGTGTACGGCGAGGACAAAAGCATAATCAAGTCGCCGGCGCAGCTTGAAAACATGCGCGAAGAGACCCAATACTACATGCGAATAAAGACCATGTCGTCAACCACGGCCGAGAGCCACTGGGTATATTACAACATGGGCGAGCCGTTCAAGACGCTCGGCATAATCTATGACGTGCCGTCGGCCGACATTCTCGAGGACAGGATTACCCTTAGGTGGATAGCAGGCTCGGAGGTAACGCACATTACTTATACCACCACGGCCAACGGCGAGGAAATCACCGAGACGCGCCAGCTTACCGAGGCGGAAATTGCAGCCTCGTCTTGCACCATCAAAGGTCTTGACCAAAACAAGACTTACAAGTTCGCCATCTACAACGGCGACGTGCTCCGCGGTACGAAGACCGTCAAGACGGCTAAGGCAATGCCTTGGGCTACCGTGCGCCAGGAACTTGGCGACGACGTTACGCAGATAGACCAAGACCTTATGGACATGCTCGCCCAGAAGGCTCTTGACATAATGGCGGCCGAAGGCAAAGACACCGCCAGCGTAACCATCGGCGTACCTGCCGGAAAGACCATGCCGCTCGGAACAACGGAAGAATCACTTAGTGTTCCTGAAGGAATTTCAGTTACATTCTTTGGAATGGCAGGAGAAGTGCCGACATTGCAACTGCACAAAGCACTGAAGGCTGACGGACATCGTAACGGTGGCTACATCAGGTTTGAGCACATCAACGTTGACGGCATGTATAATGCAGAAACAGGAGATAAAGGATGTGAATATATATTCCAAGCTAAGAATGAATGCGATTTAGACTCTATCGTATTTATGGACAGTAATATATCTAATATAAACAAATCAATTGTTGCTTTGGAAGGCTCTTCTTCAGAGGCTGTCAGGCTTATAAAAATTGATAATTGTGTAATAACTAATCATGCAGGAGATTATGCGTTTATTAAAATCGACAAAGGCGGATGTACTGTTAATGATATAGAAATCAAGAACTCGACATTCAACAGTATATGCCCAAATCCAGACAAAGATAAAGCCTTCATAGATTTGAATAACATTCCAAGTGCTGTAAATATCAATATTGAAAATTGCACATTCTATAACATTCTTGGAAAGGGTGCATTCCTTATTACCGATAAATCTCAAGAGAAGGCGGAAACAAGCACTATAAACGTTTCAATTTATAGAGTTTTGTTTGCCAAGAATGCAGGTGAAAAAGCAAAAGGCTATCGTGGTGTAAACATAACAGCAACAAGTTCATATATGACAAGTGACTTCAAGCTGGATAAAAATTACGAGTGGGGAGTACAGTCATATAACGGCTCATCTTCTGACGTGTTTGAAGACCCTGCTACAGGCAACTTCACGTTGAAGGTTAACGACCTTATCAGAGACAAAGTAGGTGACCCACGTTGGTACACGACCCAATAATAACTTACACACTATGACGAAAAAGAGGGACAAGCATTTGTCCCTCTTTTTGTGTTCTCTCTGTTCTGGCGGATTTGCAATCCGCCAGTTCTTATTATAAGGATTTGTAATCCGATTACTGTTCCTTGTTTATTGACGGCAAGGCGTAACGGTTTGAGCGGATTACAAATCCTCATAGTATATTTCGGCGGATTACAAATCACGCCGAAACGCAGAGACCGACGAAACGCAGAGACCGCCGAAACACAGAAACAGTCTAAACACAGAAACCACTGAAAAAGAATGCCACCTTTCAGTCTGTAAAAGACGGCCTTTCTGCTTACAAAACACGGTCTTTTACGTTGCAAAAGGCGGCAAACGGGAGGGCGAAAGGCCGTGTTTTGCTCAACGTTAACCGGGTGGATTTATTACAGGAAACGATGTCACAATGCCACGCGGCGCGTAAACCTCTGGTTGTCAAAAAGTTAAGCGTGACATTGGCGATAAATTCACTACGTGAGTTCGGTATAAGATAATATGAAAAAATCTCACTTCAAGTAGTCGGTTGGTAATTGTCATTCCGCGCTCCGACGCGGAATCCAGTGTCAACTACCTTGTTTTTTCTATGCTTTCTATACTGGATTCCGCGTCGGAGCGCGGAATGACAATTACCAACCGACTGTTTGAAACGAAAAAACAAGTAGCTGTACCATTGTTTGAAGGGTTACTCCTTATACCGAACTCACGTATTCACTATCACCAATGTCTCACTAAATGTCACGCTGTAAACCGTTGACGCGCAGGCTTTTACCGGGAATGTGACAGTGTGACGGTAAAAAACACGGGAAAAACTTAATACTTGTCAAGCATCTCCTTGATTTTCTTGCGCCGCTTGGCCTGCTTGTGCGCCTTGGGATTGAATATGGACATGAAGTCAAAACCTGCGCCCGAGCCGCCTTTCATGCCTGCGCCATGGACGGCGCGGCGTACGGCTTCCTTAATGTCGAAGCCCGGCCTTGGCTTCTTGCCGTAAATCACCACCTCGTCGAGGCGCCGCATCTTGGGCAGCAGCCAAACGGTGTCGCGCACTGACGACCTGGCAAGCGACAAGGCCTCGTAGCTGCCGTGAGACAAAGTAATGCTGTTACACTTGCCTGTGATGACGAAACGCCCGTAGCGGTCGGTCATGACGGTGCCGCGCGGATTGATGTACACCTTTACATCAGGGACGCACCGGCGCGTCTCCATATCGTACACTACGGCGGACAGCTGGGCGCGGCTCTCGGCGGCCACGCCCGCAATCATCAGCAGCGATATGTATAAGCAACGGTGCATCGAGGCATGAATTATTGCCACAAAGTTAACCTTTTATGCCGTGAAAGCGGAAACACAGAATGGCATTTACGGATATTTTGCATTGTTTTTAACGACATAACACGGCACCTTAACGTTATTTACGCCGCAGAAGTTATAAACATACGGAGCATAAACAATCATCCCGGCAATGTGCGTTTTTGTACATTGCCGGGATGACATGATAAAAACATGTATGCAGAGAGAAGCCGAAGCGTCACTCCCACTCTATCGTCGATGGCGGCTTTGACGAGATGTCATAGCATACGCGGTTGACGCCCTTCACCTTGTTTATTATTTCGTTAGACACTTTCGCCATGAAGTCGTAAGGCAGATGAGCCCAATCGGCCGTCATGGCATCGGTGCTTGTCACGGCGCGCAGAGCCACGGGGTGCTCATAAGTGCGCTCGTCGCCCATCACGCCGACGCTGCGTATTGTAGAGAGAAGCACCGTGCCGGCCTGCCAAACCTTGTCATACAGCGACTCGCCGTCCTCGCAGACGTAGTTGTGCATGTTCTCTATGTAAATGTCGTCGGCGTCTTGCAGTATGCGAACCTTCTCGCGCGTTATGTCGCCGAGTATGCGCACGGCCAGGCCCGGACCGGGGAACGGGTGGCGCTTGATAAGCCGTTCGGGCATACCGAGCTGGTAGCCAACGCGGCGCACCTCGTCCTTGAACAGCCATTTCAGCGGCTCGCACAGTTGCAGGTGCATCTCCTTGGGCAGTCCGCCTACATTGTGGTGGCTCTTGATTACCATGCCCGTGATGCTAAGGCTCTCTATGCGGTCGGGATAAATAGTACCCTGCGCCAGCCATTTGGCGTCGGTTATTTTCTTCGCCTCGGCGTTAAACACCTCTACGAAGTCGCGTCCTATGATTTTACGCTTCTGCTCCGGGTCAGTAACTCCCTCCAAGTCCTTGAAGAACTTGTCGCTCGCGTCAACGCCGATTACGTTCAGTCCGAGGCCCTTATACGCGTCCATAACCTTCTGGAACTCGTTTTTGCGCAGCATTCCGTGGTCTACGAAGATACACGTAAGGTTCGAGCCAATGGCGCGGTTGAGCAACGTTGCGCACACGGAGGAGTCAACCCCGCCCGAGAGGCCGAGTATTACGCGGTCGTCGCCAAGCTGCTCTTTCAGCTCTTTCACCGTAGTCTCGACGAACGACGCCGCGCTCCACTCCTGGCGGCTGCCGCAGATGTCAACGACGAAGTTCTGCAACAGCTGCTTGCCCTGTTCCGTGTGGTACACTTCCGGGTGGAACTGCACAGCCCAAAGGGGCTTCTCCGTGCTGGCGTAAGCGGCAAACTGAACATCGGCCGTTGACGCTATGGCGTGGCAGTCAGCCGGGATAGCCGTGATAGTATCGCCGTGGCTCATCCACACCTGCGAGTTTTCCTTGAAGCCTTTGAACAACGGATTTTGCGCGTCGAACGACATCAGATGCGCGCGTCCGTACTCACGGGTGTTGGTCTTTTCCACCTTTCCGCCGCCTTGTGCTGCTATGAACTGCGCCCCGTAGCATATTCCGAGCACGGGAAACTTGCCTACGAACTGGCTCAAATCGGCCTTAAACGCCTCGGGGTCGTGCACGGAGTAAGGCGAACCGCTTAGGATTACGCCGATAACGCCCTCCGTGTCCTGCGGAAACTTGTTGTAAGGCAGGATTTCGCAGAACGTGTCAAGCTCGCGCACACGGCGGCCTATAAGCTGCGTGGTCTGCGAACCGAAATCGAGAATGATGATTTTTTGCATCGTATCTTTTTATTTGGAAGTTATAGAATTTACAGAAGTCAGGGAAGTTTAATACAAATATTTTGTCGCCAATCGCAATACCTATTTAATTGTTGTCACCGCTTTCACCTTTTAAAAAGCGTTCCGCCTCGGCCAAAGTGTCAAGTTTGCCGACGTCAAGCAGCCGAAGGTCTTGCTTCACGCAGCCCTTGATTACGGCTTCGCCGCACACTTTCAGGTAAAAGTCTATGATGCCGAACTTGTCGGGGAAGGCATCCATCAATGGGAACATGCGCGGCGAAAACACGTGTATGCCGCTGAAAGCGTACATCCGACAGGCGGCAACATCAAGGTCTTTGTACGGACTTCTTACTTCGCCCGTCTCTATATTTGTCCAGCCTACGAGGCGCATGTCATCGTTGAAAAGCAGGTAACGCTTGGTCTTGCGCTCGCTTACGAGCAATGTGGCATCGTTGCCTTCATGGCTCTCATACAGCCAACGCAGGTCTACGTTGCTCAATATGTCTACGTTGTGTATAAGTATCGGAGCATCGGCGGCAAACAGACCGGCGGCTTTCTTCAAGCCTCCGCCAGTATCAAGGAGCTTGTCTGTCTCGTCGCTTATGCTTATGTCAGCTCCGAAATTGCCGTTTTCATGCAGGTAATCGACAACCTGCGACGCGAAATGATGCACGTTGACAACCATCTTTTCTACGCCTGCGGCTTTCAGTTTGTCAACCACATGCTCGATGAGCGGCCTGCCCCCTACCCTGACAAGAGCCTTCGGCATGGTGTCGGTAAGCGGCTTCAGGCGCGTGCCAAGGCCTGCGGCAAATATCATTGCTTGCATCATTACAACTTATATTATTTTCGTTTGGCCTCCAATGTCTTGCTGATATTCTGCTCACGGTGGACGATGCGCACCTCGACACCAAACTTTTCATTTATATGTTCGGCAAGATGCTGCGCCGCATAGACACTGCGGTGTTGCCCGCCAGTGCATCCGAAACAGAACATAAGGCTTGTAAATCCGCGCTGGATGTAACGGCGTACGTGGGCGTCGGCCAGCTTGTAAACGCTGTCAAGGAACGCAAGTATTTCGCCGTCGTCCTCAAGAAAGCGTATTACAGGCTCGTCAAGCCCGGTCAACTTCTTGTAAGGCTCGTAGCGCCCGGGGTTGTGCGTGCTGCGGCAATCGAACACATAGCCACCCCCGTTGCCGCTCTCGTCTTCAGGAATGCCCTTGTGATAGGAGAAGCTGAACACGCGGACAACCAGCGGCCCCTTGTTGTCATACTTTGAGAATGTGGCCGGACCGTCAGACGGATGGCCTACATATACCTTGCTGTCGGATGTTTTGAAGCCGTCAGCGCGTGTCAACGCCGGCTCTTCCAGCCGTGCGAACTGCGGCAACTCGGTAAGCTGGCGCAGCACATCCATAAGGTATGGATATGTGAAGACATTGAGTTTCAACAACTCGCGCAGGTTCTGTATGGCAGGAGGTATGCTGTCAAGGAAATGCTTTTTACGCTCGAAATATCCGCGGAAGCCGTATGCACCAAGCACCTGGAGCGTGCGGAACAGCACGAACAGGCTCAAACGCTCTACAAAATGGCGTACCGAAGGCACTTCGGTGTACATCTTCAACGAGTTGTAATATTCGTAAACCAGCTCACGCCTCAACTTATTCGAATACTTGGCGGACGCCTGCCATAGGAACGAAGCCAAGTCATAATAATACGGCCCCTTGCGTCCGCCCTGGTAATCGATGAAATACGGGCGGCCCTGAGCGTCGAGCATGACATTGCGCGCCTGGAAGTCACGGTACATGAAGCTGTCCGACTTCTCCGCAACAAGGTCTTTCGCGAAGAGGCGGAAGTTTGCCTCAAGCTTCAGTTCGTGAAAATCAAGCTCGGCAGGCTTCAAGAAACAATACTTAAAATAATTCAAGTCGAAGAGCACGCTGTCCTCGTTGAACTCCGGCTGGGGATAACAATTGGTCCAGTCAAGCCCGCGCGCGCCTCGGATTTGTATGTTGGGCAGTTCGCGGATGGTATTGACCAACAACTGCTTCTCACGCTGATTGTACCTGCCCCCGGACTCACGGCCGCCGCTGATTGCGCCAAACAGCGACACGCGGCCAAGGTCTTCCTGCAAATAACGAAGCTCGTCATCAGACACGACAATGATGCGCGGCACGGGCAGCTGCCGCTTCCTGAAATGCCCGGAAAGGTAAATGAAGGCGTGGTCCTCGTCGCGGCTCGTGCCAATAACGCCTATAACAGAGCCTCCGTCAGCACCCCACATGCGGTAATAACGGCGGTTGCTGCCTGCCGCGTCAAGCTGCTCGACACCCGAAGGAGCCGAACCGCTCCACTGCTTGTACAAATCCAAAAGCTTCTGCATAGCCTAAAACAATATATCGTCGTCGTCACCGCCGCGCTTCTTCCGCTCATATTCGGCAAGCCAGCGGTCGAGCAGAATGAGCAACAGCATTATTCCGAGCGACATCAACCACGACTTTGTGATATAAAGCAACCCGGCCGACACTGCGATATACAGCACCCACTGCCACCACTTTATCTTGAAATCATTGACATCCATAATATCCAAATTACCACATACGTTAAGGCGTGTATGTGGGAACTTGCCTGCAAAGGTAAGCAAAATCAAGGACAATGTGAAACAAAGGCTTCGATTTTTGATTTTGGAACAAATAAAAAAAATCGCATGTCGTCACGACAAGCGATTTTCAAAAAACAAACTACTTAAAAACTAATCTACTAAAACAAATCAAAAAAATATCTACTTTAGGATTTACTCTTTGTTTATAACTATCTTTTTACACGTGCAAAATTAGGCACTTTATATGTAACAAACAAATTTTTCGAGATAAAAATCACACCAGAGAAGCTAAAAACAATTAAAAAGAGGGGCACTCGTTACAAGCACCCCTCTTTTTGTTATCTTAAGTTTGCAATTTTACATCATTCCGCCCATTCCCGGGTTGCCCATCGGCATGGCAGGCTTCTCCTCGGGTTTGTCAACGATGAGGCACTCCGTTGTCAGGAACATGCCTGCTATTGAAGCGGCGTTCTCAAGAGCAACACGGGCTACCTTTGCAGGGTCTATTACTCCGGCCTTGCGCATGTCCTCGTAAACGTCGGTACGTGCGTTATATCCGAAGTCGCCCTCACCTTCGCGAACCTTCTGCACTACGACTGCGCCTTCGCCTCCGGCGTTGGCTACAATCTGACGGAGAGGCTCCTCGATGGCGCGCTCAACGATGTTGATACCGGTCTGCTCGTCGGCGTTGTCGCCCTTCAATCCCTTCAAGTTGTCAAGCGCACGGATGTATGTAGTGCCGCCGCCGGCTACCACACCTTCCTCTATTGCCGCACGAGTAGCGCAGAGAGCGTCGTCAACACGGTCTTTCTTCTCCTTCATCTCGACCTCACTGTTGGCTCCGACGTAGAGCACTGCAACGCCGCCTGAAATCTTGGCAAGACGTTCCTGGAGCTTCTCCTTGTCGTAAGAGCTTGTGGTGTTGGCTATTTCGTTCTTGATTTGAGCCACACGGTCGGCAATGCACTGCTTGTCGCCTGCGCCGTTTACGATGGTGGTGTTGTCCTTCGTAACGGTAACCTTGTCGCAAGTACCGAGCATCTCAAGCGTAGCCTGCTCAAGCTTCAAGCCCTTCTCCTCGCTGATAACGACGCCGCCGGTCAGGATGGCGATGTCCTCGAGCATGGCCTTGCGGCGGTCGCCGAAGCCGGGAGCCTTGACTGCGCAAATCTTCAATCCGCCACGCAGACGGTTTACAACGAGGGTTGTAAGAGCCTCAGAGTCAACATCCTCTGCAATTACGAGCAGCGGGCGTCCGCTCTCTGCGGCAGGCTGAAGGATAGGAAGGAAGTCCTTGATGTTGCTGATTTTCTTGTCGTAAATCAGTATGTAAGGATTTTCCATGACGCATTCCATCTTGTCGGCGTCGGTTACAAAGTAGCCGCTCAGATAGCCGCGGTCAAACTGCATACCCTCAACCACGTTGATATGTGTGTCGCGGCTCTTGCTCTCCTCGATGGTGATAACGCCGTCCTTGCTTACCTTACGCATAGCGTCGGCAATGAGTTTGCCTATTTCGGGGTCGTTGTTCGCGCTGACGGTAGCCACCTGCTCTATCTTGTCATAGTTGTCGTCAACCTTCTCGGCGTGAGCCTTGATATACTCTACTACGGCTGCAACGGCCTTGTCGATGCCGCGCTTCAAATCCATGGGGTTGGCGCCTGCGGTGACGTTCTTCAGTCCTACGTTGACTATGCTCTGTGCAAGTATTGTTGCAGTGGTTGTTCCGTCGCCTGCGTCGTCGCCTGTCTTGCTTGCCACGCTCTTGACGAGCTGTGCGCCGGTGTTCTCAAAGTGGTCGGCCAACTCTACTTCCTTGGCTACGGTGACACCGTCCTTGGTTATTTGCGGAGCGCCAAACTTCTTCTCGATGATTACGTTGCGGCCCTTCGGACCGAGTGTTACTTTCACTGCGTTAGCCAACTGGTCTACGCCCTTCTTCAGCAAATCGCGGGCGTCCATATTGAATTTTATCTCTTTAGCCATGATGTTTTTATTTTATTTAGGAGTAAAGGAGTAAGGAGGGAAGGAGTAATAAAAGAATGTATTTCCATTTAAATCCTTTATCATTCACTCCAAACCATCCGCCTTTACGTTGTTTTACCCTTTTACTTTTTTACCGTTTTACCTTTTAACTTTTTATTTTTCAATCACTGCGAGCACGTCGCTCTGGCGCATCATCAAATATTTCTCGCCCTCAAATTCAAGTTCCGTGCCTGAATATTTGCCGTAAAGCACCTCGTCGCCAGCCTTGAGCACCATATCTTCGTCCTTAGTGCCCTTGCCCGTGGCTATTACCTTGCCATGGAGCGGCTTCTCCTTGGCCGTGTCAGGAATGATTATTCCACCGATTTTCTCCTCTGCCGGTGCCGGCTGAACCAGCACTCTGTCTGCTAATGGTTTGATGTTCATAGTTCTATGATTTTAATGTTATATACCTTAATATATTTGTCCGCGCTCATTGACGCGTCCGCCAAGGTTATAGCGAAAAGCGTGCCAAAGGTCAAAATGTCACCTCTGGCACTGACGGACTGACAGAATTGGCAGACCTTCCGTGGCTGATGGCACTTTCATTTGTCAAGCGCAGACAGCCCGGCACATTGCTTTTTGACACCGTGAAAACTACAACGAAAACGCACCAAATAGAAAAACAGAGAGCCGTAAACATGCTTTCCGGGCAATGGAAAGCACCCATCGGAGTGCCTTTTAGCGGCGCAGCGAAAGACCGCCTTTCACGATGCGTCAGGACGGCTGTCACGCTCTGTTCGGCCGCCTCCTGCCATGCCATTTGCCGTCTTTTGCAACGTAAAAGGCGGTCTTTCGCAACACAAAAAGCCGTAAGCCATTGCACAAAACATCGCCCACAGTACATAAAGACATGGTGTACAGACACTTGCGTTTGCACACTTATACTTGCGATATTTACGTCAGAAAGATTTTATTTTCAAAATATCGCATTCTCGGAGCGTCTTAAAAAATCAACATGTAAGCACAAACGCCGATGGACATGACAAATAGGCACATAACGGCAAAACGCCGCAACTGACGGCGGAAACAAACATTTATCATCAAAAAACACATTAAATATAATAGCAGTACAAGCAAATATATATACCTTTGCACGCGATTTTACATACAATTAAGCATCTTTAATCTTCCGAAAGGCAAATTACCAACAACTAAAATGGACAGAAACGACCTGCGTTCACAAAGCCTCGACCTGCTAAGATTTCCCTTGGCAGTAGTGGTATTGGCTGTACACGCCAGTTTTGACGGGGTGCACAACGCGACAGACCACATTCCATTGTTCAAGGCTTTCAACGGACTTATCGACGGACTGCTGCTCGACCAAAGCGTTCCGATATACTTCTTCATTTCCGGTTTTGTGTTTTTCATTAACGTTGAGATGAATGCTGAAACGTATAAACGCAAACTGCGGAACAGATTTAAATCCCTTTTTATACCTTATTTAATATGGAATTCCCTGGCGATAGTCAAACTCTTGGTCTTCGCCTTACCGTTTCTGTCATTCTTGTTCGTAGACCAACGCACATTCTCTGAACTCGACCTGTCGCCAAGCGCGCTGGCATACAGCTTTTGGGACACAAGCAAAGGGCCTCTGCCATGGCCGTCTGGAACAGGAGAAATGTACCCAATTGACACCCCATTATGGTTTGTCCGTGACTTGATGATAGTGGTACTCGCCACACCGCTAATTAATCTCGTAATCAAGAAAATACACAGCTATGCCGTTATAATTCTCGGAGCTGCGTGGTTTTCAACTGCATTCTTTCCACTTGGGCATCACAGCCAACTGCTCACCGCATTCTTTTTCTTTTCATGGGGAGCGTATATGAGTATATGCAGGAAAGACATTTTCATTGAATTTGGCAAGTACAGAAAAGCCGCCACAATAATTTACATCATATTGTCCGTTGCTTACGCCATGGCATATTGCAACCAGCCTGAGGCCATGCCCGTACTGAAAAGAATTAACCAATGCGCCGGATTAATCTTTGCATACAACTCTGCCGCATGGCTGTTGCAGCATAACGTATGCAGGGTAAGCCGTTTTCTGGCCTCAGCATCATTCTTTATTTACGTCAGCCACGCCATCATCATACATGAAGTGTACATGATACTGCAACGACTTGCCGTCCCTTTCACCATATACCAATGGCAAACGGCACTTATACATATAGCCACAACACCGGTATCGGTATGCCTCCTTCTCGCCGTTTTCTACCTGATGCGCCGCTTCACGCCAAGGCTGCTGAAAGTGGTTGCAGGCAGGAAATAAGGCGATAGGCATGTATATGAAATGAAAGTAACGGCGAAATGCCTTCGTTTTATCGGCGGAAATGTATAATTTTGCAGCCGTTTTACACTACCACGACATTATGACAAGTTTTCAGGAAACGACAGACACAAGGCTGAAAGAGGAAGGTAACGTACACGAAACGCTGAAAGACACGGCCATATTCCTGGCCGAATACGCCTCGACACTGATGGCCGTAGGGGCGCAGACATCGCGCATACAATACAACACGGTGCGCATGGCCCACTCGTTCGGCTACCATATCAACCTGCTAATCTTCCCAAAGACGCTAAGCATAACGCTGCTCGACACTAAGCACAACCGCTCGTACACGTACATTAAGAAAACGCCGGCCATGGCACTCAACTTCAAGGCCAACATGAAGCTGTCCGCCCTGTCGTGGAAAGCGTTTGACAAGAAGCTGCCGCTGAATGAACTTTGGCGCATGTTCAAGATGATTGTGAAGGAAAAGAAGGAAAGCCGATGGACGGTGTTGCTGCTGGCCTCGCTCGCAAACGCCTGCTTCTGCCGCCTGTTCGACGGCAACCTCACGTCGATGACGATAGTGTTCGTAGCCACGCTCGTTGGCTTCTTCATACGCCAGGAGCTTACACGGCGCAAGCTTAACCACCTGGCCGTATTCGTAATCTGCGCCTTCGTATCGACAATGATTGGCGTTACGGACTATCTCTACTTCCATGGCGGCACGGAAGACATATCGCTCGGAACATCGATGCTCTATCTCGTCCCCGGCGTTCCGCTAATCAACGGAGTGATGGACATAGTTGACGGACACGCGCTTGACGGCATAGCGCGCCTCACCAACGCCTGCCTGCTAATCATCTGCATAGCCGTGGGGCTCTCGGCAACGGTCATCACGTTCGACATCGACCCAACGACATTCACCAAGGTGGTGCGCCCTGACGTTGTGCAGGCCGCCATCGCCGACGGACTTTTCGCCGCCGTGGCCGGCGTAGGCTTCGCAATCATAAGCAATCCGCCGCGCAAAGCCCTGCTAATCTGCGCCCTGCTGGCCTGCATAGGGCATGGAATACGTTACTTCCTGATGCACAACTCCACGATGCCGCTCGACCAAGTTACGGCCTCAACCGTTGCAGGCTTCACCATAGGACTGCTGGCCGTACCCTTCGCCATGCGCATACACTGCCCTGCGGAGTGCTTCGCCTTCCCGTCGCTGCTGCCCATGGTGCCCGGAATGTTTGCTTACAAGGCCGTGCGCGACCTTATAAACATAGTGCGTCTGCCCGACGAATACACGATGGAATACGTCTCGCGCTTCTTCCACAACTCGTCGCTCACGGTGCTGGTGATGTTCGGCATGGTGGTAGGCTGCATCATTCCAATCTTCATTTTCCACCGTCAGTCGTTCTCGGTGACGAGAGGAGAACAGGCGAAAAATTAAGAGTTAAGAATTAAGAGTTAAGAAAACATGCTTTGCAGGTAATTTTCTTAACTCTTAATTCTTAACTCTTAATTCCTTATATTCATCCTGCGCCACAGCCAGCGCGGCATCAACCGCCACGCAAAAACCAGCAGGCGGTAACGCCAGTCGATAACGTGCACATGGCGGTGGGCGTAAACCGCACGCAGCATCTCACGCGCCACAGCCTCCTTCTGCATAAGCATTGGATAGCGTCCGCTGCCCGAAAGCAGGTCGGTATCGACAAAACCGGGACGTATGTCGGTGAACCTTATGTGCAGGCGGCACATGTTAGAAAGCTGTTCAAGAGCCTGTATGTATGTGTTCTGAAAAGCCTTGGTCGCGCTGTAAGACGGCGCAACGCCAAGCCCCTTTGTACCAGCTATGGAGGAAATGACGGCAATGTCGCCGCCAAGATTTTCCGCCATGTAGTTGAAAATGGTGCCTATCATTGCGGTAAACCCCTTCACGTTGACATCAACCGTAGTAAGTTCTAAGCCAGTATCGAGCTCCGGGTTCTGCTTTCCTATGCCTGAACAATACACAAAAAGATTTACTCCGCCAAGCCTTTTGGCCAGTTCGAGCAAGCGTTCCTGCGCATCGGCCGCAGTAACGTCTATCCGCATGACTTCAATCATACCAGGGTTAATTGCCTTAACCTCCATCAACAAGTCCTCACGCCTTGCCGCTATGCCGACCAACCAACCGTCGGCAAGCAGCAGTTTGGCCACCTCGCGCCCTATGCCCGAAGATGCGCCGATTACTATCGCACGTTTCATACATGCGAAGTTAGCAATATTTGACGATACGCTAAAACTTTGTCCGTTTTTTCAAACAAAATAAAATAAAATGAGTATCTTTGTGGCTGATTAGCATCTTGATAACAATTTCACGACAAAATAACAATAACAACGTATGAAAGACTTTTTCAAGTACATGTCAGCCACAGTCGTAGGACTGATTGTATTCACGCTCATTACGGGCATCATCGGCGCAATGTGCATAGTGGGCATGATAGCTTCGGGCAGCTCGGCCAAGGACGTCAGTGACAACAGCGTCATGGTAATCAACCTGTCCGGGATGCTCAACGAACGTTCTGAAAGCACATTCATGGACGAAATAGGCGGCAACACGGTTGGCACAATAGGCCTTGACGACGTGCTCGCAGCCATTGACAAAGCCGAAGGCAACGACAAAATCAAGGGCATATACATTGAGGCCGGTATGTTGTCGGCCGACTCTTACGCCTCACTCACTGCTATACGCAACGCATTGCTCGACTTCAAGAAGAGCGGCAAGTGGATTGTAGCATACGGAGACGTGTACACACAGGGCGTATATTACGTGGCCTCTGTGGCCGACAAGGTTTTCCTCAATCCGAGCGGACAGGTTGACTGGCACGGAATAGCGTCGCAGCCCATATTCCTTAAAGACCTTATGGCGAAGTTCGGAGTGAAGATGCAGCTTGCGAAAGTAGGCGCATACAAGAGTGCTCCGGAAATGTTTACCGCCGACAAAATGAGCGATGCCAACCGTGAGCAGGTAACCGCTTACATAAACGGCCTGTGGCAGAACGTATGCAAAGGCGTGTCGGAAAGCCGCAAAATCAGCGTAGCACAGCTGAACGCCTACGCTGACAGCTTCGTTACGCTTAGCGACGCCAAGGATTTCGTGAAATACAAATTTGTTGACAAGCTTATCTACACAGACGGAATAAAGGCGGAAATCAACAAACTTTTGAAGAATGAAGCCGACGACGACATCAACACGGTAAGCCTTGCCGACATGAAAGTGGTGAAAGGCAAGGAAGATAAGGGCGAGGAAATAGCCGTCTACTACGCATACGGCGACATTGTTGACAGCGAAACGGGCGGAATGATGTCGAGCGGACACAGCATCGTGGGCAAAACAGTATGCCAAGACCTTGAAGACTTGATGGAAGACGACGACGTGAAGGCTGTCGTACTGCGCATCAACTCTGGCGGAGGAAGTGCATACGCGTCAGAACAAATATGGCATTATGTGGAGATGCTTAAGAAGAAAAAGCCCGTAGTGGTTTCCATGGGAGGCATGGCCGCATCGGGAGGCTACTACATCAGCAGCGGCGCGAACTGGATTGTGGCCGAGCCAACGACACTCACGGGAAGCATAGGCATATTCGGCATGTTCCCCGACATGAGCGAACTGCTTACGCAGAAACTCGGAGTTAAGTTCGACGAGGTGAAGACCAACAGGCACAGCGCTTTCGGAACGCCGGCCCGTCCGTTCAACGAAGAAGAGATGAGATACCTTAATAAATATATAGACCGCGGCTACAACCTGTTCCGTCAGCGCGTGGCGCAAGGACGCAAGATGAAGGTTGAGAATGTCGAGAAAATCGCCCAAGGGCGCGTATGGCTCGGACAGGATGCGCTGAAAATCAAGCTTGTTGACGAGCTTGGCGGACTCGACAAGGCCATTGCCAAGGCGGCGCAACTGGCAAAGCTCAAGGAATACCACACATCGGCATACCCGGGCAAGGTTGACTGGTTAGACCAGCTGCTCAACAAAACATCCGGCGGCAGCTACATAAAGGCTCAAATGCGCCAAAGCCTCGGCGAATACTACGAGCCGTTCATGCTGCTCAAGGACATGAACAACCAGTCGGCGATACAGGCCCGTGTACCGTTCATGATGAACATTAAATAAAAGAGAACAACGAAAAATGAAAAGTGAAAAATCCATCTGTAACTTTTGGCAAAGTATTGGATTTTTCACTTCTCGCTCTTCACTTTTCACTCAACCCCCCAAAAGATGGAAGGCGACTTTATCAAGATAAACGAATGGATGCTGCCACTTAGCTGGTTGTACGGCCTCGGCGTTAAGATGCGCAACCAGATGTTCGAACTCGGCATACTGAAAAGCCGTAGTTTCGACATCCCGGTAATATCGGTCGGCAACATAACCGTTGGCGGTTCCGGCAAGACGCCACACGTAGAATACTTGATAAGGCTGCTTAAAGACAAGGTAAAGGTGGCTGTGCTCAGCCGCGGCTACAAGCGCAAAAGCAAAGGTTTCGTACTTGCCGGAGCAGACACGGCGATGAAAGACATCGGCGACGAGCCTTTCCAGATGAAGACAAAGTTCCCAGACATACATGTGGCCGTGGACAAGAACCGATGCCACGGCATCGACATGCTGACAAGCATGGAAGAAAGTAACGACACGGACGTAATCCTTCTTGACGACGCCTTCCAGCACCGTTATGTCAAACCGGGAATAAACATACTGCTCGTCGATTACCACAGGCTAATCATATACGACAAACTGCTCCCTGCCGGACGGTTGAGGGAGCCGCAAAGCGGCAAGGCCAGGGCCGACATCGTCATCATAACGAAATGCCCGAAAGACCTGAAGCCTATGGAGTTCCGCGTAATCATAAAGGCTATGGAACTGTACCCATACCAGCAACTGTTCTTCACCACGCTTGAATACGACAACCTCCGCCCGATGTTCGGTGACAAGGAACTGCCTTTGAACAACATCGGCAGGGACGTAAACATACTGCTGCTGACCGGCATCGCATCGCCCAAACAGATGACATACGACCTGGAAGAACATTCGGCAAACATCACACCGCTGACTTTTCCCGACCACCACCAGTTCAAAAGCAAAGACATCGAACTGATAAACACTACGTTCAGCCAGATGCCTTCTCCCAAAATAATCATAACTACGGAAAAAGACAACGCACGCCTGGCCGGCATGGAAGGACTGTCTGACGAAGTGCGGCAACATATATACATGCTGCCAGTCAGGATAAAGTTCATGCTCGGACAGGAAGAAGAGTTCAACAATAAAATCATCGGCTATGTACAAAAAAATTCAAAAAACAGCATCCTGGCTAAAACAAAGGATGACAACAAGTCCAAAAACGGCGATAATACTCGGCACCGGACTGGGACAATTAGCTTCAGAAATAACTGACAGTTACGAATTTCCTTACGAAGAAATACCCAACTTCCCCGTTTCAACGGTAGAGGGACACGCCGGCAAACTTATATTCGGCAAGCTTGGCGGCGTAGACATCATGGCGATGGAAGGCCGATTCCATTACTACGAGGGCTACAAGATGAAGCAAGTGACATTCCCCATACGCATAATGTACGAACTGGGCATTAAGACCCTCTTCGTAAGCAATGCGTCGGGAGGTATGAACCCCGACTTCAAAATAGGCGACCTGATGATTATCACCGACCACATCAACCTCTTCCCGGAGCATCCTTTGCGCGGAAAGAACCTGCCTACCGGGCCCCGCTTCCCCGACATGCACGAGGCATACGACCACAAACTTATAGCCCAGGCCGACGCCATAGCCAAAGAGAAAGGCATACGCGTGGTGCACGGAGTGTACGTCGGGGTGCAAGGCCCTACGTTTGAGACACCAGCCGAATACAAGATGTACCACCGCCTTGGCGGCGACGCAGTGGGAATGAGCACCGTGCCTGAAGTCATCGTGGCCCACCATTGCGGCATAAAGACATTCGGAATAAGCATAATAACAGACCTCGGACTTGAAGACCAGCCCGTTGAAGTAAGCCACGAGGAGGTTCAAATAGCCGCAAACAAGGCGCAGCCCCTGATGACCGAGATTATGAGGGAAATGATTAGAAGGGCACAATAAAATAAAGGAGTAAGGAGAGAAGTAGTAAAGGAGTAAGTAGAAATGCGTTGTGTACCATGGCATATCTACTTACTCCTTCTCTCCTTACTAATTTTACTACATCAACCAAACGACAAAAGAAAATGACCGACATAGCAAAACTTGGAGAGTTCGGACTAATCCACCACCTTACCGACGGGCTTAAGCCTAAGAACGAAGCCACCCTGTACGGCGTAGGCGACGACTGCGCCGTGCTCCACTACCCCGGCACCGAGGTGCTCGTAACCACAGACATGCTCATGGAGGGCGTACACTTCGACCTTACCTACATAGACCTTGAGCACTTGGGCTACAAAGCCGCCATGGTGAACATCAGCGACATATTCGCCATGAACGGCACTCCGCGCCAGCTGACCGTGAGCATTGCACTAAGCAAACGCTTCACCGTCGAAGACATGGAGAAGTTTTACAACGGCCTGCGCATGGCCTGCGACAAGTGGGGAGTTGACATTGTGGGAGGTGACACCACGTCGTCATACACGGGCATGGCCATCAGCATCACCTGCATAGGCGAATGCCCGAAAGACGAAATAGTGTACCGCAACGGCGCCGGGGACACCGACCTCGTCTGCGTTTCAGGCGACCTCGGGGCGGCATATATGGGCCTGCAGCTGCTCGAACGCGAAAAGAGCGTGTACTACCAGCAGGTAGACGAAGCACGCAAGAAGAACGACAAGCGCGCGTTGGAGCAGCTCGCCCACTTCCAGCCCGACTTCGCAGGCAAAGAATACCTGCTGCAACGCCAACTGCAGCCCGAAGCCCGGGGCGACATCATACGCCGCCTGCGCGAGCTGAACATACGCCCTACGGCCATGATGGACATCAGCGACGGCCTGAGCAGCGAACTGATGCACATCTGCAAGCAGAGCGGATGCGGATGCAGGATTTACGAGAAGAACATCCCCATCGACTACCAGACGGCGGTAATGGCCGAGGAGATGAATATGAACGTCACCACCTGCGCCCTCAACGGGGGCGAAGACTACGAGCTGCTATTTACCGTGCCCATAGGCGACCACGAGAAGATAGAGCAGCTTGATGGTGTCAGGCTAATCGGACACATAACCAAGCCCGAACTGGGACAGATGCTCGTAACACGCGACAACAACGAGTTCGAGCTGAAAGCACAAGGTTGGAACCCGCTGAAAGGATAGCCACAACACCATACATATAAATCCGCACGGCCTGCATTTGTACAAGCCGTGCGGATTTTTCATACACGCTCCAGACCCGATTTACAACCGTCCACACAGCGTGCCAAGGAATTTCCCATAAACTACTGGCAATCAGGCACTTACAGCAAACCCACCTATAAAAATCCCAAAGGCGGCCTTTTAACTTGCAAAAGACGGCTTTTGGCAGCCTTAAAGACGGCCTTTGGTGATGCCAAAGACCGTCTTTTACAAAACCGCCGCAGCCATTCCCCTCCCCGACCGGCCGCTACCGGCTATACAAAAAACGTTTCCAACGCCATAAACAAGTTTTAGTTTTACATGTAACCCGTTTTTCAGACAAATTACAACGGCGGCTTCGCATATTTTATCAGATGATGATACTTTTATGCTTACGGCTCAAATTAGATTGAAAAAGCGTAGGCGGTTGAGTTCTTTTTCAATAATTTTGCGATGATAATCTGAATGACTGAAAACTTAAACTTAAATAATATGACGCGCTATTTACTGTATTTCCGTTCCAAATTAAATGCGGCGGCAACCGGCATTGCAGGATGTCTGCTCGCCGTAGGCATGGCTGCCTGCCCCGTAACAGCAAGCGGGCAGCACCGGCTTTGCAACCCGCAAGCCACACAAGAGGCGAATGACGTTTACCAAATTCTGTGGCAGGTGTACCAGAAGCAGGCACTATCGGCCACCGTGGCGAACGTCGACTGGAACATCAAGGAGGCCGAGAACGTGCATGAATGGACGGGCAAGTGGCCGGTGATGAACGTGTTTGACTTCATCAACTTTCGCAACTCGAAGGACGTAAACCCGAAAGGCTGGCTCGACTACAGCGACATAAGCCTGGCCGAAAACTGGTGGAAGGACGGCGGACTGGTAGGCTGCATGTGGCACTGGAACATGCAGGCGAACAACGGCAAGGACCAGACCTGCACGCCGGGCACCGAGCCGGGACAGACAAGTTTTGACGTATCGAAGATTGACGACACCAATTCCGCCGAATACAAGCAAATCATCAAGGACATAGACCAGATAGCCAAATACCTCGGCAAGATGCAGGATGCAGGCATACCTGTTATCTGGCGTCCGCTGCACGAAGCCGCAGGCAACATCTACGAGTATGAGGGCGGCCAGGCTTGGTTCTGGTGGGGAGCCAAAGGTGCGGAACCTTTTAAGAAGCTCTGGCGGCTGATGTACGACCGCCTTGTCAACGAGCACAAGCTGAACAACCTCATATGGGTGTGGACATCGCAGGCTTCGGCCGCTGACGGAGTAGTAGACAGCGACTGGTATCCGGGCGACGAATACGTCGATGTGGTAGGCCGCGACAGCTATTACGCCTTGCAATACCCTCTGATGAAAGAATACAAAGCCCTCGCGGCGAAGTATCCGGGCAAGCTCGTTGCCTTGGCCGAATGCGGCAACGGCGACGAAGTAAGCATGTCTCTATGGAGCAAAATCTGGCAGGAAGGCTCGCGCTGGTGCTGGTTCATGACGTGGTACGACTACAACTACAACGCCGGACAGAGCCAGGAGCACAAGTTTGCAGGCAAGGAATGGTGGATTGACGCCTTCAACTCCGGCACCGTGCTCGACCGCGACGCCTTCAAGCAGCTGCGCGGACAGTCACATAAGTACGTACTCGTAAAAGACAACAAGGTATTATGAAACGATTTACAGCCATATCACTGCTTCTGGCCTGCCTGTTTGCCGTCACACGCACTATGGCGGCAGAGCGTACAATCCTGCTCGGGCCGAAAACCATCGGCGCAGGATGGAAAGACAACATCGTAATACTGCCCCAGCAGTTCGCCACGGCAAAGGCGGGCGACATACTGACCGTGTACGTTGACAACGTGAAGGGCGGCGCACAGGGAGCATTCCAAGACCCGGCCGGCTGGAAGGCCATAGCCCCAGAATACGCATACTTCGGCATTTCAGGGCCTTTCCGCCTGAAACTGACCGACGACATCCTCGCAAAAATAAAGCAGCGCGGCCTCGCCTTGAGCGGACATGACTACCGCATACTGCGCGTGACGCACATCCCTGCGGAAGAAATGGTTGAAAAGGTAATATACAAAGGTCCGTCAGTCTTGATGAAAGACGACTGGAGCGCAAGCGCAAGAATACAGAAGAGCTGCTTCAAGGACGTGAAAGTGGGCGACGTGCTGCACTTCCAGGTGAGCCGCGTGGAGGAAGGCGCGGCAGGCAAAATCATGGATTTCACGTGGAACGCAATGGACGCCTCGCTTGACGGTGTGCCCGTAGGGCAGGACGGTTTCACCTACCCCATCACCGAGCAGTCGCAACTCGTGAAGCTACAACTGGCCGGCAGCGACGGCGTAAGTATGCGCGTAGGCGGCAAGGGCTACCGGCTGGAAAAGATTTCGGTCGTATCTTTCATCGGAACGCGCGACGAAGACCTTACCAACGCGCAGCGCGCCCCACGAGAATACGAGCTGCAACCGGGCGAACTGTTCCACGGAGAAAAGGAGTTTCCATTAGACTGGAGCGGCAACCTGCGCATAACGGCCGAGCCGTTTCAGGACTGCACAGAGAGCGACTGCATCGTAGTAAGCTACGAAAAGATGCAACCCGGCTGCCAACCGCAAATCTCATTCCGCGAAAACCGCGGCAAATGGCTTGACATAACGGGCGCCGCAGAGCCCGTATGGTACAAGCTCGACGGCAACGACGTTGTACTTACGCTCGACGCCACGATACTCGACAAGCTCAAGACGCGCGGAGTGGTCATCACGGGCATGGGTGCCACGATAACCAAAGTCTACATCTTACACATTGACAACTAACAAACAAATTTAATAACCTTCTAATATGTACAAATGGATTTTATGGTGCGTCATGCTATTCGCATGGTGTATCGACTTGAACGCACAGCAGACGGTAAAAGGCTCCGTGCTGGACGGCTCAAGCAACAACGAGCCGATGATAGGCGCCACTATCCAAGTTCCCGGCACTAAGACTGCCGCCGTGGCCGACCTTGACGGCAATTTCACCATCACGTTGCCGGCCGGAAAGAGCCTCATCCAAGTGTCTATGATTGGCTACAAGACACAAGTAATCAACGTAAAAGGCAAGACTTCGGTGCAGGTAATACTCGAAGCCGACGCCAACGAGATGGACGAAGTGGTAGTGGTAGGCTACGGAACGATGAAGAAGCGCGACCTTAGCGGCTCCATTACGCAAATAAAGGGCGACGAGCTTATGGCCGGCAACACCACCGACGTAGCCCACGGACTGCAAGGCAAGATAGCAGGTGTGCAGGTAAGCCAGAGCGACGGCTCGCCCGGTGCAGGCGTAAGCATCACCGTACGCGGTGCCAACTCGTTCACTACAAGCTCACAGCCGCTCTACATCGTTGACGGAGTGCCTTACGGCACAAACCCGAGCGGCACGCCGTCGTCAAGCGCCAACGAGGGCAACAACCAGTTTACGTCGCCCCTGTCGATGATTAACCCCAACGACATCGAGAAAATAGAGGTGCTGAAAGACGCCTCGGCTACGGCCATATACGGCTCGCGCGGTGCCAATGGTGTCGTCATCATCACCACAAAGAAAGGCAAGGAGAGCGACGGCGGCAAGCCTACAATCGAGCTGAACGTGAAGCTCGGCTTGCAGACGGTGGCAAAACGCTTGAAAATGCTCAACCCGTACACTTACGCTTTATATCAGAACGAAGGCGCGGCAAACAGCCGTTACTATGAAGGAGCAAGCACACAAGACCCTTACCGCGGAGAATGGACGTATCCGTATGTGGGCACTGGATATGTATATGATGCCGGTTCATACAATCCCGGGCCTGAAGATTTTCTCAATCCGGGTCTGCGCACCGACGAGTACGGCAACGTTGACGAAGTGGCCATAGCCGACTGGCAGGACGAAATCTACCAGACAGCTTTCCAACAGGACTACAACGTAAGCGTAAGCAACGGCAACGACCGTGGCTGGTACAGCTTTTCGGGCAACTTCACGAAGCAAGACGGTATCATAAAGAACACCGGTTTCGAGCGTTACGGCATATCAATCAACATCGGAAGGCACATAACCAAATGGTTGGAAATCGGCACAAGCTCGTTCTTCACCAACACCACGACCGACTTCCAGCGCACAGGCTCCGAGAATACGGGCGTAATCCGCTCCGCATTAATCTTCCCTCCAACATACGGAGTACACTCATCGACCGAACAGCTTGACGAGCTTAACTGGCTCGCCACAAACCCGGTAAACTATGTAAACGGCGCAAAAGACCAATTGAAGCAGATAAGCTGGTTCTCAAGCAGCTACGTAGAAGTGAAGCTCGCGCCGTGGCTCAAGTTCCGCCAGAACCTCGGTCTCGGCTACAACGACGGCCACCGCGGCACGTACTATGACCGCCACACGCAGGAGGGACGTACTCCTAACAACGGTTTGGCAGGAAAAGCCACAAGCATATGGAAGAGTCTGACGGCGGAAAGCATCCTTACGTTCGACAAACGCTGGGGCATCCACGCACTGAACGTTGTCGCCGGTATGACATTTGAGAAGGGAACGGGCGAAAACACGTCAATGACAGTAACCAACTTCCCCACAGACTACACACAGGACAACGACATGAGCCTCGCCATAGACAGGGCTACCATCGCAAGCAGTACAACCGAACAGGCTCTTGAGTCGTTCCTCGGACGCGTCAACTACACGCTGCTCGACCGCTACATCTTCACCGCCAGCGTCCGTACAGACGGTAGTTCAAGCTTTGCTAAGAACAACAAGTGGGCTACGTTCCTTTCAGGCGCATTCGCATGGAGGGCAAGCGAGGAGAAATTTATCCAAGACCTCAACATCTTCTCAAACCTCAAGTTCCGTTTAAGCTTCGGTCAGACGGGCAACCAGGCCATCGGAGCTTACCGCACACTGAACGTGCTAAACGCCTCCAACTATCCTTTCAACGGCTCGCTTGAAAGCGGAGTGTCAATGATAGACTGGCGCGGACCTACCAACCCCGACCTGAAATGGGAGACAACAGACCAGTTCAACGCCGGAATTGACATGGGATTCCTCGACAACCGCCTGCAATTCACCATCGACTATTACTATAAAAAGACGCGCGACTTGCTGCAAAACGTCACCATACCGGGCAGCTCCGGCTTCACGCAGATGATGGTTAACAGCGGTAATGTAACCAATGAAGGACTTGAATTTACGCTCAACTACGACGTGCTGCGCAACACTCCTGTGAAGTGGAACATAGCAGCCAACCTCTCGTTCAACCGCAACCGCATCGGCGGACTTGACGGAGACCAGTACGCAACATCGCTTTGGAGCGCGGCAGACCAGGCCTTCCTCCAGCGCAACGGCTGTCCCATCGGTACTATCTTCGGATATGTGGAAGACGGTTTCTTCGACAACCTGGCCGAAGTACGCTCCTTCCCTGCATACGCAGGACTGTCTGACACCGAGGCACGCCGCTACATCGGCGAGATAAAATACCGCGACATGAACGTCGACGGGCAGATAACGGCAGCCGACAAGACCATCATCGGCGACACTAACCCCGACTTCGTGTACGGCTTCACGAGCAACCTGTCGTGGAAGAACTTTACACTCTCCTTCATGCTGCAAGGCTCGCAGGGCAACGACATACTGAACTATAACCTTACGGACATAAAGATGGGCAACTACGGCAACATAACCCAGGAAGCATATGACCGCCGCTGGACTGCCGAAAACCCGCAAGCCGCACTATGGCCGAAGGCTACCGCAGGCTATACCCGCACGTGGCTGTTCAGCGACCGATACGTAGAGGACGGCAGCTATCTGAAGATGAAGTACATCACGCTGTCCTACAACTGGTTCAAACCGTTCCCCGGCGTACAGAAACTGAACATATCGTTCACGGCAAACAACCTGTTCACGATTACCAACTACAGCTGGCTCGACCCGGATGTAAACGCCGGCGGCACAAACGCAGCCTGCCCCGGAGTGGACAGCTACTCTTATCCGAGCGCGCGCACGTTTACGCTCGGCCTCAACTTCACTTTCTAACACATATATAAATTGACAACATGAAAAAGACAATAACATACGTCCTGGCGCTCATAATGGGCGCAGGCGTGCTGGCCGGATGTACAAGCTGGATTGAGGAAGACCCCGACAGCCTCATCACTCCCGACATGGTGGGCGACAGCGAGGACGCCGCAAAGCAATGGGTGACGGGCGTTTACAGCAAGTGGGTCAACGACATGTTCCGCTGGGGCTACTTTCCGAGGGTGCTCGAGCAGGACGCCGACTATATATCAGGTCCCGACTGGCTCTTCGGAGGCTTCGGAGCGGGCAACTTCCAGGGCACCAACGACGACCTCGCACTGCAAGACGCGCTGTGGAACGGATGCTACAACCTGATAGGCCGCGCCAATATGGCAGAGCGCGAAATACGCGCAATGAGCAACATATCCGAAGTTGCAAAGGACAACGCCATAGGCGAAGTGAAGTTTCACAAGGCGTTCGCATACTTCCTCTTGGTGCGCGCTTACGGCCCTGTACCTGTGCAGCCGGAGGGCGACACGGCAGACAAGAACCAGCCGAGGCAGACGGTTGACTCCGTGTACAACTACATTATAAAGAACCTTGAAGCCGCAGCTACGCTGATGTACAAGAACACCGACCAGGCATACGAGGCCGGACACGTAAACGCGGGCAGCGCAGCCGGACTGCTTGCCAAGGTCTACGCCACCATGGCAGCCGCCGCAATGCCGGCCGGAACACCTATAACCGTGCGCACAGGACCTGCGTATGACGGCGAGGGCGACGACAAAGCCTATGCTCCGCTGCGCAGCATGACGTTCGCAAAGACCGCCGTCAGCGGATATGAAGACATGGACTCACACGCTCTCTACGAGAAAGCGGCGCAGTGGGCGTGGGCGGTTATCGACGGCGACTATGGCGACTACGAGCTGCTGCCTTATTCGGAGCTGTGGAAAAAGACGTCGGCAACGGCGTCGGAGTTCATGTTCTCCGTGGCATCTGCCGACGGCAACGACACCTACTCTACGCAAGTGCACACCCAGTATGACGGCTACCGCACGGCCGCAGGTTCCGACTTCATAGCCAGCGGAGGATGGACGGGCTGCACGCGCCACTGGTACGACCTGTTCGACCACGACGACTACCGCATAACCCAAGGCGTAAAGCACCGCTGGCGTGTGTACACGCAGGAGGAGGGCAACGGCGGCTTCTACTATCCCTACACTGACGAATACTGCATCGCGGCCACCGGCTACAACCTCAACGGCGACTGGGTAAGCGAGCCTGTAGCTCCTTACGACGACGGCGTAAGCTACTATTACAACAAGGACAGCCAGTGTCTCGCCTTCACCACGAAGTATTCCGACGTTACGAACAACGCCACCGAGAACGCCAACGCCAACTGGCCCTTCCTGCGCTACGCCGACGTGATGCTCATCTACGCCGAAGCGGAGAACGAACTCGGGAACATCGACACGGCACTTGAATACCTGAACTATGTGCGCAGCCGCTCCAACGCGGTGGCGGGAAGCCTCACCGGCAACGGCGCGCTCGACACGCAGGACAAGATGCGCAGCGCAATCATAGAAGAGCGCGCCAAGGAATTCGCCTGTGAGGCCGACCGCCGCTGGGACCTCATACGCTGGGGAATATACCTCGACGCGATGAACGCCATCGGGGCAAACGAGGACTCGGGTGTGAACAAGGCGCGCCAGGAGCGCAACCTGCTCTTCCCCATACCAAATTCCGAGTTGAATACAAACAAATACATAACCGAGAACAACCCAGGATGGAGCTGATTTCAGCAGATGAATAACAAGTGACAAGCAGACAAGCGACAAGGCAAATCATCTTGCCTGCTCGTCACTCGTCAGCTTATCAACTAAAAAACATAAACCTATGAGAACAAGAATAACAACATACATTGCGGCCATGCTTGCACTGCTCACCATGGCAAGCTGCAACGACATCGTCAACTATGACGACGGCTATACGCCGCTCGAAGACCAGGCCAACACCGGCGAGCCTGTAATAACCGCCGTCTACGACGTCAGCGACACCAAGATGGAGAACCCCATCACCGAAGCCGACGCAGGCCAGATGGTGCGAATTGTGGGCAAGAACCTCAACAACGTGAAGCGCATAACGTTCAACACCGTAGAGGCCGACCTCTCCGAAGTGTACACATACTCGACCAGCGCGAACGTGACAATACCGCAGGAGCTGTCGATGGAGCACCAGAACAAAATAGAATACACTACGGACAAGGGCACGGCAACGTTCGACTTCACCGTACCCTTCCCCCAGCTGCTCGTCAATGCGCTTGAATGCGAGTTCACCGACGCGGGCGACTCCGTGACTATAACCGGCCGGAACTTCGACTACTACGACTTCGGCACGTCGTCGCAAGTGACAATCGGCGGCACAGCCCTCGGCCTCGGCTCAATCACCAACACGTCGATGAAGGCCCTCGTGCCCGAAGGAACGACCGACAACAGCACCATCACCGTAAAATGGACTGACGGTAACACCGGCACGCCGATGACCGCCACCCTGCCCTTCCGCCCCACTCAGCACCTGCTCTACGCCGACTTCAGCGACGTGACGCCTGCCGTAGGCGGCAGCTACAGCGCAGCCATCGAGGGCGACGACGCCATAACCACGGACGCATCGGCTCTCGGACGGCCCCACGTACACGTAACAGGCACGTCAGACGCATGGGGATGGAACACCATTGACCTAAGCCGCAACATGATAGACGCAGGCGACCTTACCAACCTTGACGACTACGTGCTCAAGTTCGAGGTGCTTACGGTCAACGACTATCCCCTGACCGAAGCATCGACACTGCAATTCTCGTTCAACTGGGGAGACTCTTACACGTGGACGCCGGGCGACGGCACAGGCCTCAACACCCACGGACTGTGGCAGACCGTAACCCTGCCGCTCGCCCCGATGGCAACCAACGGAATTGTAGCCCCCGGCACATGGCAGACCCTGCGCATAGTGCTCAGCCCGTCGGCAACATACACCGCCGACTTCCGCATGGGCAACTTCCGCATAGAGAAACGCTGACCCGCCCGTTAGGCGGACAGTCTCTTCATCCTGAAAAGAACAAACAGCGCAACACGCTGACACTCAACGGCTTGGCAATATACCGCCTTTCACTCTGCAAAAGACGGCATATTGCAAGCCCAAAGGCCACCTTTCGCCGCCTAAAAGACCACCTTTGACAACGCGAAAGGCCACCTTTCACAACACAGCCGGAAACAACGCCGACACCAGGACGCAACCTGCCATGCGGCAACCGGCAAATAACAACAAGTTTAACAATCTAAAATCAACACATCATGAAGAAGATTTTTACCTCGTTGTTGCTGCTCGTGGCAACAGTAGTAACCGCCAATGCGGAGATGAAAACAGTGTGGGAAGGCTCTCACGAAATAGGCAACTGGGACTGGAACACACGTCTTGAACTGCCGGCCAACACCTTTGCCGACATAGCCGACGGCGGACAGTTGGTCGTTACTGTTACCCGCAACACGACGGCTGCCGGCGAAAAGCAGTAGTTTAACTATGAAATCATGGCTAACGACTATGTTGCCGGTCGCACGCCTGAGCGCACGACGCTCGCAAGCGGCACAGTAGAGGCCGACGGCGACGTAACTGTCAGCCTTGACGCAGCACAGGCTGCTCTGCTTAGGGATTATGGCCTGATAGTCAACGGCAAGCATATCATCGTGACAAAAGTGGCAGTTGATGCTCAGGAAGCAAAGGAAGGAACTACCACGACATTGTGGGAAGGCACGCCTGTAACGATCGGCGACTGGTCAGGAGCGTTGCAACTCAGCTACGACAACAAGCCGCAGGGACTTGCTACAGCCAAGGTTGGCGACCTGATAACCGTTACTTGCACCACAACCGGCGACGATGCCCAAGTGCAGATAGCAAATCCTGAAGGCTGGCAGCCGTTTGACGAGGACGCACATGCAGCCTTGCCAGCCGGTTCAGCGGCACAGACATTCTCATACGAGATACCCAATGTTGCCACGTTGGAACTGATACAGTTCAACGGAATCATCGTAAATGGTAAGAATATCACTATCTCAAAGGTTGAGCTTACCACCTATCCTGACAGCTATGACGCGGTAGAGATAACCATAGACGACGCAGGGATTGCCACTTACAGCAACTCAAGCAAGAGCCTTGACTTTACCAATGCCGACGTGACGGCTTACTATGCTACTGCCGTTGAAACGGGTAAGGTGACGCTGACACCCGTAACATACGTTCCTGCATGTACCGGCATCATAGTAAAAGGCACTCCCGGCACCCACATGGTAATGACCGGCGAGGGCGAGAACAACACCACAAACCTTCTTAAAGCCATAGGCGACTGGGAGCAGGAAATAAAGGCTTCAACGACTGAAATATTCAACTACAACTTCGACGAGACATCCGCTACATTCAGCCTCATCACCGTCAACACCAAGATACCTGCCCGCAAGGCATACCTCGAAACCACGATTGACATCACGCCCGAGACAGGAAGCATCGAGCTCGTCTTCACCGACGGCACCGGCACGGGCATCAACGAAATCGAAACCGAAGCCCGAGAGAGCGGCGACAACTCTTACTACAACCTCCAGGGAATGCGCGTAGAGCACCCCACAAAGGGCATCTACATCCACAAAGGCAAGAAAATCATCATCCGTTAAGCCGCCCCATACCGTACAACACACAAGGCGCAACGCAACGGCCAAAAGCCCTGCGCTGCGCCTTTAACATCAATACCTAACGGCAAAAGCCAACCACCAAAGAGTCATACAAATCAAAAAAGAAGTTAAAATCAGCAACTTTCGCCACCCGCCTCTCGCCCGCCTCGATAATTTTCACTACCTTTGCACCCGCAATCAACAAACGATGGTGCCATAGCTCAGTTGGTAGAGCAAAGGACTGAAAATCCTTGTGTCCCCGGTTCGATTCCTGGTGGCACCACAGCAAAGAAAAGCAAAACAACGTAAAATCCTGATTTTCAACGAAAATCGGGATTTTTTATTTTCCCCAAAAACGCAAAAAAGTGCGGTTCGCGACCGTCTTTGGTGGAGCAAGAGGTGGAGCAAACGGGTGTTCCAAATATCTCCACCTTGAAAGAGTGCTTTTCGTTGATTCACAATATTTTGCATAGCGTCAAAACGGACTAGGATTCCTACATTTGTCGAACTAATGTTTAACTTAAAAGTAGGAGAAAATGAGACGAGATTCATTTAATGTGCTTTTCTTTATCAAGAAAACCAAGCTGCTGAAGAACGGAGAGGCTTCAGTATGTATGCGTATCACAGTCAATGGCGCAAGAGTAGAAACCAACATCCGCAAAAGCATTGAGCCTGTGTCGTGGAACCAGGCAAAGGAGTGTGCGAGGGGCAAAAGTCGCAAATCAACCGAGCTTAATAACTACATCGAGGAGAGCCGTATCAAACTCCACCGAATTTACACGCAACTTGAAGAGAATGGAGAACTTATCACTGCCCGAATATTGCAAGAAAAGTTCTTTGGAGTGGACAAAAAGGTGGAGCAAGTACGCTCCATCATTGGCACTATGCGCGAACACAACGAGCAATGCCGAGCTTTGGTGGGTAAAGATTTTGCCCTAATCACCGTAAGACGCTACGAAAGTTGCACCCGCTATCTTGCTGAACTTATCAAACTGAAATACGACAAAGAGGATTTGCCTATTACGGAGGTAAATGGCGAACTTGTGCGAGCCTTTGAGTTTTATTTGAAGACCGAGAAGAATTGTCAGCAGAATACCGTTATCCGCTATATGAAGTGCTTGAAAAAGATTATCAACCTTGCACTTGCCAACGAATGGATAGAGAAGAATCCTTTTGCAGGTATTAAGTTTCACGAGAAAGAGGTAGTTCGCGAGTTCCTGACGATGGATGAACTGATGACAATATACCAAAAGGAGTTTTCGCTGCCTCGCCTTGCATTGGTGCGTGATGTATTTATCTTCGCTGCCTTCACAAATGTTGCACTAAATAAGATATAATTGTAAATCAAGAAGTTATCATCAGACGAAAAGAGAATAGGTAATGGTTTGGAAACCACCGAGCTTCACCATTCTACTCATTTCCAATAAGTCAATCAACTGTTGCAAAGGTACGAAAAAAATTGAAATTACTCCATTAATATGCTTTTTAAACGGTAATATGTACGAAATAAATTGTTTTTAAATGTTAAATAAGACAATGGTAGAATATTTTTCTGTATAATGTTACTTGTGTATGGAATATTTTTTATACATTTGTTGCCGTATTAAAAAGTTAAGATTATGGAGATATTTCAGACATCTTTATTTCCTTCAAGAAAAGGAGATTTTAAACCAGATGAGTTTAAAAACGCAATCCGTGATACCCCATTTTTAGAATGCGTAAAGAATGGATTAAACGATGGCTTTCGTAGAATGCGAGAAGCTTTTTCGGCAGGTGATATGTCGATGCGGAATGAATCCAACTTTTTGCATGAGGCTATTTTTAATAGCATAAGGACTCAGATTGATACCTATATGCCAGATTGGGATGTAAGTTTTTCTACCAATAAGATTGGTTCTGAAAGATTGTTCTTTACATTTGGGGGCTATATCTTTATCCTGAAAATTACGGGGGCAAAAACTAATGACACTAAGCCGTCACGATGTATTGAATACCAAGAAGCCGATAAGCATATTATCACTTTGGAATACACCTTAGATGACATGCGGGAATCAATACAATCTGCATATTTTCAATATAAAAAGGGCAAATCGTCAACTTACATTATGTCTGTTCCATTGCATCAGCCTTTTGAAATTCAAGAAGAAACTCAATCGGAAGATATAATAGAAGTGAAGAAGCCAATACTAAAGGTTTCAAAGAAAAAAGCGAAGTAAAGTATGAATCCATTTAATTATGAGAAGTTAGAGATAGCTCGATTACTCAGACAAAGGACTCAGAAAGACGTTGTTAAAGACGTTGGAATCTCACAATCAACATTATCAAAAGCCGAACATGGGCTATTGGAATTGTCAGACGATATGATGCAGAAATTGTGTCAATACTATGATATGCCTATTGATTTTTTTTCTGAAATGTATGAGGTTCCACCTGCAGGTTATCTATATTATAGACGGAAATTGACAATAACGAATAAAATAATAGATTCTTTCGTAGCGAAAGTACAAATTTTTAAGGCCATCATAGACTCCCTTATGCAGTCAGTTGAACTTCCAGACTATGCTTTAGATAACTATAGACCAAGCGAAGATTTATCTCCCAAAGAAATAGCGCATAAAATACGTTTCTCTTTAAAAGTCTTTCATGGCCCTGTCCCTAATCTGAGTACTTTATTGGAAAATAATGGGATTGTGATAGTTCGGTTTGATTTTGGAACCGAAAAAATTGATGGGGTTTCGGCTATAACAAATGGAAATAGGAAGGTTATGTTTATTAACAGCCAAATGCCAGATGATAGAATTCGTTTTTCTATGGCTCATGAATTAGGACATATTGTCATGCACATTGCGAATCCGCCAAAATCAAGCGAAGAAGCAGAAAGAGAAGCGGATGAATTTGCAACAGAGTTCTTAATGCCAGAGCTTGAAATACGCCCGATGTTAGAAAATTTAACAATTTCAACTTTAGCCTCTCTCAAAAGAAGGTGGAGAGTTTCCATGCATGCATTAGTAAGAAGAGCTAAAGATTTGGAAGTTATTAATAGCCAACAATATCGCAATATGCAAATTTATTTTTCAAAGAAAGGGTACACTAAAACAGAACCAATACAATTGCCAATTGAGCAACCTACAATTCTGAAAGAAACATTGCGATTATACAGAGATGAACTTGGTTATTCTGACCAAGATTTGATGAGTATAATGCATATAAACAAAAATGATTTTGTAGAATGGTTTGCACCACACCCTAAAATTATAAGATTTCAACCGATTTTTAATAAAAGAATTTAGAGATAGTGTGTTCTTGGCTATATAATTCAAGAACAAAAATATAGGAGGTTAAGTATATGGCAACGAATCCACCGTCCGGCGACGGACATCGTAATGGGGCAGTGAAAGGACGTTCTCAAACTTTCAATCCCAAGACAGAACAATGGGTAAAACGGGATTCCGAAACGGGTCGTTTTATGGATGTTAAAAAAGATGGTACGCCATTCAAAGGAGTAAGGAAAGAAAAATGATTCCTTAGCAGAAAGTGGAAGTTTGGGGATGACCTAATCTCCACTTTCTGTTTTTACATTGGCTTTATCATCTTTTCAATGAAAGCTATTTCTTCATCGGTCAGATGGTATTTCAAATAAAGTTGTTGGTCTATCTCCAGGATGGATTTACTCCAATCAATGTCGCTTGCTTTTGTGAAATTTTGGAGCGGAACAAACGAATATACTTTACTTGTTGCATGCTGCGTATTCTTCTTTAGTAAAACAAAGAATCGTAAGAATGTTGTTTTAAGGTATTTGATGACATTCATACAATATTGTTTTTGGTCATTGGGAGCAATTACTAAATAGGTTTCACTACAACAGGTTTTTGGTTCACCTAAAAAAGGCTTTCCTATTACAAAATAAGGAAAATCACCTCGTTCCCCATAAGCATAAGAGATATAAACCTTATAGCAGTCTATCCATTTTGAATTTGATTTCACTGTATTTTGTTCAATAAAACCATTATCTGGATAAGCATATATTTTTATCATATTCTCTGTTTGTAGTTTAGAAACATGCACATCGGTTGCAATACCAAAAGGTTTACGAGGACTAACTAAGTTTGAGAAGTTAATATCTTCACTAACTGCTACTTTTCGCAAGATTGATATAGCTTCGTTAAAACGAATAAATGTATTATTACCTTTTTCAAGTAATGGACGCACAAGTTCATTTCGTTTCCCTTGTCTGTTTGTGATGATTTTGCAATTACCCTGATATTTTTTATCATATAGAAAATAGCATATTCCTCCAGATATATCTATTCGAGGAAATACATCCGTTGCATCAAAATAGTCAACAAGTAATGATATTGATCTGTCCCTTAACATCTCATCCCTAAAATCGTCCAATCCTTTTCCTCCAGCATACCAACGTGCAGGCATAATCATGCTAATATACTCTGCTCTTAACTTTTTTGCAATATCCACAAATAGATTGTAAACTGGCTTTGCACTGGCACCAGCTCCTCCATCCATAATCTGATATGGTGGATTGCCAACTATCGCATTGAATTTCATATTGTCATCATCATTAGCTTTCCAGAACGAGCGTCCCTTTGCCATTTTTTCGATAAAGTTCTGGGGCTTGTTCTTGATTTGGTTGATTAAATCCTCGAAATGACGGGTGTTCACTTTGGCTTTGCGGAATCCCACAAGCGTCCGTTTGGTGATGCTTTTTGCCATCGGTGTCTTGCAGACCACGAAAATGTTTTCAGCAACGGTCTTGTCCCATACTGCCTGTTGCTCTTCAAGCGTATCGGCTGAAATGGTGCTGTCCTTTAGGCGTGCGCGGTAAATGCTGTAAGCCATATAGAGCGGATATAAACCCGACTTGGAATTGATTTCAAGGATGCAGCTGTCAGAGGTGAACACTTCCTCAGTCACCTTGCCGTGGTCAATAAAGCGCGGTTCGTTAAGAGTATTTTCGTAATCCTTGTCATAGAAGCAATAACCGCCTAAACAATCGCCCAAGTGCATATTCACCACACGCCACGGGGTAAGCACCGTTTCCTTGTCGGGATTGCGGAACGTGCTGAAAATGTCCATGATGCGCCCGATACGCTCTTCCACACTCAGTTTGTCAGCCGCTTTCGCCATCGCACGGATGCGCTTGCCAGCGGCACGGAAGATGTCCGGGTCATAGTATTTCTTGAAGGCATTGAATTTCTGCTTGCTCACACCTTTGGGCATGAACTCCTCCCAGGAACGCGGGTCTATCTTCTCGGCGAAGTTGTCAATGGTGATTTCCTCGTCCTCATCCTTCAGTTCCGCACCGTAAATGAGCAAGGGCATACGGATGGATATGCCACGGAGTATGGAGATAGCCGCTTCGCGGTTCTTCGTCTTCTTTTTCAGTTCCTCCAGCCTGCACTTCTCCTCCTCGGTCAGTTCCTTCTTAGGCTTTTTCTCCAGCTTTTCCTTTTCCTCGTATTCCTCTCCCGTCAACCCTTGGTTGTTGATGTCCACCTGATTGGTCTTGGGCATAGCCTTGGTCTGACCAATAATCTTTTTCAGGTCATCAAACTCCTGCAACTCCAAATCGCCCAGTTTCAATAACTCATCATTGTAGAGGCTGTTGTCCTCGAATCCGTTGCGCACCACACGCTCCACATAGACCTTCTTCAACTGCTCCAGCATACGAGGTACGTCAAACTTGTCCATGTGCGAGCCTTCGATGGAAATGACCGGGCAGAAGTTGAGGAAGTCGCCCATCGTCTTGCGGTCGTCCTGCGAGGTCTTGCCTGCCTTGGCGGAAATCTTGGCGGTCTCGGCAAGTACTTTCAGCGTGCGGTCGGGCGCGAAGTCGAACACGTAGCACTGCTCTTTCACCCGTCCGTTGATGGTGGCAGGTGTCTGCATGCGGAAGATGGTCTGCATGTAACTTGATGCTGCCGTGTTATACGAGCCGGAAAGCATGAACACGGCTGTCCATGCCGGAACGCTTACGCCCGTGGTCAAGCGTCCGCAGGACAGGGTGATGGTGCGCGTCTGGTCCGGGTCTTTTCCGATAGCCTCATTTACCATCTCAAGCGCACCACGGTTTTCCTCGTCCTCGTCGCCGTCACCCGCCACGTTTACGATGTGGAAATGTTGGAACACGGGATGCCGCTGCAACAATGCGCTCAACGCTTTTGCCTCTTTCACACCCGGCACCATCCACAGCGTATGGCGAAACACATTGCGGTATTCCTCGCTGGCGAAAGGATAACAACTTTCCTTGTCCTCTTTGGTAAGCAGGTTGAGGAAAGCGGAAACGTCACGTTCATGGATAAAGCCTCCGTCTTTGTTCACGCGGAAGAACTCACGGAAATTGAAAGCCACGTCCTCATCAACAAACTCTTTCAGCAAACGTCCGAGGTCGTAAGTGTAGATGTTCATGGCAGGCAACGCCGCATACGGGTTGGGGTCGCCGAAGTGGGTCTTGTCCCATTCCAGCTTGGCACGCTGCTCCATCACGTAGTCCCACGTGTAGATTTCATTCTCCTTGAAATCGTCCAGCAGGTTGAACGGTGTTCCTGACAACCGTAAAACTTTTGTATCCTCCTTGACCAGTTCCGCCATCACCGCCTTGCCTAGTTCGGTCTGCGTCCCCTCGTGCGCTTCGTCCACGATAACCAAGTCCCAAGGTGTGGCGAACACCTCATTGTTCTTGTCGAAGTTGCCGCCGACAAGTTCAGAGCCGCGCAAGTCCTGCATGGAGGCGAAATAGACATAGTGCAGTCCGCCAGCCTTTGCCCTGCGCTCAAGGTTTGCATGGCTTTCACCGTTGTTCTTCGAACCGTAAGCGAAGTCGTTGCGGTCATAGAATATCTTACCGAAGTCCTCGAACCATCCGCTGTCCACCACGGGGCGGTGGGTCAGGATGAGCGTCCGCCTGAAATCCATGTTCTTGACCACCTGCAAGGCGGAGAGTGTCTTGCCGAAACGCATCTTGGCGTTCCAGAGCATCTGGTTGCCTTTCCTGAACTGCCTTTCCGTCTTCTCAATGGCTTCCCGTTGTTCGGGGCGGAACACAATGGGGCTGCATCCGCGTATCACCTCTCCCGGCAAAAGGGATTCCTTGCCCTCCTTGACGGCTGCAATGGCACGCTTTACGACATCAAGCGTGGTGATGAACCACTCGTTAGCCTTGTTCTCCTTGTCGAACACCTTCCTCTTCACGCCGGAACGTTCCAGCACGGCATGCACCTCCTTGTCGTTGAACGAGCGCAAGCCGTTACGGTTGTATAACGTCAGTTCGGTGTGTAACAGTTCGTAGCGTATTCCTGCGGTCTGCGTGTACTGGTTGATGCGCTTTCTTGCCGCCTCGTTCAGCGGCTTGCTGTTCGGTGCCAGCCCGATGACGCTCTCATCGTCACAGGTAGCCTCGCCTATCTTCAGGCAACCTTCGTGTGTAGCATCGTTGATGCGGAACACGTATATCAGCTTCAGTTTAAGGGAAGAAAAGTATTTCATAGGCATTCATTTTAGGAGGTCGATAAAACGGATGCGTTTGCCTTTACGTCCTGTATGTGGGTCTTTGGAGCGCCAGTCCTTTATGAGGCAGTAAGTGCCGTTGTGCCTGTAAATGTTGTCCGTCTTGCATCCCTCGCAAGGTGTGACGACCTTCGTATTTTCCCCGAAAAGTGACATCTCTGTATGCACCTTGTTGTGGCAACTGTCAGGCACGACTCCTTTCAGTCCATCCATCTGCCATACGTTCCACGAAATGATGTAGGCGATGTAGTTGACGGACTTCGCCAACGGGTCTTTTCTGAACTTAGTACGGTAGTATTCAACAAAAGAGGCAAGCATGGATTCACGGGCAATAAGCAGGCTGTCGCCCTGCCATTCGTAGGCATAGAGGCTTTTGTAGGCTTCCTGTGCGGCTTCCAGCCATTCGCCGGAAGTCCCGGTATTTTCGCTGATAACACGCAGTTTGCGGTCAAGCAGTCCGATACGGTCAGAAAGCGGAACAACTGCGCCTGTGGTGGTGTCATAGCGGCTGACGATATAGGGTGCTTCGCCGCAGGTGATTTCAAGACGTGTGTCACGGACATAATCCTTCCATGTCTTTCCTTCGGGGAAAGAAATTCTTTCAAGATTCGTTTTCCAACCGTGTGTACCGTCCTCTGACGTGTATTCTGTATTGAACACGTCTTTCCTGCCGAACCACGCCTCGTCAATCAGGTTGTTCTGCGCGTTGCACACCCATGCAGGGGTGAACACCTCCGCCATGTCGCGGACACGTGCCGACTGGGTGTCCTTGTGCTTCAGGACACGGGGCATGATGACCTGACCGTTGTTACCCGTGATGAGTTCGGGCAATATCGGGTCATGGTAGCCATACCCTTCACCGAGGTGTTCATAGTCGGAAGTCGCCCAGAAAATGTTGCACACGGCATCGCCCCTGCTCGTCGTATGGTCTTTGAGCAGGGTGGACAGCAATCCGGGGGAAGCCTGCAAGATGCTGTTCTCCAATATGTCGGCAGTTTCAGGCACGTTGATACACTTTGGTTAAGGTGTATCTCCTGTCGGGAGAGCATAATACCTGATAATCAAACCGTTTATTTCTCACTTGTAAAACAACAGCCGTTTCAATGCTACTTTAATGCTTGTCTGACGCATTTTTATGGAGTGCAAATTGCCCGTTTTTCACAAAAATGTGTAATTTTGCATCCGATAGTGTATCTCCCGACAGAAGTACCGTCATTGTTCCCAAACAACTTCCGATTACAAGTCTTTCAGGATAAGGTAGTTCGCTTTGTCTATCACCGAACCGTCCAATGACGCAAGGTAGATGCGCGTGGTTTCCTCCGAATCATGTCCCATACCCTCGCTGATTACAGAAATCGGTATGTTCTTGCTTTTGGCGATGCTTGCCCAAGAGTGCCTACTCACGTACATGGTAAGCGGCGCGGCAATGCCGCATAGTCGGGCAATCTCTTTCAGGTACTTGTTGATGCGGAACAGCGTACTCTTGTATTGACTGCGTAGCTTTTTGGAAGGCAGTTTTAGGATGGGGAGCAGGTAATCACCGGAACATCCTGCGGCATATTTCGCCACGGTTTCCTCCATGCATCTTTCCCACCTGATGTGGAGTTGCTGTCCGGTCTTGTGCCTGCGGTAACTCAATATGCCGTTCTTCAGGTCTGACTTCTTCAAATAAGCCATGTCAATGAACGACATTCCACGGGTGTAAAACGAAAAGAGGAACATATCCCTTGCCAGTTCCCAATGCGGCTTTCCCGTCAGGTCAAGTTCCTTGATGCGCCGGATGTCCTTCAGGGATATGGCGCGTTTCACGGTCTTGTCCATTCCCGTATAGACATGCCTGAAGGGATGCTTCTGTACGGTCAACCCCTTTTCCACGGCACGGTTGTAGGTGGCGCGCAGGATACGCATATAGAAAGATACGGTATTCAGGGATGCGTCATTTGTTTTCAGCCATGCCTCGTATTCCATTATCAAGTCCTCATCCATATCGTCCAACTGTATATCCTTGTTCCGCCTGAAACGCATGAAACTGGACAACGCAGACGCATAGGTTTCCGATGTGCGTTCCCTGCTCAGGCGTTTCAGTTGTCCGATGACAGAATCCATGAAATTGAAGAACGATTGCAGGCTTGTTTGTTTTCGATAACCGTCCACAATGGCATCTGCCGAACAGACACCTTTGAGCGTCAGGTCGCGGATGATGTTCTCCAGCCGTAGTACGTCACGGCTGATGTGTTTCTGAATCATACGAAGGTGGTGCTTCCTGTCCGCATCAGCCCATGAAGGAATTGTTACGGACGATGTTCCGGCGTTCCACTCGCTTTCATGTACATGCAGGTCTGCCGTAATTTGGCGGACCGCGCGGTTGTGTATCACCTGATAATATATGCTGCCTTCCCTGCCGTCTGTGGCGGAAGGACGGAATTTCACTTTTACCGATGCCATTCACGTTACTTTTTGTTATTACCATTTATTTGTGTCACTTTCAATTTCTCCTGCATCAGACTGTCCGACAAGGTCTTTAATCCTTTGTCGTAGCCGTCAGCTTCCTGTCGTATCCAGTCAATAGTTTCTTCGTTGCGGTGGATGTCGAACACGTCATTCAGCCAAAGGATATGCTTCGCATTACATCCTCCCCATGAACGGATGACACGGAACTTCAAGGCATCGTCCGCATACTGACGCTTGGATTTCCATAGCTCGATGTTTCCCCAGATGGAAAGGCTGCATACGATGCCCATGCCGACCAAAAGAGAAAACACTTTGCTTGACCGGATGTCAAAGCTATGGCGGTGGATATGTTCCTGTGGCTCGGTATCTCGTTCTTCCGAACTTCGGGCAAACATCTCTTTTAAATCACGTAACAGATGCAGAATCCTGTTCGATGCGTAAACCTCCGCTTCCGCAAATTTGGTCAGCATGGCTTTGGTCTGTGCCTGATGCTCTTTTGCGGAACTGTCAAACAGCTCCTTTACGGCTGTCAAATCCACCGCTGGAGGCAGTCCGCTTGCTTGGTCATTTGCTACTTTTGAAGCGTTCTCCAATTTCCCGTTGATACCTTTGAGATCATTCTTAATACCCTCGAAAAGTGCATATACTTCGTTATTATCCATATTCAGAATCTTATTTTACGTTGTTTCTTTTTCTTGTTCTTACGTTTTAACTCTTCCTCAAAATAGTTCTCATCTGCCTGAGCATTTGTATTGTCCGGCATGAAAAGACCTATTGAGCTGCTGTACAAATCATCACTGCCTCTTGGTTCAAACTGTGATGTCTGTAACATCGGTTGTTCCTTGTCTATTGCTTGGTCGGACATTACCCTTTGTCGTTCATTGTAGCGGTTGGTGTTCAACGCCGCATCAATTTTGGAATAGCTGAACCGC
>ENA-OPIO01000044-OPIO01000044.1-human-gut-metagenome-genome-assembly--contig:-NODE-44-length-45727-cov-8.964771_pt1 | contig 45727 bp, 41 predicted proteins | sample MGYA00241395_ERZ501636 | MGnify/ENA primary metagenome ERZ501636 (study PRJEB25962, sample SAMEA2042198) | human gut metagenome | biome: human gut; feature: human-associated habitat; material: faeces... | reverse complement strand
TTTGAGCGGATTGCAAATCCTTATATTACTTTTCGGCGGATTGCAAATCCGCCAAAACATATTACCGACAGCCTGACTTGCAGCAGGACATAAACGGAATGACCTTCAACAACCATCCAACAGATTTGCGGATGAACCACATTAAGCAGACAAAGGACAAGATACGAGCCGACAGGCAACGAAACCGCAAGCCTCGCCGCACCTTCTACGCACGGCTTTGCAACCAATTGAAAACCAGCAGGTTACAAACACCGCTGCAAAAGACCGCAAATCGCCTTGCAAAAGACGGCCTTTAGCAGTGCTAAAGGCCGCCTTTGACAAGGCCAAAGGCCACCTTTCGCATCGGCTACACTCACTACCCTACTCCCCATGAGCCTTGTTTTTTACCGAAAAGTACGGTAAAACATTGGCCTTATGGAAAAAAAATCTTAAATTTGTCGCCTAAAAATAAAACGAAGAAAACACGATGAACACGGCTGAAGCATCATTCCGCTTGCTCCGCTTCATACTAAGACTGCTGGCACACACTCCGTTCCGTGTGCTTTACGCCTTGTCCGACGGCATGTTCTACATGCTGTATTACGTCGTCCGCTACCGGCGGAAGGTGGTAAGGCGCAACCTTACCGAGTCTTTTCCCGACAAGACCTTGCACGAAATAAAGCATACGGAAAAGGCGTTCTACCGCTTTTTCATGGACATGATGCTCGAAACCTGCAAGCTGGCTACCATATCTCCCGATGGAATCAGGCGGCGCATGGCCTTCAAGAACATTGAGGAAGTCAACGCTACGCTGCGCAGCGGCAAGTCGGTAGCCGTATATTTAGGGCACTACGGCAACTGGGAATGGGTTTCGTCAATGCCGCTGTGGCTGGAAAAAGGCACTATCGGCGCACAAATATACCACAAACTAAGCAATCCCAACATGGACCGCCTGATGCTGCACATACGCGAACGCATGGGCGCGGTGAGCGTAGAGATGCACAAGACGGCACGGTATGCCACGGAGCTGGCCGCCGCAGGCAAGGTATGCACCATCGGCTTCATAGCCGACCAGTCGCCCAGGAAAAGGGACTCGCACCATTACCTGCACTTCCTCAACCACTACGTACCGGCTCTGACAGGCACGGAGAAAATCATAAAGCACTACGGATTTGAAGCCTTTTACCTCGACGTTAAGCGTACAAGGCGCGGGTTCTACACGGCGGAGTTTATCAGGATGCACGACAATCCGCGCACGATGCCCGACTTCGAGCTGACAGACCTTTACTTCCAATACCTTGAACGGGCCGTCAACCGCCAGCCCGAACTGTACCTGTGGTCGCACAAACGTTTCAGAAGAGCCAAGAAGGAAGCATGAGGCTCTGCAAAATTACATATTGACCGATAAAGAAGCTATCACAATACTATGGATATAGATTTTGTAATAACATGGGTTGACATGGACGACCCCAAGTGGCAGGCCGACTTCGCCAAGTATTCCGGCAACAAGGGCAACACCAAGAACGGAGTGTCCAAAGCCCGCTTCCGCGACTACGGCTTCCTGAAATACTGGTTCAGGGGCGTGGAGAAGTTCGCCCCCTGGGTGCGTAAAATCCATTTCATCACGTGCGGACAGAAGCCGGAATGGCTTGACGAGGGCAACCCCAAAATCAATCTGGTAAGCCACAAGGACTATATCCCGGAGCAGTTCCTGCCTACATTCAACTCGGTAGTGATAGAATACTACCTTCACAAAATACCCGGCCTGGCCGAGCACTTCGTCTATTTCAACGACGACTTCTATCTGATAAACCATACCGGGCAAGACCGCTTCTTCCGCAACGGCCTGCCATGCGACATATCCGTGTTCCAGTACAACCCCTCGTGGTCGCAATGGTACAAGACACTGCTCAACAGCATAAAAATCATCAACCGCCACTTCGACAAGAAGGAGGTGATGGAGCGGTGGCACGACAAGTGGTTCTGCAAGGACTACGGCTCGAAGGCACGCCTCAACTACCTGCTGAAGCCTTACGGCAAGTTCGTCACCCTGCGCACTCCGCACAACGCCCAGCCCTACCTCAAGTCGACGTTCGAAGAGGTATGGAACGCCGCCGGAGACGAACTCACCAAGGCATCGGCCAACAAGTTCCGCGCATACACCGACTATACGCCCGAGCTTTTCCGCACATGGCAAATCTGCCGCGGCAACTTCGAACCGTACAACACATACCGCGACACCAAGATGTTCCCCCTGATGCTGCGCCCGAAGCAGGCCGTCAAGGCCATACACGACCAGGCGTACAAGCTCGTTTGCCTCAACGACAACGTACACATACGCAACTATGCGCAGGTGATGGAGAACATACGCAACGCCTTCGAGCACATATTGCCCGAGAAATCAAGTTTCGAGAAGTAAGCATACGGTCATGCAGTTATACGGTTTTACGGTCATGCGGACGGGTTGTCTAAAACAGCAAAGCCATAAGACCGTAAACCCCCATAACCCGACAACCGCAAAACCGTATACCCCAATAACCGCAAAACCTCATAACCGCACCCAATGAAAAAGGTCTATGCCGAGATAATAGCCGGGATTATTCCCTTCAAAATGGCGCGAAACCGCTGGCGCGGAATACTGCGCTACGGACCGCTCAACGCGCTGAAACTGATGTACAGGCTGCACCGCGACCACACGAAGCCCACGCATTACCTGGCCGTCTGCGCCATAGCGAAGAACGAAGGACCGTATTTCAAGGAATGGATAGAATGGCACAGGAGCAAGGGGGTGGACAAATTCTACATCTACGACAACGAAAGCACCGACTGTACGAAGGAAGTGCTTGCGCCATACATCGAGGAGGGACTGGTGGAATACAACTACTTCCCCGGCCACCACGTGCAGCTCGCCGCCTACGACGCCTGCTTCGACAAGCACAGGCTTGACACACGGTGGCTCGCCCTCATAGACCTTGACGAGTTCATAGTGCCCGTCAAGGACAAGACAATACCCGACTTCCTGCGCCGCTTCGAGGCTTTTCCCGTGGTGGAAATCAACTGGCTGGTCTACGGCAGCGGTGGAGCGAAGAAGAAAACTCCGGGAACGATGATGGAGAGGTTCAAACGCCACTCGCAGCCCGGCCACATACTCAACCGCCATGTTAAAAGCATCGTAGACCCGAGGCGCGTATTCAACATGATAGGATGCCACGAGGCGGCACGCATATCAGGCCGCGCCGCCGACTCTCACGGCTGCCCGATAAGAAAGAACTTCCGCGAACGCGAGCCTCAACAGGACATCATCCGCATTAACCACTACGCCGTAAGGTCATACGAGGAGTTTGTGGAGAAGCAGGCGCGGGGCCGCGCCGCAGGCCGGACAAAGGAGCTGAAAATCGACTACTTCCACCGGTTCGACCTTAACGACATCGAGGAAAACTAACCGGCTACTTCTCGAACGCCGACTTTTCAGGGAAGCGGCGGCTCAGGAAATCGGCCATCCGCCTGCGGTCATTGTCGCTTGCGAACTCCGAATCGTTCATGCAGAACAGCATTGGATTGCACTTCTCAAACTTCACATAATTGCTTTCCCTGTGTATGTGCAGCCTGAACGATGTCTTCTGCGTGACATAATGCAGGTGCGCCCGTTTCTCGGCCAACGCCACGTATGCGTAAATGTTACGCTGGATGTCGTTCGCACTGCGCACATGATTAGGCCATGTAACCTCAAACTCCTTCTTGAACATCTGCTCAACGTGCTCGCAATCGCTCTTCAGATAGGCATCGATGTTATGGTGTGTCTTGCCTCCGTAATAAACACCGAACTTCTTTTCAGCCAACTCCGCGGCGTTCTGTATGATTTGCAGGTAATTGCTTAGCCGCTTCTTCTGTATCTTCTGCTTGAACCATAATGTGAATTTCCTGAACGGCCTGCGGGTGAACCGTATTATTGGCAGGCCGTCCGAAGCGAAAAAGTCGCCCGGCTTCACCGGCCTGTTGATAAACATGTCGTCGTTGGCAAACAAAAAATGCTCTGAAAGTCCTGGGATTTTACACAGGAAATGTTCTATTACCGTGGAATTGAAGCACGGCAGGCAGACTTCGGGCATGATGTCCTTATGGTCTACGATACAGACTTTGGGGTTTGAAGTGTCAAGCCATGCAGGTGTCTGTTCGTCCGTAACGATGTAGATTTTATGCAGCCACGGGGCATACTTCTCCACCGAACGCAGGCTGTACTTCAGCTCGTCGTTGTTGGCATAGCGGCCTTCACAGTTAACGCCGGGCTGCTTTTCCGTCCTTCCTATGCAGGCGTTACGCTTTGCCTGCCACCGTGGGTCGCTGCCGTCGACCCAAAGATATACCAAATCTATATCCATATCGCCTTATCGACTTTTACCAATTTCAATTAAAAATATCACCGACGGGTCACTTCTCAAACTCCGACTTGTCGGGGAAACGCCGTTTCAGAAACTCCGTAACCTTCCTCCTGTCGTCGTCAGTCGCGTATTCCGAGTCGTTCATACAGAACAGCATGGGGTTGTATTCTTCCAACATATTGTAATGCTTCATGTTCTGTATGTGGAAGCGGAACGACGTCTTGCGGTCTACATAGACTGGATGGCAACGCTTTTCGGCCATCGCCACGTATGCGTAAAGGCTGCGCTGGATGTCGTTTTCACTGCGCACATGGTTGCCCAAGGTTGGCTCTATCTCCTCCTTGAACATCTCTTCTATGCGCTGATAGTCGCTTTTCAGGTAAGCGTCTATGTTGTGATGGGTCTTGCATCCGTAAAAAACGCCGTACTCCCTTTCAACCAGCTTCGCAGCGTTATATACAATCTGCACGTAATTCTTGAACTGTATGCCAAGCAGCTTTTTCTTGAACTGCAAGTAGAAGTTTCTCAAGCCGCTGTGGTTGAGCCTGATTATCGGCAGGCCGTCGTCGGCAAAAAAGAAGCCGGGAGCAAGCGGCCTATTGATTAGCATGTCATCGTTAGCAAAGAGAAAATGCTCCGACAAGCCCGGAATTTTCCAAAGAAAGTGCTCTATAACGGTAGCGTTGAAACACGGAAGGCACACCTCCGGCATTATTTCCTTATGGTCAACAACCTTGACTTTCGGGTTCGAAGTGTCAAGCCATTCAGGTGTCTGGCTGTCAGTAACAATAAAAACCTTACGCACCCACGGGGCATACATGCCAACCGAACGAAGGCTGTATTTCAGCTCGTCGTTGTCGGCGTAGCGGCCTTTACAGTTTACCGTAGACTTCTCTTCCGTCTTCCCTATGCAGGCGTTATGCTTTGCCAGCCACTTTGGGTCGCTTCCGTCAACCCAAAGATATACCAAGTCAATGTCCATCCTATTATCTGAAAATATGAATTTTACAATCTCCTATTTCTCAAATTCCGACTTGTCGGGAAATCTCCGTTCCAAATACGCCTTGGCCATGGCCCTGCCTTTATCAGTTACATACTGCGAGTCATTCATACAGAAGAACGTAGGGCGATACTTGTCGAGCCTTACGTAATACCGCTCCTTGTGTATTTTCACATACATAGACTCTTTGTCTGTGACATAACGCAACTTTCCGCGCTTTTCGGCCAAGGATGCATACGACATTACGCTACGGTGAACATCGTTGTCATTGCGCACCCTGTTCCCATTATTGGATGCGAACTCCTCACGGAATACATCCTCCACCATCCTTTTGTAATCACTCTTCAAGAACGAATCGACATTGTGATGGGGTATTCCGGTGTAATACTTCCCGTACCTGCAGTTCACCAGCTGCGAAGAACGGACCAGCATTGTCCTGTAATTGCTCAAATGCTTGTTACGCACCTTCTCGCGGAAAGCCCAGCGGAAATCCCTAAAAAACATACGGTTGAACCGTACAATGGGAAAACCCTCACGTGTAAAGAAATCGTCAGGAGTCACCTCCTTGTTAATATACATGTCATCGTTGGCATATAGAAAATGCTCCGCCAATCCCGGGATTTTATACAAGAAATGTTCAATCAGGCTGGAATTGAAGCAGGGCAGGCTTTCCGCCGGCATTATCTCGGCATGGTCTACTATCCTGACTTTCGGGTTCGAAGTGTCAAGCCAAGCAGGCACTTGATTGTCAGTAACGATGAAAACCTTTCTCACCCACGGAGCGTACATCGCGATTGAGCGCAAGCTGTATTTCAGTTCATCATTATTGGCATAACGGTTTTTGCCGTTCAGTTCGGCGTCACGTGACAAATTTCCGCAAAAAGCATCGTGTTTTGCCTGCCATTTCGGGTCATTTCCGTCAACCCAAAGATATACCAAGTCAATATCCATACGCATTTTATTCATATATCAAGTGTTGCAAAGATAATACGAAAAAGCGAAATACTGAGAAAAATCCAATGGAAAATAATTGATTTGCAATGTTTTCACATACATAGAGCTGACGCCCTGACGTACAATAAGATACAACCGGAAAGACAATATGCGGCTTATCGGTATGCAAAACACGGTCTTTCACCTCACAAAAGGCCATATATTGCAACGCCAAAGACGGCCTTTCGCAAACGTGTCGGTAACCCTTTGGATTTCAAGAGCTTGGGAAAAGGCGAGTTTCAGCCGTCCAAGCCCGCAGTACCAGCCGTCGGCCCCGCGGCTTTTGGGGTACATCCGCAGTTCAAGCGTAAAGACCGTATCATCATAGGGCATCGAAGAGCGATTGGGGGATGAAAGAACCGGCATAAGCCAAGCCTCGTTTTGCTTTTACAATGGCTTGGCTTATGCCAGACTGGCGTATAAAAAGAATTTAGCGTCAGAACTCGCTGGTGAAGTGGAAGCGTATGTGCTTGAAGTCCTGCTGCGCCATCTGGAGCACATAACCGCTGTCGGCAAGGAACACGTCGCGGCCGTCCTTGTCCTTTGCCATGTACTGATACTTGCGTTTCTTAAACTGCTCAAGCTCCACAGGGTCGTCAGAGTCTATCCAGCAAGCCTTGTACAGATGCACCGGTTCCCAACGGCACTTGGCTCCGTACTCGTTTTCGAGGCGGTACTGTATCACCTCAAACTGAAGCTGACCTACCGTTCCGATGATTTTTCGGCCGTTAAACTGGTTGACAAACATCTGCGCCACGCCCTCGTCCATAAGCTGGTCGATGCCCTTTGCCAGCTGCTTCGACTTCATGGGGTCGTCGTTCTCAATGTACTTAAACATCTCCGGCGAAAACGACGGCAGACCGCGGAAGTGCAGCTGCTCGCCGTCGGTGAGCGTGTCGCCGATTTTAAAGATGCCGTTATCGGGCAAACCCACTATGTCGCCGGGCCAAGCTTCGTCAATGGTACTCTTGCGCTGCGCCATGAATTGCGTAGGAGAAGAGAAGCGGACGGTCTTGCCAAGACGCACGTGCAGGTAAGGATGGTTGCGCTCGAAACGTCCGCTGCACACCTTGCAGAAGGCGATACACGAGCGGTGGTTGGGGTCAATGTTGGCCGTTATCTTGAATATGAAGCCCGTAAACTTAGGCTCTTCCGGCTCAACCATACGTTCCTCGGCCTTCGTAGGACGGGGACTTGGGGCTATTTCGACAAAGCAATTAAGCAGTTCCTGCACTCCGAAGTTGTTTAGCGCACTGCCGAAAAATACCGGGGCAACCTCTGCCGAACGGTAATCTTCAACGTTGAACTCAGGGTAAACACCGTCAACCAGCTCAAGGTCTTCACGCAGTTTGGCTGCGTCAGCCTCACCGACACGGCGGTCGAGCTCGTCGCTTGAGATGTCAACCTCGACTTTCTCCGTAACGCGCTGCTTGTCAGGTGTGAACAAATCAAGCTTCTGCTCATAGATATTGTACACGCCCTTAAACTTGGCTCCTTGATTGATGGGCCACGACAGGGGGCGCACCTTTATTTCAAGCTCCTGCTCAAGCTCGTCAAGCAGGTCGAAGGGGTCGCGCCCTTCACGGTCCATCTTGTTGATGAATATGATTACCGGCGTGTTGCGCATACGGCATACGTTCATAAGCTTGCGTGTCTGCGCCTCCACACCCTTGGCTCCGTCAACCACGATAATGGCCGAATCAACGGCGGTAAGCGTGCGGTATGTGTCTTCGGCGAAGTCTTGGTGACCCGGCGTGTCAAGTATGTTGACCTTGTAACCCTCATAGTCGAACTCCATGACCGAGGTTGACACGGATATTCCACGCTGCTTTTCAATGTCCATCCAGTCAGACGTGGCAGTCTTGCGGATTTTGTTGTTCTTCACCGCACCTGCCACCTGGATTTGCCCTCCGAAAAGCAAAAACTTCTCGGTAAGCGTTGTTTTTCCCGCGTCAGGGTGTGATATTATGGCGAACGTGCGCCGTCTTGCTATTTCCTTGTTCATTTGGTTATTCTTTGTCTGCTAACAAATTGATGCACTCCACCAGGCTTTCTTCCCAATAGGGAATGTCCAAGCCGTAGGTTTCCTTTATCTTGGTTTTATCCAATACGCTGTATGCAGGGCGTTTTGCAGGCGTGGGGTATTCGGCCGTGTGCAGCGGCTTCACGCGGCATGACGTTATGCCGGCTATGCGGTGTATGGCCTTCGTAAAGTCATACCAGCTGCACACACCTTCGTTTGAGAAATGATATACGCCCGGCTTAACGCCTTTGTCTATGGCCGTCATTATCGCCACGGCAAGGTCGCGAGCGTAAGTCGGAGTACCGATTTGGTCGAATATAACACCAAGTTCAGACTTCTCCTTGCCAAGGCGCAGCATGGTCTTGACGAAATTACCGCCGAACGGGGAATAAAGCCATGCCGTGCGTATAATCATCACACGCTTGCAGAACTTGCCGACGGCAAGCTCTCCGGCAAGCTTCGTGCTGCCGTAGACGCTGTTAGGACAAGGAGTGTCGGTCTCGACATAAGGTGTATGCTTCGTTCCGTCAAATACATAATCGGTGGAAACATGCACCATCCAGCCGCCACGCGCCTCGACCGCAGCCGCAAGATACGCCGGAGCCTCGGTATTGAGGGCGGTGCAAAGCTGCTTGTCGGATTCTGCCTTGTCAACGGCAGTGTATGCCGCACAGTTTATAATGCCGTCTATGGCATGGGTTTTGACAAAATCGTCCACGGCTGTCTGGTTGGTAATATCCAGTTCGTCCCTGTCTGTGTTGAAATAAGTGTGCTGTCCGTAATTCTCTTCAAGCAGCCTAATCTCGCTGCCCAGCTGGCCGTTGCAGCCTGTAACAAGTATGTTCATTTTATTTGTGGTTATGAGGTTTTACGGTTATTCGGTCTTACGGTTATGATTTTGCAGCTGCCGGCTTGAGACTACATTGAAATCAACATAACCTTAAACCACATGACCGCACAACCGTAAAACCGTATGTTCAATCAAATTCAAGCGGTTCTTCTTTGTCTTTCAGGTAATAATCTGAAAGCATCCCGACAAAAGTGCTGATTTCTTTGATAGCGTGTTCAGTGTCGGGACTTATCTTTTTCTTCTGCAAACGCAGCATCATCACGCCGTAAAGGGCGTTGAAGCAAGTCTCTATCTCGTTCTCTTCATTGTCTGCCCCACGCTTGCGCAGCTCCACGATGAAAGGCAGCACCTTGTAATATTCGCTGTTGTAAAACGGATATTTGGTGCTTTGCAGAAGCTGTGCGTTAAGCTCCACAAGCTGCTGCATTACTATTTTGTTGATTTGCAGATGCCCTTTCTCGCGGCATCCTTCCTGATTTATCATCCTCACAAGGTTGCCGTACCAGTCTGTCATGTCCTCTTTCTGCTCGTCGGTATAGTCAAACTTGTCTATATACTCGCGGCGGATGCGCCCCAAGTTACAGCCGTAAGCGCGTATAAGGTCCTCTACCTGCCACATATATAACAGGTATTCGGCTATGCTTTTCTTTCTTAATTCCTGTGATATGAACATTGATGCTTTGATTATATGGCATGAGGTTGTGAGGTCGTAAGGCCGTTGTTGACGTTCGTTGATGCCGTATGACCTTAAAACCGCAAGACCTTAAAAACCGTACTTAATAATGAAACGTATAAAGATTGAACACCGTGCCTACAAGCACAATCAGTGAAAAAATCATGACAATGCTGCCGATGATTTTATTTATTATTACGATGCTGCTGTTGTCGAATTTCCCCCTTACCTTGTCTATCAGCCACGTCAGCCCGAACCACCACAGCAACGCTCCGCAGATAATGCTGAAATAGCCCACACACATGTGCAAAGGATGCTTTGGAATGACAAAGGCAAACTGGGCAAACGTTGCCATGAAAAGGAATATTATCAACGGATTGGAGAACGTAACAAGGAACGCCGTCACCCCGTTGTGTATCAGCGTACCTTTCTTTTTTCCGCTTACGTGTATCTTCTTGGTTGGGTCTGAACGGTAACAATATATCCCGAAAGCCATCAGCATTATGCTTCCCGTTATCTGCAAGATAAAACGGTTCTGATTATTGTTTATTAAATCCATGACAAAGCTCATGCCGAAACCCGTTATCAGCGCATAAATGAAGTCGCTGACCGTCGCACCAATCCCCGTAACAAAGCCATACCAGCGGCCTTTGTTCAATGTGCGCTGTATGCAAAGCACACCAACAGGTCCCATAGGCGCTGACGCCACAACGCCAATGAGCATCCCTTTGAAAATCCAGTCGAGTATGTCTAAATGAAATTGAAACGGCATAACGCGTGCAAAATTGCTAATTTTTTACGAAAGAAACAAATTTTGCCGACAAAACTTTGCCGTATATGAGATTTTTGATACCTTTGCAATCATTCGGCAGACACGCTGTGATTATACCTTAAATTCATAGGGAAGCGAAATTTGTCTGCCACAAGTTTGAATTGTATTCACATCAAATTTTTCAATATCATGATATCACAACCATTAAAGCCATACGTCATCGGACTTGACCTTGGCGGTACAAACTCCGTGTTCGGCGTAGTAGACAGCCGTGGAGACATCAAAGCCACAACGGCGATAAAAACACAAGCGTATTCAACCGTGGAAGATTATGTCGATGCCTCAATCGAAGCATTGCAGATTGTTATCGACCAGGTAGGCGGCATAGACAAGATAAAAGCCATGGGCGTAGGCGCGCCTAACGCCAACTACTACAAGGGTACGATTGAATACGCCCCGAATATCGTCTGGGCACATGAGTGTGTCGTACCACTGGCCGACATGTTCAGCCAAAAGCTCGGCATACCCGTAGCCATAACCAACGACGCCAACGCCGCCGCAATAGGCGAGATGGCATACGGCGTGGCGCGCGGAATGAAAAACTTTATCGTGCTTACCCTCGGCACAGGCGTAGGTTCCGGCATTGTAATCAACGGCCAACTTGTTTACGGAAGCGACGGTTTCGCCGGCGAGTTGGGACATGTCATCATGCGCCGCGAGAACGGACGCGCCTGCGGATGCGGCCGTACTGGATGCCTTGAAGCATACTGCTCGGCTACTGGAGTTGCACGCACGGCACGCGAATTCCTTGCAACTACTGACATGCCGTCAGTGCTGCGCGAGCTTGAACCCGAAAAAATAACATCACTCGACGTATCCATCGCCGCAGGAAAAGGCGACGAACTGGCAAAGAAAGTTTACGACTTCACCGGTGAGATGCTTGGTGAGGCGTGCGCGGATTTCGCAGCATTCTCATCGCCGGAGGCATTTATATTCTTCGGCGGACTGACAAAAGCCGGCGACCTGATAATGGAACCGATAAAGAAGAGCTACCGCGAGCACGCCCTCAACCTGTTCAAGGACAAGCCACAGTTCCTTGTCAGCGGCCTTGACGGCTCGTCGGCCGCCGTTCTCGGAGCAAGTGCAATTGGCTGGGACATACAAGAATAGAACAAAAACAAAGCGGCGGATGAAAAACATCATCCGCCGCTTTGCTTTTGCACAGCCGCAATCCAATCCCAAACAAAATGTCAAGGCTCGGTAAAAACAAGCCGAACAGTTATTACCCTTGCGTCAAACGCATTATATTCCCTTATATTACCCAAACCTGGTACCACATCCGTAGAAGTTGAACCTGGCTTGTAGCTTGTTATCTTGCAAGATGAAGCATCGTCACTGAAGCATCCTCCGCAAATGACACCGTCAACATAAGCAACATCGTTTATTTTGTCGTTGCACACTTCACCATAGTTTCCACTCATGTCATATAAGCCGAGTTCATTGGGCTTTTTCAAGGAAAAAAAGTGCACATAGTCTTGACTATTACCCTCATACCATGCAACTTCGTCAATATCGTCGCTTCCGCTGTAAGCATATCCTTTGCTCTTATTTACCGTCACTCAGGTAAATTTCGGAAATGCTTGCATCCGAAAAGAAATAAACACCTATTTCCCTCATCGCCGAATACGGCATGTCAACTTCGCCGATTGACGGAGAGGCAAACACTGCAGAACCTATTAATGTCACTCCATCTTTCACGACTACGCAATTGACGCCGTGTCCGTCCTGCCTGCCCCACGGCCTACACAGATACACATTGTAACAATAAACAGGCACGAACCGTACATTTTGTCAAATCAAAAATGTACACGCAAACAGCCAAACCAGGCATGGTGCCACGGCATAAAACACCCGGCGTAACGCAAAAAGCGCCATGCCACATGATAAAACACGGCCTTTCACATCACAAAAGACCGTGTATTGCATTGTCGTCTATGGTGTTTGGGCGGACGAAAAACATGTAAAAACAATGCAATATGCCGTATTTTACCTCACAAACAGAATGCGATAATTGCACATTTTCGCAGAATACAGCGCAACATACTGTATGACAGATATATACAAATGCACACAAAACCTGCAATATTTCCAACAAAATATTTTATTGTTCAGAATATTACATTCTCAAAGCCTCAACAAAATTCAAGATGACACATGTTTGAACAAAATAACGACAAATGTTTATTTATACACACAACGTTTAGGGCACTATGGCATACACTGCTTATTGCGACGCTAATTACCGCAATGCCAGCATGGGCCTCGCCCGTCGCACTATCCCCATTTTTATGAAAAATCACACGCAAAAAAGCCGCCGTGTCGTTTTTTTGCGTATATTTGCCACACTCTTTCACGGTGCAGACAGCGCCGCAATATATAAAAAGCAAATTTGACAAACAATGAACATTCAGGACGACATCAAGAAAGCAGTGGAAGTAATGCGCCAAGGCGGCGTGATACTCTACCCTACCGACACGGTATGGGGCATAGGCTGCGACGCTACCAACGCAGAGGCCGTGGCGAAAGTGTACAAGATAAAGCGCCGCGACGACTCCAAAGCGCTAATCTGCCTCGTTGACTCTGACGTAAGACTGCAACGCTACATAAGAAACGCGCCCGAAGTGGCATGGCAGGTTATGGAGCTGGCAACCAAGCCAACGACCGTAATATTCGACAATGCGGTCAACCTTGCGCCAAACCTTATCGCCGAAGACGGCAGCATAGCCATGCGCATAACGCAGGAGCCTTTCTCCAAAGAGCTGTGCTACCGCTTCCAGAAACCGATAGTATCGACAAGCGCGAACATAAGCGGCGAGCCTGCCGCTGAAAACTACAAGGACATTTCAGCCGAGCTGCTGGACGCCGTTGACTACGTATGCTACAGCCGCCGGCAGGAAAAGAAGCCGCACACACCGTCGAGCATCATCAGGATAAAGGCCGACGGACAAGTTGAGATAATCAGGAAATAATAGCCGCACGCCCCGGCACGACCTGCATTATACGGCCGACACAAGCGTTTACCCGCATCAAGGACATAATAAAAACACTTACTCATAACAACCGATAGACATAAAGTGAGCCAAACAAGCACAGAAAAAGAAATAGCGCATGACGGACTTACGTTCATGCAACGCGTGATAAAGTTACGCGAACAATACGTCACCGACCGCCAGTTTACACTGATACTTAGTTTCCTTGTCGGCCTGTTCGCCGCCGTGGCGGCATTCATCTTGCACTGGCTCATCGAAGAAATAGCCCATCTGCTCACATCGCGTTTTGACACCAACACGTTCAACTGGCTATACCTTATCTATCCGGTAATCGGCATTTACATCACATCCCTGTTCGTGCGTTACATCGTGAAAGACGAAATCAGCCACGGTATAACGCGCATCCTCTACGCCATAAGCAGCAAGCGCAGCCGCCTGAAGGGGCACAACTGCTGGAGCAGCGTCATGGCTTCGGCCATAACCATCGGCTTCGGCGGCAGCGTGGGAGCCGAGGCGCCCATCGTGCTTACAGGCTCGGCCATTGGCAGCAACCTCGGCCAGCTGTTCAAGATGGACAACAAGACGCTGATGCTGCTCGTGGGCTGCGGCGCGGCCGCGGCCATAGCAGGCATATTCAAGGCCCCCATCGCCGGACTGGTGTTCACGCTCGAGGTGCTGATGATTGACCTTACAATGGCTTCCCTGCTGCCTATCCTCATCTCAAGCGTCACGGCCACGTGCTTCACCTACATCTTCACGGGCAGCGACTCGCTGTTCGTATTCACCCTCGACAACCCTTGGCCCGTTGAGCGCATACCGGCCAACATACTGCTGGGCGTATTCGGCGGCTTCGTTAGCCTTTACTTCATACGCACCATGACGGCCTGCGAAGGCGTCTTCGCACGGCTCAAGGACAAGCCGATAGCCAAGCTGCTGCTCGGCGCGCTCGTGCTAAGTCCGCTCATTTTCCTCTTCCCCTCACTCTACGGCGAAGGCTACGGCAGCATCAACATACTGCTAAGCAGCAAGACCGAGGCAGACTGGGACGCGCTGCTTCACAACTCTCCTTTCTACGGGCAGGGCACGCTGCTCCTGCCCTACGTCGGACTGGTGCTGCTGACAAAGGTGTTCGCCACGTCGGCCACCAACGGTGGAGGCGGCTGCGGCGGTACGTTCGCGCCGTCGCTGTTCATTGGCGCGTTCGCCGGTTTCTTCTTTGCAAGAGTGTGGAACATGTATGAAATAGGTGTTTACCTGCCCGAAAAGAACTTCGCCCTTCTCGGCATGGCCGCCGTAATGGCCGGAGTGATGCACGCTCCGCTTACCGGCATATTCCTCATCGCCGAAATAACGGGCGGATACCAGATGTTCATACCGCTAATGATAGTGAGCATCTGCTCTTACCTTACCATTATAATATTCGAGCCCCACAGCATCTACGGTATGCGACTGGCACGCCAGGGCAAGCTCATAACTCACCACACCGACCGCGCCGTGCTCACCCTGATGAGCCTCGACAGCGTAATCGACAAGAGCTACACCGCCGTAAGTCCCGACAAGGACCTTGCCTCGCTCGTACACGCCATAAGCAAGAGCCACAAGAACATACTGCCCGTGCTCGACGACGCGGGCAACCTGCTTGGCGAAATAGACATAACCAAGCTGCGCCACATCGTCTTCCGCACCGAGCTTTACCACCACTTCCACGTGCGCCAGCTGATGTCGCAGCCCGAGGCCGTGCTCTCCGTCAACGACACCATGGAGGAAGTGATGCGGCGGTTTGACACCACCGACTCGTCCATGCTGCCCGTGCTCGACGGCGACGGCCACCTGTACGGCTACATATCGCGCACCCACATGTACGCCATGTACCGCAAGATGGTGGCCGACCTGTCGGAAGACTGACGTTTTTAAGTTGACAAGCAGACAAGGGACAAGCAGACAAGTAGATTTGCATCTTTGCAAATCAAATATCGAGAAATGATAAATACAAAAGAGTTTACACGCGAAGTCTACTCTGTCGTTGCGTCAATCCCACGCGGCAGGGTGCTTACTTACGGACAGGTTGCTTGGCTTACAGGCCATCCCTACCACTCGCGCCTTGTAGGCCGGGTGCTCCACGGCGCAACAAAGGAGCTAAACCTGCCATGCCACCGCGTTGTGAACAGCCAAGGGCGCACCGCCCCTTGCTGGCCGGAACAGACTATATTACTACGCGCAGAAGGCGTAACCTTCAAACGGAACGGATGCGTAGACTTAAAGAAATTTCAATTAAGAATTAAGAGTTAAGAATTAAGAAAATATGCTGTGTTGGTAATTTTCTTAATTCTTAACTCTTAATTCTTAACTCAATACATCTTCCCTTCTCCCCAAACGATGTCAGGATAGGCGGCTTTCAGCTCCTCGACGCTGCGCTCTATGCCGCTGCCGCCCGACGTGGCGAACGGCAGCACGCGCTTACCTCGCAGGTCGTGGCTCTCGATGAACGTGTTGATGATACGCGGAGCCACGCCCCACCAAATCGGGTAGCCAAGGTAAACGGTGTCGTAACTGCCGATGTCGGCCTTCTTTGCCTTCAACGCCGGGCGGCTCTTAGGGTCGTTCATCTCCACCGACGAGCGCGACTGCTTGTCGTTCCAGTCCAAGTCCGCCGCCGTGTAAGGCTGCGCAGGGGCGATTTCGTACAGCTCGCCGCCCGTCTCCTTGGCGATTTGCTGCGCGGCGCGAGCCGTTGTTCCCGTGGCCGAGAAGTAAGCCACGAGCGTCTTGCCCTTGGCCTCCACCTTGCCTTCGGCCTTCTGCTGTCCGCCCTGCCGGCAGGCGCAGATGTTAGTACACACTGCAATGGCGGCCACAAAAGTAAACAAAGTCCTGATTGTCTTCATAACATTTTCATTTTAACACATTGCAAATGTAGCGCAAAAAAGCCATACGGCACATAAACAAACAACCGAAGTTTATACCAATTTTACAGATTATATTTGCCAGTTCCACCTGTTACGCTAATCTTACTGTAAAATTGTGAGCCACGTTTTACAGCGTAGCTCACTACCTATCAGTACATCTTCAAAATCAGGAATATAATTTTTCTATCTGTTAAAAACAAAGGAAAGATTTTCCTTTACATCGCTACTTTCACGGCCTTGCCGCCAGCCCTTACAATATACACGCCACGGCCGGGCACGGCTATCTCTACGCGGTTACCGTTAGCATTGACACTCTTCACCAGCGTACCTGCTGCATCGTAAATGCTTACAAGTCCCTTGGCATTATCCACCACGATGTTTCCGTTTTCAACTTTGATGCCTCCTTGCCCGTCACGCGCCACCACGTTGCTAATACCCGTAGATGTGTCTTCCTGTATATTTAAAAAGTTCTTCCAAATGGCATCTTTTTTATAATTATCTAATGAACCGGCAGGCACGGTGACCTTTACATTCTTATACTGTGTGTCGGCGAAATCCCTTGTTGCCGGAGGCGTCGTTGCTAACGACTTTATCGAGGCTAAGTTCTTGTTCATATCCCATAGAATCGCAGTTACGTCGGTTACGAGATTTCCTATAGTTACATCTGTAAGATATATGAAATTCATCAAATAACCATAAACCGTTTGTTTACAAGTCAAATTCCTTCCTACGTATAATTTTGCAAAAGAACAACCAGAAAAAGCCATCCAATCTAAAATCAACTCTTCTTCATTATCCTCGAATACAAGTTCTCTAATGTTGGAACAGCCGGAAAATGCTCTCTCTCCAATCGTTGTGACAGAGTTTGGGATAACAATACTCGTAAAACCCTTGCAATCTTGAAACGCATAGTCTCCAATCACAGCGACGGAGTTGGGAAAATCAAAACCCATAAGGCTTGTACAGCCATTAAACGTTGATCTTTCAATTGTTGTAACGGTGTTGGGAAAATCTATACTCACAAGGCTTGTGCAACCATGAAACGCTGAGCTCCCGATTGTTGTGACGGAGTTGGGGATTTCAATACTCGCAAGGCTTGTGCAACCATAAAACGCATAGCTTTCAATCGTTGTGACGGAGTTGGAAATTTCAACACTCGTAAGACCTGTGCAACCTTCAAACAAAGCGTATCCAATTGTTGTGACGGAGTTGGGAATTTCAACACTCATAAGCCCCTTGCAATAATAGAAACGCATAGTCTCCAATCGTTGTGACGGTATTAGGGAGTTCAATACTCGCAAGGCTTGTGCAACCATGAAACGTTGAGCTTCCGATTGTTGTGACGGAGTTGGGAATTTCAACACTCATAAGACTAGTGCAACCTTCAAACGCATAGTCTCCAATCGTTGTGACTGAGTTGGGAATTTCAACACTCGTAAGACCCTTGCAATCTTGAAACGCATAGTCTCCAATTGTTGTGACTGAGTTGGGAAATTCAACGCTCGTAAGACTTGTGCAACCTTCAAATGTCCTGGATTCAATCGTTGTGACAGAGCTGGAAATATTGACACTCGCAAGACTTGTGCAACCTTCAAACGCAGCGCATCCAATAGTCGTGACAGAGTTTGGGATGTCAATACCTGTTAGGCTTGTGCAACCATAAAACGCAGCGTATCCAATCGTTGTGACAGAATTTCCTATATTGACATTTTTAAGCTTTTTGCTACTGTACGCAAACGCATAATCTCCAATCGTTGTGACAGAGTTTGGAATGTCAACACTCGTAAGATTTATGCATTCATTAAATGCATCGTCGCCAATCTGTGTAACCGTCCTCGTTACCCCATCATACGTCACTTGTTCTGGTATAGTTATATCTCCTCCATAGCGATTTTGGTTAGTAACGATATATGATGTAACCTCACACGTCGTTTCAGACAGTATGTTGTAAGCGATGCCGTCTACCATAAAATCGTATGCAAGGCTTTTCCCCGGCATTATCAATGCCGCCGCAAGCAGGACGGATTTAATTATCAGTTTTTTCATGTTGTAAAGGTTTTTAGAATTTCATTGTTTGTCTTGCAATAGTTCGTCAATGTTTGCCTTGATGTCGTCGAGTATGGCTTGGTAGAATTGCCAATGGTACTCTTCGGTGGTGCCGCGTGCGCCGGGGTGGTAGGTTTTGTAGGCCAGCTTCACGCCTTCAACGGGCAGCTTGGCAACGTCGTGCAGGGGCAGGCCGGACAGCTGTTGCGGCTCGCCGACAGCAAAGTTTTCCTTGATGTAGCCATAATAGCTGTTTTCTCCCGGACCAGTAAGGAACACCAGTATGTCCGGCCGCAAGATTTCAACCTCACCAGGGATTACGTGGAAACAACGCCTCTCTATCTCGTGCGTGGCGGCGTTGACAGGTGCGCCTCCCTCGCCATTACGGGCAGAGAGCTTTGATATTTCGTTCCATATCATTGCCGCCCGCTTGCCCGGGTATGCCTGCAACATGTCCCTTATGCCGCTCATTATGCCGTTTACGCCCCAGCGCATGAAGCGGTTGCCCGGTTTCAGCCTTTCAGTATAGAAGTAACCTTCAGCTGCGTTGTAATGGTCGTCAAGAAAGTCCTCGTAGACTTCCATCAGTTCGCCTACGTCGCAGCCGCGCGCCCAGCCGTTGGCCTCCTTCCCGAAGAACATGATTTTCACGTCAGCCTTGGAGTACCAGTCCTCATGTTCGGCCGTGCTCTTCTTTGCGTACCATGCGTCATACCCCATTTCGCGCTGCATCCGTTCTCTCTCGGACTGTCCTTGCCCTGACAGCGCAAGCGAAATCAAGAACGGGTCTTGCAGCGACTTGTCAAGACCAGTGGCTTTTAGCTGCGCCATAAAGTCGTACCAACGGCTTTCATAAAGTTTGGTTAATTGTACTGACAGAGTGTCCATAGTCTATCGTTTTTGCGCCTATCAACCTCCCAGAATCGGCGTTAACAAAAAAATGTTGATACGGCCATACAAAAAAAGCGTGGAGATTCGTACCTGTTACCCGTTCCACGCAGAGAGGCCTTCGCATTGCCCGATGATGTAGAACGAGCAACGCGAAACCCACGCCGATGTGTCTATACAATATCCCCTTCCCCTAACAGACGCGACTAACCGTGCTGGAGCAATGCGTTCACGGGTGCGTCCTAAGCGGCATGGGGGATGCAGATAAATACATCCCATGAGCATCTACCGTTGCCATGTCCTGACATCATCTGAAAGTTGCGAAGTTTCTCTGCGTCAAGAACAAAGCGCATGATAAACGCTTTCCCTGATATAGCGGCTCTACATAAACACCGTCATCCCTCCGCCCTGCGGCATGAAGCCGACAGGCGGCCCGGCGCGGGTTTTGCCTCCACCCTTTTTGTGCTGCAACGGCGGACGCTACCGCCGCCACAAGGCGCGATGAAGGCCATATGAGCCATTTGCAAAGATAAGGCAAATAATGGAGACGGCAAAACTAAACCGGCATTTTATAACATAATAAAGCCAACAAGGCACGCGGAACGGCACATGAACGAAACGGGATTTTGTACCGATTTTACAGATTATGCCAAGCCGTACAATGGCAAAATTTTCATAAAATCACATTGACACGGAAAACGCCCATTGGCCGACACTTTGATTTACGTTGACGCTCCACAAGGGCATTATTCTGAAAACGAAGTCGGTTGGACGGAAATTCGCCTGTATTTCATGTGCAAATGTAAGTATCGTAATACCAACATGTTACACGGCTAAGCCGCCAATGTGTGCAATAAAAACCGTCCTCGCGATAAGTAAAAGCCGTACAAAAGGGGTGAAAGAGCCGTCCTTTCATGTGGTTTGGACGGCCTTTACCCATCGAAAGGACGGCCTTTACTACCCTCAAAGGCCGTCTTTGGTATGCCAAAGGCCGTCTTCAAGGTTAAAGACCACGGTTTTTGTCCACGGAAAGGGCAAACTACATGCACGCCGTTTTCTATTTCAACAAAAACGGCAGACATTCTCAACATGACAAAACGAAACGACTTTATCCGTTATCCATTACAAAATGGCAAACACAAACAATGCATCCAAAGACTAAAAAAATTTTCCCAATAAATTCCAACGGCCATTGCCCGTTTTTAAGTAAAACATGCTATCTTTGCACAAGAACAGACCATCCATAACGTACACAACCATGCGCTGACGCAACATAAAACCGTAAACACCATGAAATACATATACATAATAATAACAGCCCTTTGCCTGTTCGGCTGCAAAAGCCAACGCGAAAAAGAGCTGCACTACACAAGTGAACTTTCCTCCTTGTCCTTGAACTTTTACGACTACACAAAACGCAAGGTGTTCACCGTGACATTCAACGGCGGAAAAATGTTTGTGGAACGAAATATAAGGAAAGTTGAAATAAAAAAGAACATGAAAACAAACGAGATTATCTCAACAGATACCGTTTTATTGAATAAAAAAGACAGCATAACCTTGAATGAACACGACAAAAACACCATACTTACACTATTGAAAAGAATTGCAGCACAGCCTCAAACGCCCAAGAGGCATGGCGTAATTGACGATGAGTTTTATTGTGATGTCAAATATAAAAGCGGTCATGTTACAATCACCGGCAACACGCTAACCGGCGACACAAGCGTTGCCTCGCTTGTCAACCTTATAAGAATGATGTCTCCGATAAAGATTGCTTTTTAGGCATTGTATAAAGTCTGCCGGATTATGTTTTCGCAAAATGAGTATTGGTGTAAGCATCATTGCTTTTACCACTACAATCCAAGCTCCTTGTCCTTCCTGTAAGCAAGCGCGGTAAAGGCGCAGACAAGTTCACCGCGCTGGTTGGTAACCTTCACTTCAAGGTAAGGTATTTTGTGGTGGCTGTGCGTCTCTACGGCCTCTGCCGTGAGCACGTCGCCCTCTACGGCCGAACGAAGGAACGAGATTGTGCTCTCGATGCTGAACGTAAGCTTACCGTGCGAGTTCATCACGGCGGCGAGGGCGATGTCGGCCAGCGTAAACAACGCCCCACCCTGGCATACTCCGCCCGCGTTAAGATGCTCACGGGTGACGGTCATTTCGGCGCGTGCGTAGCCCTCGCGCACCTCTATTATCTGTGCTCCGGCGTTTGCGGCGAAGCGGTCGCCTTGGTTAAGAAAGTCTTTCAGTGTCATATTTCGCTGTTCTTTATCTTTATTTAATATGAGTTCAGCATAAGCAAACATCCTTTGTAGGGACATAATTTATTATGTCCGCACGCCGCGAAGAGGCGTATTAATACAAGTAATATTGCCTAAAACGTTCTTTCAGAACGTGCGGACATAATAAATTATGTCCCTACAAAGGATGTTTTCGCTGTTTATGAAAAATAGCGTTTTACCAAACTCGCGTTTCAATTAAGCGTGAATGGCAATACATTCAACCTTATATAACGACAAAGGCCACCTTACTTAATAACGTAAAGCGGCCTTTGTTTGTTATGTTAAAGCACTGATTTTATGCATTGTTTACTTTGCGTAAGCCACGCTGCGCGTTTCGCGGATGACGGTAATCTTTACCTGTCCGGGGTAAGTCATCTCGTTCTGTATTTTCGTCGCGATTTCGCCAGACAGCTTCTCGGTCTCCTTGTCGTCCATCTTGTCCGCCCCTACGATGACGCGGAGCTCGCGTCCTGCCTGTATGGCGTAAGTCTTCGTAACGCCGGGATAGCTCATGGCGATGGCCTCAAGGTCGTTGAGACGCTTGATGTAAGCCTCAACAATCTCGCGGCGGGCACCTGGACGGGCACCGCTTATGGCGTCGCACACCTGCACGATGGGCGCAAGCAGCGTGTTCATTTCCATTTCATCGTGGTGCGCCCCGATAGCGTTCACGATATCGGGCTTCTCCTTGTACTTCTCGGCAATCTTCGCTCCGTAGAGTGCGTGGGGCAGTTCGCTCTCCTCATCGGGCACTTTTCCGATGTCGTGCAGCAGTCCGGCGCGTTTCGCCTTCTTCGGGTTAAGCCCGAGCTCCGATGCCATTACGGCGCAAAGGTTGGCCGTCTCGCGTGCGTGCTGCAAAAGGTTCTGGCCGTAGCTTGAACGGTATTTCATCTTACCTATAATGCGGATAAGCTCGGGGTGCAGGCCGTGTATGCCAAGGTCGATGGCTGTGCGCTTGCCCGTCTCTATGACTTCGTTGTCAAGCTGCTTCTTCACCTTAGCCACAACCTCCTCGATGCGTGCAGGATGGATGCGCCCGTCGGCTACAAGCTGGTGCAGGGCAAGGCGGCAAACCTCACGGCGGATTGGGTCGAAGGCGGAAATTACGATAGCCTCCGGCGTGTCGTCAACTACAATCTCGACGCCCGTGGCAGCCTCGAGGGCGCGTATGTTGCGGCCCTCGCGGCCTATGATGCGGCCCTTTACCTCATCGTTGTCAATGTGGAACACGCTCACGGAGTTCTCGATGGCCGTCTCCGTAGCAACACGCTGTATGGTCTGGATTACTATTTTCTTGGCCTGGGCGTTGGCGTTGAGCTTCGCCTCGTCCATGATTTCGTTGATATAGCTTGCCGCATCGGTGCGAGCCTCATCCTTAAGGCTCTCTACGAGGCGGTTCTTAGCCTCTTCCGCACTAAGTCCTGAAAGTTCTTCAAGCTTGGCACGCTCCTGCAACTGCATCTTGTCAAGCTCGTCCTGGCGTATCTGGATAAGCTTCTTCTCATTATCTACACGTTGCTGCTGTTGGTCAAGGTCTTGCTTCCTGCGACCAAGTTCTTCCTGACGCTGGTTCAACGAGATTTCACGCTGCTTGAGCCTGTTCTCGCTCTGCTGGATTTTCTGGTTGCGCGCCTGCACCTCTTTTTCCAGTTCAGATTTCTTGTTGAGAAACTTCTCCTTTACCTCGAGCAGTTTTTTCTCTTTCAACACATCCGCCTCTTTCTCGGCGGCACTTACCATCTCTTTATATTTCCCGGTAATGACATACCTGAAAACAAAGTAACCCGCAAGGCCACCCACTACAAGGGCAACCGCGGCAATCACAATACTCAATATCATTTGCTTGGTTTATTTAATGTTAATATTCTCACTTTTTGCCACCGCCGCCCGGGCTTTTTACGTCTAATGCGTCTTCAATTTCAGATGTGATTTTTGTGAGAATATCATCATAAGGCTTCGTATCGTTGGTAGACCGCTCAAACTCCAAGTCGATTGCTATGTCAAGCATAGCCATGCGTATGATTTCTTTCTCGCTCCGACTTGTCCTATAAATCTCCATCAACGAATTTACCTTTTCGGTTATAAGCTTTGCCGCATTACGGCAATACGGCTCGTCCTCCGGCCTTACTGTAACCGGAAGCTCCGTATCGTAAACGTGCAGTCTTATATGTAATTTGTCGTTCTCTACAGCCATCGCCACCTGTTATTTACCGCTCAGCAGCGTGATGCACTTGTCAACCTCCCTTATCAGCCCAGCAAGCCTGCGCTTGGCGGCATCTATGTCGCCGTCGCAGATTTCAATCATCCTTGCCGTCTTGAGGCTTTCATAATCCTTGCGTGCCTGTTCAAGACTCGCCTTGAGCCGCTTTATCTCGCCGTCACGCAAGTCGACCATCGCATAAAGCTCGTCATTCTCCTTCTTCAATTCATTGTATTGGAGAATCATCTGCCTCACACGTGTAGTAAAAAGCGTCAAGATTTTGTCCTCATCAGCCATCTGCACGGATTTTGTCTACAAAATTAGACCTTTTTCATCACATTGCAAAATTTATGCAACGGATTTTAAGAAAAATCAGACTTTTAAGCAGTTACAGCTGCCCGGCATCCGATTTTACCTGCATCAAACTCATCTTTTATTGTCTGCTTCGTCTGTATTTGGACGTGGTTCTTTCTTTGCCAACATAACCACTTGGAAAACAAAGCCTGCTATCCATTTTTCACTGAAGCCCAAACGCTTGTTGTACGTACGTATGGCGACAACGGTTTTCATCACGCCTGCGTCCTTGAAGTCGTTTTTGTTGAATATGTCAGACACGGTTTTCTCCGTCATCGTGTAGATTGCCTTCTTCATGAACGACGGCATACGCAGCTTGAACTTCATGAGATTGCCCATAAGCATCATCACATCCTGCGTGAAATTCTGGAATTGTATCAAATACGTCTGCACATCCTGCATCTTGCGGCAGTTGCGGCGTATGCTCTGGTCCAACTCCTTGAAGAAGTCATCGTCCGTCTTGTACAAGTCTACAAGCATCTTCCTGCAATGCTTCTTCTCACCCACCCCGAGCTTGTTGTTCAACGTCGGTACGTGCAAAGTTGCCTTGAACATGCGCAAATCAGGCAGCATGGCAAGATTGGTGATGCCGGCGTTTTCGGCAATTGCGGCCTGCAAATAAACCCTGACAAGCGTCATATAATCTTCCATGCCGCCAATCTTATGCTCTTTGCTATTGTTTTTTCCAAACAATTTACTTAAAAATCCCATATAAAATTGATGTTAAAGAAAACATGGGGCATGACCCCTTAAAAAAATTGCAAGTGCAAAAATACATCAAATACGCCGAATTTCAAAATAAAATTTGATTATTATCGATTTTTATTATACCTTTGCACGATAATAGACAAAGCGGTATATTCACATTAAATACACAAGAACATAAATACCGAACATGGCTTGACTACAGCAGGCGGCCAAGGTTTTCACATCAAAAAGCATTTTAAACATGAAAGGAATTGTATTGGCGGGTGGCTCTGGTACCAGGTTATACCCAATCACCAAAGGTATCAGCAAACAACTGATACCCATCTTTGACAAGCCAATGATATATTACCCCATATCCGTACTGATGCTTGCGGGTATAAAAGAAATCCTCATCATATCAACACCTCACGACCTCCCCGGGTTCAAACGCCTATTAGGCGATGGTTCAAGCCTCGGAGTGAGCTTCGAATACGCCGAGCAGCCTTCGCCGGACGGACTGGCCCAAGCGTTTATAATCGGGGAAAAATTTATCGGGAAAGACAGCGTATGCCTTGTTCTCGGTGACAATATCTTCCACGGCGCAGGCTTTTCCAAAATATTGAAAGACTGCGTTAATGCTGCTGAACATGAAGGGAACGCCACTGTATTCGGCTACTATGTGAACGACCCGGAACGTTATGGAGTGGCAGAGTTCGACAAAAAAGGCAATTGCCTCAGCATAGAAGAAAAGCCCCAAAACCCCAAAAGCAACTACGCCGTTGTAGGTTTGTACTTCTACCCCAACAGCGTTGTCGAGATTGCGAAAAACATAAAGCCGAGCGAACGCGGCGAACTTGAAATAACATCGGTCAACCAAGAATACCTGAACAGGCACCTCCTCAAAGTCCAGACACTGCAACGCGGTTTCGCCTGGCTTGATACCGGCACGCACGACAGCCTTAGCGAAGCATCAACTTTCATCGAAGTTATAGAGAAAAGGCAAGGTCTTAAAATAGCGTGCCTCGAAGAAATTGCATTCAAACAAGGATGGATTGACGCCGAAAAGCTAAAAGAAGCGGCGCAGCCAATGATAAAAAACGATTATGGCAAATATCTGATGAATTTGATTGACATTAAATAACAACTTTCAGCACAAACAGTTTCATAAAGAAAAATCGCATAACATAATGAACGAGCTAAGAAACGACCAGCAAATTCAGGAAACCAACGAAGAGCAATCGTCATTCAACTTCCAAACCATTTACACTGCATTCGTACTCAACTGGAAGTGGTTTCTTTTGTCGATATTTATATGTCTCGGCATAGGTTTCCTATACCTGCGCTACGCGACACCCGTATACAACACGACGGCAAAGCTTTTAATCAAAGACGACAAAAACGACAACGGAGGTAGCGGAGGCGCCCTGCAAGCTCTGGAAAGCATGTCAAACCTCGGTTTCATAAGCAGCAACTACGGCACTGAAAACGAACAGGAAATACTGACATCGACAACAATCGCTGAACAGGCCATACGCGACCTCAAATTATATGCCAATTATTATATCAAGGGGAGCGTGAAGAAAGAGCTTGTATATAAAGAGCAGCCTATCAACGTCGAGATGGACGCACCACACCTTGAAAGGCTTGACGCCCCTCTTGAACTGAAAATAACCCGTGACAACGATTCTTATAAAATCACAGGCACTTATTACATTGCTGAAAACGAAGTTTCATTCACCGGCCCTTACGACATAGAAAAAAACATATCAAGCCTGCCTGCCGTCATACGCACACAGGTCGGGACCTTGACTTTGACAAAAAACGGCAACCGCACGCTTGAAGACGGCGAAACTGAATTTGTAGACATGTTGTCTCCGCGCCTTACGTCACATCTATATATTAAAAAACTTAGCGTTGAGCAGACATCTAAAACATCTTCTGTTTTCAGCCTTCAGATTAATGACGAAAACATTTCGAGGAGCATAGATTACCTGAACCAAATGGTAACATGCTACAACCGCCAAGCCAATGAAGACAAAAACGAAATAGCTGTAAGGACCGAAGAGTTCATCAATGACCGTCTGGCTAAAATAGACGCCGAACTAAGTTCTACCGACGGGGCCTTGGAAAGTTACAAAAAGCGGAACAAGCTCATGGAGCTTCAGCTTGACGCCATGACCACATCAGAGAACACGTCTACTTATGAACAGAAGCTGAACGAAGCCAATACGCAAATATCGCTCATAGGCAGCCTTATCAACTTCGCCAACCGTCCTGGCAACAGACATCAGGTTCTGCCGTCGAATATCGGTTTACAAGACGAAGCCTCAACCTCATTAATTAATGAATATAACAAGATTGCGCTCGAACGTAACCGCCTGTTGCGCACCGCATCTGAAAACAGCCCGGTCGTAATAGAGCTTACTTCACAATTGGACAACATGCAGGCCAGCATACATCAAGCTCTGGAACAAGCACGCAAAGGACTTATCATCCAACGCGATGCTATAAGGAGGCAGCTCGGCCGTTATGATACACAGGTCACAAAAGCACCTGAACAGGAACGCATCCTCACACAAATCGGCAGGCAGCAGGAAGTAAGGTCTGGCCTATACCTCATGCTACTGCAAAAACGCGAGGAGAATTCAATATCACTTGCCGCAACGGCAGACAAGAGCAAGCTCATTGAGAAGCCGCAATTCAACAAGAAGATAAGCCCCAAAGGCAGCATCGTCATGCTGATAGCATTAATCATGGGTATAGCCATTCCCTCTGGATTGCTCTACGTAATCAACTTCTTCCGTTACAGAATTGAAGGACACGAAGACGTCGCAAGCCTCACCAAGCTGCCCATCATCGCCGATATTGTCGTGGCAAGCGACACGGCGAAGACCAGGGCCGACATCGTTGTGCACGAAAACCAGAACAACCAGATGGAAGAAATCTTCCGCTCGATGCGTACAAATATACAGTTCATGCTGAAACCGGGACAGAACGTCATACTGTTCACATCGTCAACATCGGGTGAAGGCAAGACATTCACCGCAGCCAACCTTGCAGTCAGCTTCGCGCTTCTCGGAAAGAAAGTCATACTCATCGGTCTTGACATCCGCAAGCCAAGGCTTGCAGAACTGTTTAGGATAAACAACTATACATCAGGCATCACAAACCTTCTCGTCATGGATAATCCGCAATGGGGCGACATCGAGAAGCAGATTGTACCGTCTGAAATAAACGGCAAACTTGACCTCCTCATGGCAGGACCGATACCTCCCAACCCGGCCGAACTTGTATCACGCCCAGCATTGGAACAAGTCATCACCCAAATCAAGCAGCATTACGACTATGTATTGATTGACACAGCCCCTGTCGGACTGGTTACCGACACATTGCAGATTGGCAAACTTGCCGACATAAGCATATACATGTGCCGTGCCGACTATACGCCGAAAGCAAGCTTTAACATGATAAACAGCCTGGCTGAAGAAAACAAGCTCGCCAACATGTGCATTGCCATCAACGGAATAGACCTCTCCGAAAAGAAATACGGCTATTACTACGGCTATGGCAAGTACGGTAAATACGGCCGCTACGGCCATTACGGCAAGGGCAGCAGCTACGGCCATTACGGCAGCTATGGCGATTACGCTAACAGCCACTACGGCAACAAGAACGACAATTCGGTTAAAAGATAATCCCATTCACTATCAGTGACTATGACAATAGCAGTAGATTTTGACGGAACAATAGTAGAACACATGTATCCGGAAATTGGCAAGGAAATACCTTTTGCCACGGATACGCTCAAGATGTTGATTGCCGACCGCCACAAACTCATACTTTGGTCTGTGCGTGAAGGCAAACTGCTCGACGAGGCCGTAAACTGGTGTAAAGAGCGCGGAATAGAATTTTACGCCGTAAACCGTGATTACCCGGAAGAGCGCGGAACTGACAACAACAACCACTTCTCGCGCAAACTGAAGGTAGACATGTTCATCGACGACCGCAACATAGGCGGACTGCCCGACTGGGGGACCATCTACCGCATGATAAAAGAACACAAGACATATTACAACATCATGATGGAACGGATGGGAAAAGCATCTTACGATGATGCCCCGAAAAAGAAACGCTGGTGGCAGAGATGACCTGACGGCAAACACACCATAACGGACGCGGCAAGAACTGTTTAATGACTACGCCGCGTCCGTTTTCTTTTTGCCATGCGCACGCAGGTATTTTTGATTGTCTTAAAAGCGTGTCTATTTGTCACATTCACAATACTTAAACGCATCAAGCCGCCTGGCAAATACATTAAAAATGCTATATTTGCAGAAGTTTCAACACGCAATGTATATAACTGAAAAACAACAAAATGACAGATATGAAACTTCAGAACATTCTTTTTACATTGGCTTGCCTTCTCGTTTGCGGTGGAACAATGTGCGAAGCAAAACCCACAAGTGCGGCTTCAGACACAGACAAAAGTAAAGGTGCTTTCTACACCGGTACTTACAGAAACCTTTTCAACGAATATCTTGGCGTAACCCAAAGCCAGACTGACGAACGGCTGGCGCAGATATGGAAGCACTTTTTCGTTGACGAAGACACCAAAGTGTATTTTGAAGACAGCGACAGCACGGCCTACATCTACGATACGGGCAGCCACGACGTAAGGACCGAGGGCATGTCTTACGGCATGATGATATGCGTACAGATGAACAAGAGAGCAGAGTTTGACAAGATTTGGCGTTGGGCGAAAACGCACATGCTCTATACTTCAGGCCGCTGGAAGGGATATTTCGCATGGCAGTGCAACACCGACGGCAGCAAAATCGGAGGAGAGCCGAGCTGTGCCACCGACGGCGAGATTTACTTTATCACGTCACTCTTCTTCGCTTCCCACCGCTGGGGCGACAACGGTGCATACAACTACGGGTGCGAAGCGCAGAAAATACTGAAAGACGTTATGTCGAAAGACGGCTCGCAGGGCGTTTACAACATTTTCGACGCAAAGACAAAACTTGTCTGCTTCGTTCCACACGAAGGCTCACGCCTGCACACAGACCCGTCTTACAACCTGCCGGCATTCTTCGAGCTGTGGGCCAGGTGGTCTGACACTAACAAAGACTTCTGGACACAAACACCCGATGCGGCCAGGGACTTATTGGCCGCATCGTCACATCCCGTAACAGGCCTTTTCCCCGACTATTCAACGTTCAAAGGTGAGCCGTTACAGCCGGATTGGAAAAACGACTACGACGCACGCCGCTATCAATACGACGCCATACGCTGCGCGATGAACATAGGCATGGACTACAACTGGTTCGGAAAGGACTGCAAGCGCCAGACCGACATGATGACGCGCCTGCTAAAGTTCTTCAAAGAAGACGGATTCAAGCACGGACAGTTCAACCTTGACGGCACATCGCCCACCGGTGGCTACTCCGAAGGCATGGCCGGGGCTAACGCCGTCGGCGCGTTCTGCCTTGAAGACAAAGCCTTGGCGAAAGAATATGTAGAGCGGTTGTGGAACACCAAGGCACCTACGGGCGAATACCGATATTACAGCGGTATGGTCTACATGCTGTCTATGCTCCACGTTTCGGGACAATTCAGGATTTACTGAGCCGTCCGTCAGCCAAGTTTCCTGAACACAAACCTCACTATCAGGAAATTTGTAGGTATCGCGACGCAATACACCGGCACCGGGGCAAGCACCTTGCTTACGCCCAGCCATATAAAGAAATTGAGCAGGCTGATTTGCAAAAGATAGTTGAACAGATGGGCGCAGGCGAAGCCGAGGCCGTTCTTCACAGACTTTTTCTTGCGGAAAGTGAAGCGCGCCGAGAGCACATAGTTGGCAACAAAGCTTACCAAATATCCCAAAGTGTACGCCACGTTGACATCCACCACGCCGTGCAGCAGCCAGTAAACGCCGTAATGCAGGGCCGTAGCCACAACGCCTACAACCCCGAAGCGCACAAGCTCGAAAAACGTTTCACGCGAAAACAGCATACCTTACAGTAGTTTTGTCGCTGCAAAATTAGCACAAACATACCATAAATCAAAATATGACAGGCTTTATCTTAAAAAAGATTAAAGCCTGTTTTGTTTTCACGTACTTATCCGTTTATTGTGCAGAAAGGCAACAATGGAACAGGCAGAGTTTGAACATATAGCCACACGCATCAGGCAAAGAGCCGTCGCTACGGCGCTCGCCTTCGCCGCCAGCGGCGACGAGGCCGAAGACATAGCGCAGGAAACTATGCTGAAGCTGTGGACTCTGCGCACTGAAATCAGCGGCCTGGCGCATGCCGAAAAACTGGCCTCGTGCATAGCTCACAACCGCGCCATAGACTGCACCCGCCGACGACGCACCATATCATTGGACGCAGGCCGAAGCATCATCGATGACAAAACGGCAAGCCCCGACCGCGCCATTGAGGACAAGGAGAACATGGCCTGGCTCACAGAACGCCTTGCCTCGCTACCGTCAACGGAGTACCAAATACTGCGATTGAGGCAGGTTGAGCGCAAGAGCCACGAAGAAATAGCACGCATCGTGGGCGTGGAGAAAACGTCGGTATCCACCATACTGGCGCGTGCACGGGCCAAGATGTTGAACGAGTTTAAGAAAAGGGAAAGATAATATTATGGAAAAAGACATACGCACACTCATCGACCGATACATGGCAGGCCAAACCTCGCTTGAAGAGGAAAGCCGACTGGCCGATTATCTGCGCACCCACGACGTAGGCGAAGACCTGCTGCCGTACAAGCAGATGTTCGCATGGTTTGACGAAGGGATGCCTCTTGAAAGCCAACAAGCAGACAAGTTGACAGGCAGACAAGACTCCTCCCAGCCCTCCCCAAACTCCCAGTCCTCCCAGTTATCCCGCAAAACCGTCTGCCTCATAGCAGCTGCCGCCGCGGCAATAGCCCTGCTACTGCTCATGGCATGGCCGAAAGCGGAGCCGCAACAAATGGCAGAAAACACGGCCATGCCTCACATCCAAGAGAGCAACGAACCGGCGACTACACCCGACACGCTTACAGCCGACACGGCTACAACCGTTGTTCCGATGAAAAAGGCACGCCGGCGCAAACCGAGGATTGACCGCTACAAGCCGCTGCCTCCCAAGACTTACATTGCCGAAACGCGAACTGACTCCGCCATCGAGGCGGCCGAAATGATAGCAGAGGCTACGGTAAAAGTGGCCGAATTACAACAGGAGGCGATGCTCGACAGCATCTATGACGAGCACAAACGCATCGAAGCTGGCATCGACCTTTACATAACCGCAATGGAAAACTATGACGTTGAAGACGAATATTACTAAAAACAAAAGATATGAAGACAATAAAACTCATGGCCGCGGCACTGCTCTTCGCCGCCATGCCGGCCACAACAGAAGCGCAAATCAACCTGAAAGGAGCCATCATCTCCTTTACCAGCAACAAAGACCTGGCACCTTACATCAAGGCAAGCAACAGCATGGAGAACTCCGAGAACAACGGAGTAAAGACCCAATCGTATTACAATGAATACTCGTTCAACATGCCCAAGAGCAAGCGCAAGGAGCTTGACAAGGTACTGACGGCGTTCGACAGAGACAAATACGAAGCTTACAAGGTGCAGTCGAGGGATGCAGGCATAAGCAAAAGCGTGCTTTCAAACATAGCATATGGAGAGAAATTAGACAAGAGCATAAGCTATGGCTCGTACAAGGACAGGAACTACCGCCTGATGTTCGTACGCGACACGCAAGACAGCCTGCGCCGTTACGCTTACGCGATAGTGTGGGCCGAGACGGCCAACGGCGACAGCCTGCGCGGCAATATAACCGAAATATACGGCCGCGACCCGCAGAAGGCAAATACAGTAACTGTACTCACACCGTATTCAAGCGGTTTGAGACACGTCACTATGATTAATTCAGACGGCACCATAACCGTAAAAGACACCGACACCGGCAAGGAGTACAAGATTGAAAGCGACATGCCCGCAAACAACAAGATTGAGACTGGCATGGACTTCATCAAACGCTTCTCCAGCCTAAGGTCAACGCTACTCAGCCCCGAGCTTATAGGACAGCGGACGGTACAGTCATCATTAATCAACAAAATCGTGGAGCTGTGCCGCGAACATGGCAAACTTCTCAACAAAGAAGAGCGCATAGTCTGCATGAAAAGCTTGAAAGACATGGTGGCAGAGAGGAACGACCCTTACGAAAGAGACCTGCTGAAGCTCGCCATGTTTAGCCTTAACAAATAAGCATATACTCTCTCTTTTCAGATAAACAACGAAAGTCCGCCACGTCGGCATACGGCGTGGCGGACTTTGCTTTTATCCAACGGTTTTGCGAAAGGTTGCCTTTCGCTTTCTAAAAGGCCGTCTTTCGCACGCTAAAAGGCCACCTTTTGCAGGCCGAAAGACGGCATATTGGAAAGCCGTTGATTTTCAGGCATTTAGCAAAAAAGCGGCAACGCCGCGCCACATTCTCGTTTTTAATTATTATTTTTGCACAACTAATAAAAACATTATGTGTGGAATAGTAGGATATATAGGCCCGAGAGAGGCCTACCCGATACTCATCGACGGGCTTAAACGACTGGAATACCGAGGCTACGACTCGGCCGGCGTGGCCCTCATCAACGACGGCGGCGAACTTAATGTGTACAAGGAAAAGGGCAAGGTGAGCAACCTTGAAGCCATTGCCGCGCAGCGCGACACCACCGGGCACATAGGCATTGCCCACACGCGGTGGGCCACGCACGGCGAACCTTCGGCCCAGAACGCCCACCCCCACGTGTCGCAGAGCGGACGGCTCGCCCTCGTGCACAACGGCATAATCGAAAACTACGCCAGCCTGAAAGAGTACCTTACGGGCAAGGGCTTCACGTTCAAAAGCTCTACCGACACCGAGGTGCTGGTGCAGCTCATCGAGTTCATGCAGCGCGAATACGGCAAAGACCTTGAAGGCGCGGTGGTGATGGCGCTGCGGCGCGTGGTCGGCGCATACGCCATAGCCGTGGTAGACCGCGACTGTCCGGACAAAATCGTGGTTGCACGGAAGAGCAGTCCCGTGGTAATAGGCGTGGGCGAGGACAACAAAGAGTTCTTCATCGCGTCGGATGCCGTGCCCATCGTGGCCTACACCAAGCAGATGGTCTACCTCAACGACAATGAGGTGGCACTGCTGCGCGTGGGGCACAAGATGGAAATAAGAAACCTCGACAACAAGGAAATAACGCATGACGTGAAGGAAGTAGACCTCGACCTCGAGTCGCTCGAAAAGGGCGGCTTCGACCACTTCATGCTGAAGGAAATCTACGACCAGCCCCGCTGCATGGCCGACTGCATGAGAGGGCGCATCCTGCCGGCAGAAAAGCGCGTGGTGCTGAGCGCACTCAACCTGCACCGCGACGAACTTGTAAGCGCGCAGAGGTTCATCATCGTGGCCTGCGGCACGTCATGGCACGCCGGACTAATAGGCAAACAGCTCATAGAGCAGTGGGCCAAGGTGCCCGTAGAGGTGGAGTACGCCTCGGAGTTCCGCTACCGCAACCCCGTCATCCAGCCCGGCGACGTTGTCATTGCCATATCGCAAAGCGGCGAGACCGCCGACACGCTGGCCGCCTTCCAGCTGGCAAAGGAGAACCACGCTCTGTGCTTCGGCATAGTCAACGCCGTAGGCTCGAGCATCGCCCGGGCGTCTGACACCGGCATATACATACACGTAGGTCCTGAAATCGGCGTGGCCTCGACCAAGGCTTTCACCGGCCAGGTTACCGTGCTGACGCTCTTCGCCCTCGCCCTCGCCCACGAGAAGGGCACCATCACGCAGCAGGAATACGAGGAGACCATAGCCGAACTGGCCGCCATCCCAGGCAAAATAAAGACCGTGCTCGCCAAAGACGGCGAGATAAAGGAAATAGCCCGTACTCTTACCTACGCCGAGAACGCCCTCTACATGGGACGCGGCTTCAACTACCCCGTGGCTCTTGAAGGTGCGTTGAAGCTGAAAGAAATCAGCTACATACACGCCGAAGGCTACCCGGCGGCCGAGATGAAGCACGGCCCGATAGCACTGATTGACGAGGACATGCCCGTAGTGTTCATCGCCACCCACCACCAGCTGTACAAGAAAATACTAAGCAACATCCAGGAAGTGAAGGCCCGCAACGGCCGCATAATAGCAATTGTGACCGAAGGCGACAACGCCGTGAGCGGCATCTCGGAAGCAACGATAGAAGTACCGCCCACGCTCGCGCCGCTCGCACCGCTGCTCTCGGTCATACCCTTGCAGCTAATCGCCTACCACGTAGCCGTGGAGAAGGGGCTGAACGTAGACCAGCCGCGCAACTTGGCAAAGTCTGTGACGGTGGAATGAGAAGTTTAATATAAGGAGTAAGGAGGAAAGGAGAGAAGGAGTAAGGAGGAAAGGAGTATGAAGTAAGGAGTGAAGGAGTAAAGGTTGAAATGCCTTGCTACTTTCCACCTACCAACAAAGCACATCTACTTACTTCTTCTCTCCTTACTCCTTCTCTCCATTACTAAAAAAATCAAACAACATGACAAAAAGTGATTTACGCATAATCTTCATGGGTACGCCGGAGTTTGCCGTCGAAACCCTGCGCCGATTGGTGGAAAGCGGTTACAACGTTGTGGCCGTGGTGACGCAACCCGACAAGCCCGTAGGCCGCCACCAGGACACCCTCCAGCCGTCGGCCGTCAAGCAATATGCCTTAGAACACGGCCTGCCCGTGCTCCAGCCAGTCAAGATGAAAGACCCCGCCTTCGTGGAAGAACTGCGCAGCTACCGCGCCGACCTACAAGTAGTGGTGGCCTTCCGCATGTTGCCCGAAGTGGTATGGGCCATGCCGCGCTACGGAACATTCAATGTACACGCCGCCCTGCTGCCCCAATACCGCGGTGCGGCGCCAATCAACTGGGCCATCATCAACGGCGAGACACAGACCGGGGTAACCACCTTCTTCCTCGACCACGACATCGACACGGGGCGCATCATCATGCAGGAGCAGTTTGAAATCAAGGACGACTACAACGTGGAAGACGTGTACGACGGCCTGATGAGGCTTGGAGCCGGCATAGCGCTGAAAACCATTGACAGGATAATAGAAGGCGACGGACACGTCAACTCATTGCCGCAGAGCGAGATGACACCCGTAGACGGGGAGCTGCACAGCGCACCAAAAATATTCAAGGAGACATGCCTAATAAACTGGGACGCGACGGCCAAGCGCGTGCGCGACTTCATCCGCGGCCTCTCCCCCTACCCCGGCGCATGGACGAACATGACCGGCGGCGACGGCAAGACGTCCGTACTCAAAATATACAAGGCCACCCTTACCGACATGCCATGCAACGGCAAGAGCGCAGGCTCGTTGACGGTGCACAACGGAAAGCTGCTAACTGCCACCGCCGACTGCTGGCTGCAACTGGACGAAGTGCAGCTAAGCGGAAAGAAAAGGATGGACGCCAAGGCCTTCCTCAACGGCATGAGGGACATTGACAATTCACAATTCATAATGCACAATTCATAATCGGCGAAAACCTATTGTACATTATTAGTTGTGAACAAACCATATTGTGAACCGAAAATTGGCGAAAGCCTATTATGAATTATGCATTATGAATTATGAATTAATAAAGGATAAGCGCATAGCCGTGCTGCTCTCGGGCGGCGTTGACAGCTCCGTCGTGGTGTACGAGCTGGCAAGGCAGGGCCTGCATCCCGACTGCTTCTACATCAAAATAGGCCCCGAGGAGACAGAGGAGTGGGACTGCTCCAGCGAGGAAGACCTCGAGATGGCAACCGCCGTGGCCGCCAAGTACGGCTGCAAGCTGACCGTTGTTGACTGCCACCGCGAATATTGGGACAACGTGACGCGCTACACCATGGACAAGGTGCGCGCCGGACTGACGCCCAATCCCGACGTAATGTGCAACCGCCTCATAAAGTTTGGCGCATTCGACCAAAAGGCAGGGCACGCCTACGACCTCATAGCGACAGGCCACTACGCACAGACGGAAATCATCGACGGCATGAAATGGCTCACCACAAGCCCCGACCCGGTGAAAGACCAGACCGACTTCCTCGCACAAATAGAGGGCTGGCAGCTCAAGAAAGCCCTCTTCCCCATAGGCGGAATGATGAAGGAGGAAGTGCGCGCCATAGCCGAACGCGAGCATCTTATTAATGCAAAGCGCAAGGACAGCCAGGGAATATGCTTCCTCGGCAAAATCAATTACAACGACTACATCCGCCGTTACCTGGGCGAAAAGCCGGGCGACGTGCTCGAATTAGAGACCGGACGCAAACTGGGACAGCACCGAGGGCTGTGGTTTCACACCATCGGCCAGCGTCACGGCCTCGGCTTCGGCGGCGGCCCGTGGTACGCCGTGAAGAAAGACATCGAGGCCAACATCCTCTACGTAAGCCGTGGCTACGAGCCGCTGACGGCATACAAGCGCGACTTCGGCGTGCACGCCTTCAACTTCCTTACGTGTGACCCGTGGCAGGGACAGCCGTCGGCGCGCGTGGCGTTCAAAATCCGCCACACACCAGAGTTCCACCACGCTACGCTTGAACGCACCTCGGCCGGCTCGTTCGCCGTACATTCCGACGACCTGATACAGGGCGTAGCCCCCGGCCAGTTCTGCACCGTCTACGACGAGGAGCACCACCGATGCTACGGCAGCGGAGAAATATGTCTTAGCGAAGAGTGAAAAGTGAAGAGCGGAAAATCAGATACTTGTTGAGTGAAAAAGTAAAAGTGAAAAACGAAAAATCCGATACTTTCCAGATATTTGGAACGGTTTTACATCTTCAAGTATAACTAATTGTAAATCAATACATTACAAACCTCCATGCAAAAGGCCGTCTTTCATCGTGCGAAAGACGGCCTTTTGCGTTGCAATATGCGGCCTTTTACATGGCGAAAGGGGTTCATCCGCAGTTCGGGTGTATTGGCATTCGTGGTAATAGGGCCTCGAAGAGGTCCAACTATGCTTAACCGCATGTGTAGCGAAGCGGAACTTGCGGTATATATGTGACTGATAGCATCGTCCTCGAAGAGGGCGAATGGCAACCTGCTGTTCGCCCTCTTCGAGGACGGGTGAGTTGGTTTTGACTTACCGCAAGTTCCGTTCCCTTCGGTCACTCCACATGCGGTTAAGCATAGTTTGCCCCTTTCAGGGACGGAATAAGCACTTATAAGTCATACACCTGAACTGCGGATGAACCGCGAAAGGCCGCATATGAAAATATGAAATATTTTCCGCCGCTTTTATTTTGCGCTTCTGCCTTTTTGCATTATCTTTGCTAAGACAAAACAATGAGGCTTGAACGCCGTCATGACCTTTTGGCAAATAATACATTGAAAAACTTGAAAAACGCAACACTATACGTCACTCTGCCTGACGGAAAGACACGCCGGGCGTCGTTTTACCTGGCAATGGAGGAGTACGTGGCACGCCACGCGCCCACCGGCGACTACATGCTGTGCTGGCAGGTAGAGCCTTCTGTGGTGTTCGGGCGCAATCAGGTGATGGCCGCCGAGGTCAATACGGCTTACTGCCAGGAGCACGGCATAGGCATGTTCCGCCGCAAGAGCGGCGGCGGCTGCATCTACGCCGACCGGGGAAACGTGATGACTGCGTTTATAACCGACGGCGACAACGTGGGCCTTACGTTCAACCGTTACTTGACGATGCTTGTGCTCGTGCTAAGGCAAATGGGCATTCCGGCGCAAGCCACGGGCAGAAACGACATAGAGGTTGACGGCTGCAAGGTGTCGGGCAGTGCCTTCTACCACCTGCCGGGGTGCAGCATTGTGCACGGCACGATGCTCTACGACACCGACATGGACAACATGGTGCGCGCCCTGACGCCGCCCGCAGGCAAGCTGCAAAGCAAGGGCGTGGAGAGCGTGCGCCGTCGCATAGGTCTGCTGAAAGACTATACGGCCATGGGCACAGGCGGCATCGTAGAGAGCATACGCCACACGCTGTGCAGCGGCGAATATGCACTTACCGCCGACGACGTGGCCCGGATTGAAGCCTTGGAACGCGAAGAGTATCTTGCACCGGCATTCATCACGGGCAAAGACCCCGGCCACACGCTCGTACACAGCCGCAGAATAGACGGCGTGGGCGGCCTTGAGGCTTACGTGGACGTGAAGGGCGGCGTGATAAAGAGCGTCAGACTGGCGGGCGACTTCTTCGCCACGGGCGACGTGGAGGCCATGCTCGGCAGGCTCAACGGCGTAGAGATGAACCGGGAGGCGGTATCGGCTGCGTTGCCAGACGAGGTTGGAGACGTGATAATGAACCTGAATAAGGACGAGCTCGTGAACCTGATTGCAGAAAATTAAAGTGAGAAACGAAAAGTGAAAAAACGAAAAATCCGAATGCTTTACAGGGTGATGGATTTTGCACTTTTAACTTTTAACCATTAACTTAAATAATATATGGAAAACAAGAAGACCTGCCTTTACAGCAAGCATGTGGCCTTGGGCGCGCTGATGCAGCCCTTCGCAGGGTACGACATGCCGATACAGTATTCGTCAATCATCGACGAGCACGAGGCCGTGCGCACACGGTGCGGCGTGTTCGACGTGTCTCACATGGGCGAAGCCGTCATCACCGGCAATGACGCAGAGCGTTATGTTAACCACATTTTCACCAACGATGTCAAAGCAATAGGTGCAGGAGGCGTGCTCTACGGCATGATGCTATACCCCGACGGGGGCACGGTGGACGACCTGTTGGTGTACAAGATGACCGACGACAAATATCTGCTGGTAATCAACGCTGCCAATACTGACAAGGACTTGGCCTGGATGCGCCAGAACGCCGAAGGCTTTGACGTGTGCATAGAGGACGCTTCGCCGCGCTACTCTCAGCTCGCCGTGCAGGGGCCTGATGCCGAAGCGGTAATGGCCGAGGTGCTTGGCATTGAGTGTAAAGAGCTGGCCTTCTATACGTTCAAGACCGTAACGGCCGCAAACGGAGAAGAAATCATCGTAAGCCGCACGGGCTACACCGGCGAGGACGGCTTTGAAATATATGCCGACTCCGACGCTATAAACTGCTATTGGGACAAACTGATTGAGAGCGGACGGTGCAAGCCGTGCGGCCTCGGATGCCGCGACACGCTGCGCTTCGAAGTAGGTCTGCCGCTGTACGGCAACGAGTTGAGCGCCGAAATCAGCCCCGTAATGGCCGGATTGAGCATGTTCTGCAAGCTCGACAAGGCGGAATTCATTGGCAAAGAAGCCATAGCCGCACAAAAGGCAGACGGAGTAAGCCGCAAAGTAGTTGGCATAGAGCTGGCAGGTCATGCCGTACCGCGCCATGGCTACACCGTGCTTGCCGACGGAAAAGAGGTAGGCACGGTAACCACCGGTTACCAGTCAATATCCACAGGGCGGAGCGTCTGCATGGCTCTGGTTGATGCGGCATACGCAAAACTCGGCACACAGCTCGACGTACAGATACGCAAAAAGACATTCCCAGGCACCGTAGTAAAGAAAAGATTTTACGAAAAGCATTACAAGAAATGAAAAACGAACAGTGAAAAACGAAAAATCCATTACCTACAAGGCACTTGGATTTTTCACTCTTCACTTTTAACTTTTAACTAAAAAAACAATAGACATCATGGCAAAAGTTATTGAAGGACTCTATTATTCAGAGTCGCACGAATACGTAAAGGTAGAAGGTGGTTATGGCTACATCGGCATAACGGACTACGCACAGAACGCACTTGGCAACATAGTGTACGTTGACATGCCTGAAGTTGACGACGAAATCGAAGCTGACGAAGAGTTTGGCGCAGTGGAAAGTGTCAAGGCGGCCAGCGACCTCAACGCCCCTGTAAGCGGCAAGGTGGTAGAGGTGAACGAGGCGTTGGAAGACGCTCCCGAGCTTATTAACCAGGACGCATACGCCAACTGGATAATAAAGGTGGAACTGGCAGACGCGTCCGAGCTTGACAACCTCATGGACGCAAAGGCTTACGAGGAGTTCTGCAACAAGTAAACGGCCCCGAACCCCATAACCGCAAAAACCGTATAACCTCATAACCCCATAACCGTATAACCTCAAATGACATTCAAGTATTTTCCTCATACGCCTGAAGACATAGAGGAGATGCTGGCGCGTATAGGCGTAAAGACGCTTGACGACCTTTACGCCGACGTGCCGCGGCAAATCCGTTTGCAAGGAGACTACGACCTGCCCGAGGCAATGAGCGAAATAGAGGTAAGGCGTTTCTTCGACAGACTGTGCCGAGACGACAAGCAGCTCGTATGCTTCGCCGGTGCAGGCGTGTACGACCATTACACCCCGTCGCTCATCCCTTACATCGTGGAACGCTCCGAGTTCCTTACGAGTTACACCCCCTACCAGGCTGAAATATCGCAAGGCACGCTGCACTACATCTTCGAATACCAGACGATGATGGCGCGCCTTACAGGCATGGACATATCCAACGCCTCAATGTATGACGGCACTACGGCCACCGCCGAAGCCGTGATGATGGCCAAGGCGGCGGCAAAAAAGGCTGGCACAGTGCTCGTATCGGACACCGTCGACCCGAAGACCACAGCCGTAATCAAGACCTACGCCCACTTCCGCGGCATCAACATAGAGGCTGTGCCGCAAGGCAATGGAGCCACAGACATGGCTGCTATGAAGCAAAGGCTCAGCCAAGGCGGCGTTGCCGGAGTAGTAGTACAGCAGCCAAACCGCTACGGCATCATTGAAGACTACGGCGGACTGGCCGACGCCTGCCATGAAAACAAGGCGTTGCTCATAATGAACTCCGTAGCCGCAGACCTTTCATTGCTGAAGACTCCCGGCGAGTGGGGAGCCGACATTGCCGTAGGCGACGGCCAGTCGCTCGGCATTCCGATGTCTTTCGGAGGTCCTTCGCTCGGCTACATGTGCTGCACAGAGAAGCTGATGCGCAAGATGCCGGGACGCATCGTCGGCCAGACGCTTGACACCAACGGCAACCGGGCGTTCGTATTGACGCTTCAGGCACGCGAGCAGCACATCCGCCGACAGAAGGCAACGTCGAACATATGCTCCAACGAGAGCCTCATGGCGTTGTATGTGACAATCTACATGTCGGTAATGGGCAAGCAGGGACTGAAAGAAGCGGCGCAACTCTCGTATGCAGGGGCGCACTATCTCTGCGACGAACTCATGAAGACAGGGCATTTCCACTTATCATTCGACCGTCCGTTCTTCAACGAATTCTGCGTGAAATACGACGGCGACGTGGATGCTTTGCAGCAAAAATTGGCCGACAACGGCATCCTCGGAGGTGTCAAGACGGCACAAAACGAAATAATGTTCGCCGTGACCGAGAAGCGCACTAAGGACGAAATCGACCGTCTTGTAGAGCTGTGCAAGTAATAAAAGACAAGGTTACAAACCCTTAACCGTAAGAAAATGAACAACAAACTGTATGGCAAACTGATATTCGAGCTGTCGCACGAGGGGCGCAGGGCTTGCTCTTTGCCTGAAAACACATACGGCGACTACGAGTTGCCGGCGGACATGAAGCGCAAGGAAGACGCCGACCTGCCCGAATGCGACGAGCTTACCGTAGTACGCCACTACACCAACATGAGCGGCAACAACTTCGGAGTAGACAACGGCTTCTACCCACTTGGCAGCTGCACAATGAAGTACAACCCCTACATCGACGAGGAAATGGCCGCCCGGAAGGAGTTTACAGAAGTACATCCGGCGCAACCCTTGGACACATGTCAGGGCGCACTGGCCGTCTACTACAACCTGCAAAGGTCGCTGTCTGCCATCACAGGCCTGGCCGAGTTCACCCTCAACCCCTTTGCCGGGGCACATGGCGAGCTGACAGGACTGATGATTATCCGCGCCTACCACGAGAGCCGCGGCGACATGAAGCGGACAAAAGTCATAGTGCCCGACTCCGCCCACGGCACAAACCCGGCCTCGGCTGCGGTCTGCGGACTTGAAGTGGTCGAGGTGAAGAGTACCGCCGATGGCACGGTTGACATCGAACACCTGCGCGGACTGCTCGACGATACCGTTGCGGCGATGATGATGACAAACCCGAACACACTCGGATTGTTCGAGCCGGGCATTCCTGAAATAGCCGAAATGGTACACAAGTGCGGCGCACTGATGTACTACGACGGGGCAAACCTCAACCCCATGCTCGGCGCGTGCCGCCCGGGCGACATGGGCTTCGACGTTATGCACATCAACCTGCACAAGACTTTCTCAACTCCTCACGGCGGAGGCGGCCCGGGAAGCGGCCCTGTCGGCGTAAGAAGCGGACTGGTACAAATCCTGCCTAAGCCACGAGTGGTGAAGAACGGCGACAAATACGACATCAAGACAGGCGGCGAAGGCGACATCAGCGTAGGCGCATTCCTCGGCAACTTCTGCGTAGACGTGAAGGCGTATGCCTACATCCTGACGCTCGGCAGGGAGAACCTGAAGATGGTAGGACCGCTCGCAACGCTAAACGCCAACTACATAAAGGAATGCCTGAAAGACGTGTATGAACTGCCCATCAAGGGCTTGTGCAAGCACGAATTCGTGTTCGACGGCCTGCGCGACAAGTCTACCGGCGTAACGACAATGGACGTAGCAAAGCGCCTGCTCGACTTCGGCTACCACGCCCCGACTATCTACTTTCCCCTGCTATTCCACGAGGCGATGATGATAGAACCGACGGAGAACGAAAGCAAGGAGACCATAGACGGCTTCATAAGCGTGATGCGTGAAATAGCAAGGGAGGCGAAGGACGAGCCTGACACCGTGAAAAGCGCACCGCACAACGCCCCGATAGGGCGCGTTGACGACGTGCTGGCAGCAAAGAATCCCGTATTAAAATATTAATAGGTATGGTTTTGCGGTTATGGGGTTTTACGGTTTTAGGGGCATTGGATATAAAAATTTAAGACCTTAATAATAAAAAACGGTATAACAACAATCATTAAACCGTACAACCTCACGACCACAGAACCGTATAACCGCAAAACCCCATAACCGCAAAACCGCAAAACAATGAAGACAGACTTACTAATCATAGGCGCAGGGCCGGGTGGCTACCACACGGCGGCATACGCCGCACGCCACGGACTGACCGTAACAATAGTGGAAAAGGCCGACGTTGGCGGCACATGCCTCAACCAAGGGTGCATCCCCACGAAAGCACTTTGCCACGACGCAGCGGCCATCGAGGCCGCAAGGAAGGTATGCGGAGACGGCGTACAGGTAGACTTCGCAAGGATTTCAGAGCGCAAGCGCAATGTTGTTGACAAGCTGCGCGGCGACGTCGAGACGCTCATGGCGCAGCCTGGCATAACCCTCGTGCGCGCAGACGGCGTGCTGACAAGTGCCAATACGGTGTCGGCTGGCGGCGGAGAATATATAGCCGACAACATCATCATAGCCACAGGCTCATGCCCGAAGATGCTCCCCATAGACGGTATCGGCCTGCCCGGCGTGCTCGACTCCACCGGGCTGCTCGCCATCGACACCCTTCCCCGCCGCCTCTGCATCATCGGCGCAGGCGTAATAGGCCTCGAGTTCGCCTCGGTGTTCAGGAGTTTCGGCAGCGAAGTCAGCGTCATAGAGTACATGAAAGAATGCCTGCCGCCATACGATGCCGACATCTCGCGCCGCGTACGCAAGACCATGGAGAAGCGCGGAGTGAAGTTCACTATGCAGGCAGGAGTAACCGGCATCAGCCAGACCAGCGACGGATTGCAGGTAAACTACACATGCAAGGGCAAGCCCGGCGCAGCCGTTGCCGACACGGTACTCGTAGCCACGGGGCGCGCGGCCAACATAGAGGGCATCGGATTGGAAACCGTCGGCATACGCACGGAGCGCGGCAGCATCACCGTTGACGACAACATGCAGACCAACGTCGGCGGCGTTTACGCCATTGGCGACGTCAACGGCCGCTGTATGCTCGCCCATGCGGCCATAATGCAGGGCATACGCTGCGTCAACCACATACTCGGCCGCACGGACAACATCCGTCTTGACATCATGCCTTCGGCCGTATTCACCAACCCCGAAGCCGCCGCCGTTGGACTGACCGAGAGCCAGTGCAAGGACGCGGGCATGGAATACGCCGTACGCAAGACGCCTTACCGTGCCAACGGACGAGCCGTAGCCGACGAGGCAGACGGCGGACTGCTAAAGCTGCTCACCGACGGCGACGGCAGACTCATCGGCTGCCACGCGTGCGGACAGCACGCAGCCGACATGGTGCAAGAGGCCACCGCACTAATGAACATGGGCTGCACCGTCGGTCAACTGAACGAAATCACGCACATACACCCAACCATCGCCGAGCTGCTTATGGGCTGACCCAAACGCCGGCGTATGCAGGATAAAACGTAAAAGGGGTTCATCCGCAGTTCAAGTGTATGCCGTATAGGTGCCAATCCCATCCCCGAAGGGGTAAAACCGCTTCGCGGAAATAAACAATTAACAATGAAAAATTAAACCGTATTGTAGATACTTGAGGTTTACTCTCGTCCCCGAAGGGGGCGAACTATGCTTAACCGCATGTGTAGTGACCGAAGGGAAC